>Ga0182030_10004539_pt1 | contig 29572 bp, 21 predicted proteins | sample 812S3MmetaG_FD_121299 | JGI IMG/M metagenome (GOLD analysis project Ga0182030, IMG submission 121299) | Permafrost microbial communities from Stordalen Mire, Sweden - 812S3M metaG (Illumina Assembly) | ecosystem: Environmental > Terrestrial > Soil > Wetlands > Permafrost | place: Sweden...
AATCCCTTTCGCGCCACCCGATCCGTTGCCCTGTCCCGGTCCCACGGGCATGTCAAACGAACCGGCCGCGGATGCGATCAGCTTGCCGTTCGGCTTGCCATTGGCACTCGGTTTCAGCCCATTGGGATCGCCGAATCCGCCCGTCTGCACTTTCTCAATCGGAGCATTTACCGTCGGCACTACCGAGCTTCCCGCAAAATCCCCGGTATGAATCAGCACCGGACGCGCTCCGCTCGCTTGCCTCAGCACTGCTGGCGCGAAGTTATTCATGGTCACCTTCGGCGGCTCAACTTCCTGGGGCTGCGGCTTCGGCGCGCGGATCTCGCGCGGCACGATCAGCTTCGGCGACTCGATCACGGGCGGTGGAGGCAGCAATTTCGCACGCAGTGGCAGAGGCTTCGGCTTGGGCAGCGCCTCCGGCCTCAGCGACGGACGCGGTATCAACTCGGTCACGTGATAGTTGACGCTGGGGATCAGAGTATCTTGCGCCATGATCCCGACGATCGCCATAAGCAGAATCAGGGCCGTCAGCAATCCGTAGCTGGTGGCGAAAGTGCGCCAGTTCCACTTCTTCTCTGGTAGCAATCCGAGTTGAAAACTGCCGTCGTACGTAGGCATTCATGACTCCAAAAATGGGGGCCCGAAGCTGGGGAGAGCGCTCGGGGTTGGAGTCTTCACCTTATGGGAGAATGGGCAGGGGGTAAACGTGTCGCCTGCGCCTGTCCTTTGGTAACCATCCGTAACCTATTCAGTCCAAAGGACAGTTACTTTGGTGTCGCCGACCGGCGCCGCGCAAAAAAGTAAAACACCGGAACACCCGCCAGAATTGCCAGGCATCCGCCAGCCGAACTCTTCAAATTGTCGGTGAACGTGTAGTAGAGAAGAGCCGCGGATGCCAGGACAAACAACGCTGGAACCACCGGATAACCCCACACGCGATAAGGCCGTGCGGCGCGCGGCTCGCGGCGGCGGAAAACGAACACCGTGCTGCCCGCGATCATGTAGAACATCCACTCCGCGAAAATCGCCAGCGAAAAGAATTGCCGGAAACTGCCGCCCAGCAGCAGCAGAACGACCGCCAGCCCGCACTGCGCCACAATCGCCACCGACGGCGTGTGGAATCGCGGATGAACCTCGGCAACCGCCTGGAAGAAATATCCATCACGCGCCGCCGCAAACGGCACGCGCGCTCCGCTCATGATGGTGCCATTCAAAGTCACCAGCATTGAAAGCGCCATGCCCGCCGACACCAAGCTGGCGCCGGCATGACCAAGCACCAGCGCCACCGCGTCCGACGCGGGACGCTCCGAATGCGCGATCACTGCCGCCGGCAGCACATACTGCACCGCCGCGTTCACCAGAATATAGAGCGCACCCACCGTCGCCACGCCCCAGATCAGCGACAGCGGAATGTTGCGCTGCGGATTCCGTATCTCCCCAGCCACCATGGTCAGATCGTTCCAGCCGTCGTAAGCCCACAGCGCGGCCACCAACGCCGCGAAAAATCCCGCTATGCCGCCTTTCGCCCCCGTGAACTCGGTCGCGAAATTCGCCCAAGTTCCTCCGCGATAGGAAAAGCCCACCACGACGATTCCGAGGATGATCGCCACCTTTAGCAGTGTGAACAGAAACTGAAATTCTCCCGCCCGGCGCACTCCGATGTAGTTCAGCCACGAAATCAGCAAGGTGGCTCCGATCGCCACCAGTTGCCCGTAGGTGATGATGAATGGATGCGAAACCGAGCTGCGCGAGAACCAATCCAGCGAGAAGCAGGCATGTGAGAAGAAAGAGAAGATCGGAAATGTTTCCAGGATCCGCACCAGCCCGGTAGTGACGGTCGCAATCGAAGCCGGTTTAGCGATCAGAAACCAGGTCCAGGAATAAAGAAATCCCGCCAGCGGCCCGTAGGCGTCGCGAACGTACACATACTCGCCGCCCGCCTGTGGCTTCATAGCGCCCAGTTCGGCATATGTAAGCGCGCCGAAAAAAGAAAGCAACCCCCCAACCATCCAGGCGAGATACACAAGTCGAGCCGAGCCCACCGCCTGCATCATCTCGGATGGAACCAGAAAGATTCCGCTCCCGATGATCGTCCCCACCACCACCGCCCCAGCGTGCGACAAGTGAAGGTCGCGTGCCAGTTCCGGTTTGGCTGCATTGGTCGCGTTCATTCTGGATTCACGAGTTGCAAGATTCTAACCGGGAACTCGCAGAGTTCGCCGAGTGAAGAACTGTGTTCCCCTGCGTACCTCTGTGCCCTGTGGTTCAAGGTTCTGCCGCGGGTGAAAGGAGCAAGCTAAAGACGTAACCAATTCCAAACGTCACAGACGTCCCAATGAGCACCCACCACGTCCACGCCACATGGGAACCGAGCCACAGGTAAAGATCGGTCGCCAGACCGCAAATCATGCCAACCAGCGCCCCGCGTTGATTCGCGCGCCTGGTCAGTACGCCCAGCAGAAACACTCCAAGCAACGCCCCGTAAGCAGCCGATGCGATTTGCAACCCCACTTCCACGACGCGTCCCACCCGATGCAGCGCCAACACCGCCAGCCCGAACAGCACGAGCCCCCACCCGACTGTCGCTAGCCGCGCCAGCCGAAGCCGTCGCGCTTCGCTCAGCGCCGGACGAGATGCGGAGCGAAACCGAAGATAGAAATCCATAATCGAGCTCGACGCCAGCGAATTCAGCGCCGCGCTCAAATTCGACATCGCCGCCGCCAGAATCGCGGCGATCAAGAGACCGGCAATCCCATGCGGCATCCGGCTCACGATGAATGTCGGATAGATCCGGTCCGCCCGCCCAAACGCCGCCGACGGAATCCGGTAGTAGGCGAACAGCATCACGCCCACCACGAGAAACAATCCAAACTGAAAAAAGACCGCCAATCCACTGGACACCAGCGCCAGCGCCGACTGCCGTTGATTCCGCGCTGCCAGCAATCTCTGCACGATGAGCTGGTCGGTGCCGTGGCTGGCCGTCGTGAAGATCGCGCCGCCGATAATCCCCGCCCACAGCGTATAAGGCTTCGCAAAATCCAAGTGAGGCCAGTGCGCCACGGTCGAAGGATCGAAAAAGTGAAGATCGAACACCTGAAACTTGTGCAGCCCACTCGCAATCGCCTCGATCGACGCCCATCCTCCCGGCACGAGATGAAGAATGGTCACCAGCCCCACCAGCGTCCCGCCCACATAAATAAAGGTCTGCACCACATCGGTCCAGATCACCGCCGCCAGCCCGCCCTCAAACGTATAGATCAAAGTCAGCAGCGTGATGATCGCGATTGAAGCGACCTCGCCCGTCCCCAGCGCAATCGAGACTACAATCGACACGGCATACACGCGGACGCCCTCAGCCGCCGCCCGCGTCAATAGAAACAGGCCCGCCGTCACCGAGCGCAGCTCCGGACCAAAGCGCCGTTCAATCAGCTGATAAGCCGTATACAACTCGCCGCGAAAATATTGCGGCAACAGCACGAAACTAATAATGACGCGCCCGACCACGTATCCCATGACCACTTGCAGGAAAGTAAGATTCGAATCGTAGGCGAGGCCGGGAATGCTGATGATGGTCAGCGTGCTAGTCTCCGCCGCCACAATCGAGAGCGAAATCGCCCACCAGGGGATGTCGCGGCCGGCGAGAAAGTAGTCTCGCATGGTCCGCTGCCGCTTGCGAAAGCGCAGCCCGAACAGCGTGATTCCCGCCAGGTAGAGCGCGATAATCAGCAGGTCGATCCGATTCAATCCCAAGCCATTCCTTTATGCGGAGCCACCGTTGCCCGGGTCTCCAGCGCCTAACAACCGTTTCGCTGCATTGTACAAGCATGCTCGCGTCCCGAACCCGCCACCGAAGATTACGCAGAACCTGTGTTAGAACTAGCGTGATGGCCTACTATCTCGCAATCGACGGCGGAGGCACCAAGACGCGCTGCGTTCTCGCCGACGATACGACTGTGCTCGGGAAAGCCATGACGGGCGGTTGCAGTGTGATTCGCCTCGGCGAGCAGAAGGCGAGGGAAGCGCTGCATACCGCCATCCGCCAAGCCTGCGCCGCCGCCAAGGTTTCTCCCCATCGGGTCAGCGCCGTCTGTATCGGCGTCACCGGCGCTGCCCGGCCCGAGATCGCCGCGAAGATTCGCGGTATCCTCGCCGAATTAATTTCCGAAAATGCGCGCGCAAAAATTGAAGTCGTCGGCGACACTGTAATCGCCCTGGAAGCCGCTTTTGGCGCCGGCCCAGGAGTAGTCGCGATTGCGGGCACCGGTTCTATCGTCTACGGCCGCGATGCTGCGGGTCACACCGCGCGCGCCGGAGGCTGGGGCTTTGCCGTCTCCGACGAAGGTTCCGGCTACTGGATCGGCCGTCGCGCGGTATCGGCCATCCTGAACTCGCTTGACCAGGGGATGGAAACCGCGCTCACCGCCATGGTTCTCCAAGCTTGGAAACTCAATACCATCGACGAACTTGTGCAGCAAGCCAACTCGACTCCACCACCCGATTTTCCGCGCCTGTTTCCCATCGTCCTTCGCGCCGCCGACGAGGCCGACGCCATCGCCCGCGACCTGCTCGCCGACGCCGGAACCAAGTTAGCTGACCTTGTTTCTACGGTCGTCCGACGTCTCGCGCCGCACGCACCGGCGGACAGGCTCCCGGTAGCGACAACGGGTAGCGTCTTTCGGCAGTCGCCTGTTGTGCGCCAGGTTTTCTACAATTTGCTGCAGAAGAGTTTCCCCGGCATCGATGTGCGCCAAGACCTGGCCGATCCCGTCGAGGGAGCGCTAGCCAGAGCAAGACGATTGTAGAGACGAGGCTTGCTCCATCTCACGCCGGCTGAACGTCGGCATGCCGAAAGCGGAAATGTCCAAAGACGAGATTTTCGGAGACGACAGCGCGCCGCCCTCAAAGGAATCGGTAAAGGCGACGTCTCCGTCCGCCGATTTGCTCCACACCGCAGCCGACCCCAATCTCACCGAGGACTTGGCTCTCGCCCTCCTCAAGCGCGCCGACTTGCCCTCTGAAGTCATCGAGCGACTCTCCAAGAACGTCAACGCACTCAAGAGCAGCAAAGTAAAGATCGCGTTAGTCAGCCATCCGCATACACCGCGCCATGTGTCCGTGCCGTTGGCCCGCCAGTTCTACACGTTCGATCTGATGAAAGTTGCGCTGTCGCCCTGGGTTCCCGCCGATGTAAAAGTTGCCGCCGACGAGGTTCTGATTTCGCGCCTCAAAATGGTCACCATCGGCGAACGCCTGACCCTGGCCCGCCGCGCCTCGGGCAGAGTGGCCGCTGCGCTGCTGCTGGATATAGAGAAGATGGACGGCAAGAGCGTCGATAGCAAAGTCCCCGACGCCAAGACCGTGGCTCGCGAAACCCGAGTCATGCGCACCGCGCTCGAAAACCCGCGTCTCACCGAGAATCTCGTCATTAGCTCCGTGCTTCGTCCCGCCGCCAGCGCAGCTCTGGTGGATGCGGTCGCGCAGCACGAGAAATGGTCCTGCCGCAGAGAAATCCGCGCCGCCCTGCTGCGAACCGAGCATCTCTCGTTAGCTCGCGCCCTGGAGTTCAGCCGCGAAATCCCGGCGCCGCTGCTGCACGAACTCCTCGCCAGCTCGCGCCTCCCCGACAAAATTAAAAACCAACTCCTGCGCGAGAGCCCAGGCAAGTAAGGATGTGGCGATCTTCATCGCGTGGCAGTCTTCTCCTGAATCGCCGCCATCAGTTTCACCGTGGTCGACACATCAATGCCATACCGTTTCCCGCCGCGCACAATCGGACCGCCAATGGCATCCAACTCCAGTTCCCGTCCGGCCACAAGGTCTTTCTGCATGGAACTGCGCATCCCCGGCGGCACGCCGTCGAAACTCGCCTGGAGTTTCAGCGCGTTTACCTCTGCGCCGCTCGCGTTTGCCACGACGCATGCCTCGCCGATCGCGGAGATCAATTTTTCCTTCCACGCGGCGTTCATGAGGATTTCCCCAATATTCATACCGGATGCGGACGTCACCAGCGCGAACGGTGCGAGGACGCAAAGCTTGCCCCATAGCAGAGTCTGCTCGTTCGGAATGAAGTGGCAGGTAAATCCGAGATCGCCTAACCGTAGGACGACGGCTCCCAAGAGCGGCTCTCCACTGGCGGCAAGGTTGAGCCGAACGAACGGAGAGCGCTGGATGAATCGTCCCGGCGTAATCGCCTCCGCTTCCACCGCGATCGTTCCCGGAACAACTCGCTCCCGTCCAAACCGCGCCCTGAGCACCGCGATGTGGTCCACTCCGTTCAGCAAAGGGACCACGCATCCTGGCGAGAGTTGCACTGCTTCTAGCGCAGATTGCAGTTGATAAGTCTTAGTTGCGATCCACAGCACGTCAGCCGGCTCGGTCAGCGACGCGGCGGCTTTTGCTGGCGCAGTGAAAACGCCAGAGCCCGACGGACGCTCCAACGTCAAGCTCTGGGGATAACTCGCCAACCTCTCCGGTCGAACCACGACAGTGACGTCTTCGCCAAGCGATGACAGCGCGGTGCCGACCAACCCTCCGATTGCTCCCGCTCCCAAGATTGCATGTTTCATGCCAGCACTCTCCCCGGAAAACTATACGACACGCGAGTCTCGTGCGCCGTCACCGCCCAACCCTGCGCCGCCTTTACGCTGTGCCTAAGATCTGTCACACTGGCCACTGACCACTATCCACTGATCCCATGGGCAAGATTCACGTTCTTCCCGAGAGAGTTGCCAACCAGATTGCTGCCGGCGAGGTGGTCGAGCGTCCTGCGTCGGTGGTGAAGGAGTTGCTGGAGAACGCGCTGGATGCGGGCGCAACGCGCATTCGCATTCAGGTCGAGGCAGGCGGAAAGAAGCTGATCCAGATCACCGATAACGGCTGCGGCATGGTGCGCGACGATGCCATGCTGGCTTTCGAGCGCCACGCCACCTCGAAAATCAAAGACACCGACGACCTATTGAGCATTTCGACCCTCGGATTTCGCGGCGAGGCACTGCCTTCCATCGCGTCCGTTGCCCGGCTGCATCTCGAAACCCGAGCGGAAGACGAAGCCGCCGGGACGGTCCTCGAGATTAACGGCGGCAGGATCATACGCGTCGAAGAGGCGGGGCTGCCACTGGGAACTTCGATCACGATTCGCGATCTCTTCTTCAATACTCCGGCACGCAAGAAGTTTCTGCGAGCGGAGTCGACCGAACTGTCCCACATCGCTTCGCTCGTAACCCACTACGCGCTGGCGCATCCGGAGAAGCACTTCGAGTTGCACTCGGCAACGAATGCGTTGCTGGTGGCGCCGCCAGTAGCCGGTCATCGCGAACGTGTGTACCAGGTTTTTGGACGCGAGACCCTGGACGAGTTGATTCCGCTGGCGGCAGTGCAGCCACTGGAACGTATCGGGCTGCCGCAGCCTCCACCGTGGCGGCGGGCCCCGGAGAACACCGCTAGTGAAACCGCCGGCCTTGCGGATGAGGCTTCGCGGGCGGGGGCGCCCGCGCCACACGATTTCGGCGAGGTGCGTCTGCATGGTTTTGTCTCGAAGCCCGAAATTCAGAAGCTCAATCGAAATTCGATTTATATTTTTGTGAATGGACGGCTGATTCGCGATCGCCTCATTCAACATGCCATCACTGAAGCGTATCGCAACATTTTGCCGCCGACGGTCTATCCGGTGGTTCTGCTTTTTATCGAGATGCCGACCGCCGAAGTCGATGTGAATGTGCATCCGTCGAAGACCGAGGTGCGTTTCCGGCAGCAGACGGTGATTCACGATTTCGTGCGCGAGTCGGTGCGGGCCGCGCTGATGAAGGCAAGGCCGGTGCCGCAGTTCTTGACCGAAATTGGCGCGCAGCCGAACGCGAGCCCTGGCCTCACGAGCCCCGCGCCCAGTCATGCACCGAACGGCGATGGTCTACAGCGAGCCCCGTGGCGCGACCTGTACGAACCAGCGGCGGCGGCCGGATTCGCGCTGCAGGCGCCGGCAGTTCCCGCGACGACGGCGCGCCTCGAATTTGAAGAAGGAATTGCGGTCGAAGCCAACGCGGCTGTGTCGCTGGCACGTGCGCCGCAGGTTATGGGTGCGGATCAGACAACCTCGCAGATGATTCCCGATCACGGCTGCGCTCCGCCAATTCCGCAGGAGACGCAAACGGCGCCGACCTTAGAGTCGCTGCGGACGCTGCGTCCGCTGGGCCAGATTCGAAATTCATTCATTCTTGCAGTCAACGAAGACGGACTCTGGATCATCGATCAACACGTAGCCCACGAGCGCGTGCTGTTCGAGAAGGTGGTGCGGCAACGCTCAGCGCAACACGTGGAGAGCCAGCGCCTGCTCATGCCTCTGGTCATCGAGTTGACTCCAGCCCAGCAAGCGGTCTTCAGCGACATTGCCGAAGAGCTGGCGCGCAACGGTTTTGAGGCGGAACCCTTCGGTGCACGCAGCGTGGCCGTAAAGATCGCGCCCGCAGGTGTGGACGCGGCGCAGATCGAACACATGCTGAACGAAATTCTGGAGCAGCTCACGCGCGAAGACCAGGCGATCAACCTGGAAGCCGTGAGGACGCGCATCGCGGCGTCAATCGCTTGCCACGCCGCCATCAAAGTCAATATGCCCCTCGACCAGAACAAAATGGAGTGGCTGCTGGCAGAACTCGCAAAAACGGAGCATCCAATGTCTTGCCCACACGGCCGGCCGGTGGTGCTGCGCTATTCCATGCAGGACATTCAGAAGGCGTTCAAGAGGATCTAGTTCTCAGCTGTCAGCTCTCAGCTATCAGTTCTGCCTTTATGGGATCGTGCGACCAAACTGATAGCTGACAGCTGAAAGCCCGCCTGTGTTCTAATCAGAAGTCATGACCGACCCGGAACTCCAGCAGGCGCGCACACAAAAGTGGCGGCTCGACGGCCAGGCCGTGCACACTCTTGACGAAGCGCGCGCCTTCCTCGAGTCGGTGGGATTTTGTCTGATGTATCCGATGCGGCCTGCGATTCTGTTGCCGACTTTCATCGGAGCCTGGGTTGGAGCGGATGACAAGCTGCCGACGCGCCAGCACGCCTATGCCGACCCGCGGGCGAAGGAAGCGACTGAGTTGATGGTGCGCGCACTGCGCGACCGGGCGGCCTACGAAGCTCCGCTGATCGACGAGAATAACGCCTTCCTGCTGGCGCCCTCTGTGTTTCCATATTTCTATTCGCTGGTGGGCGAGCGCAATCCAAAGCTGCCGCCGGCATCGGGACCGCGGTCTCCCTACTCGCCGCTGGCTTGTGACGCCTTCGAAATCATCCGGCAGCGTGGACCGGTTTCAAAAACTAAATTGGGCGTGATGCTGGGCGGGTCAGTTTCCAACGCAGGACTCGATCGCGCGCTGAGCGAACTATGGGCCAAGCTGCGCATCACGCGCGTCGATTACACGGTGGAGGAAGGCTCGGTGTGGGACGAGTTATCGCGCTGGGCTCCCGATGTAGTGCGCGAGGGCGTCGGGATTTCGCTGCCGGAAGCGCTCTCGGCGCTGGTCTCTAAGTATCTCGACTGCGTGGTTGCGGTGGATGAGGGTGAGGTCGAGAAGTTGCTGGCAAACTTTGTCCCGCGAACGCGCGTGAAAGAGGCCATCCACGCTTTGCTTTCGGCGCGTGAATTGAGCTTCGTGCATGTAGGCAGCAAGTCGCTTCTGCAGGTGAGTCCACCCAAGCAAGTATACGTTCCCAAAAATCGCCGCACGGAGCGGGTGACATAAGGTTGTGTGGGAACGGGCGCCCTCGCCCCTCCAAGACGAGCGAAGTTCGGCAGTGCTCTTCGGCGGCTGCGATTCCCGCGCCCAGCCTGCTCCGCACCGGTAGTTTTCCAACGAGCAGCCATGTAAAATCGCACTTCGCACTAATGACCGATTCATCCCAACGCAAACTTATCATTGCCATCGACGGTCCAGCCGGAGCCGGCAAGAGCACCATCGCTTCCCGCCTGGCACGCAAACTTGGCTATGTGAACCTGGAGAGTGGAGCGATGTACCGCGCGCTGGCGCTCAGTGCGATCGAGTGGGACTCTTCGCTTGACGACGAAGCTGCGCTGCTGAAGATGGCGCAGGAATCGAGCATTACTCTCGAACGCGCCGTCGGCGGCAATCGTGTTCGGCTTAACGGAAAAGACATTTCCGAGCGGATCCGCCAGCGCGACGTTACCGAGGCGGCGTCGCGCATTTCGGTGCATCCGAAAGTGCGAGAGTGGATGGTGGCGCGGCAGCGCGAGATGGGCATTGGAGGCGGCGTCGTGATGGAAGGCCGGGACATAGGGACAAAAGTTTTTCCCGATGCCGATCTAAAGATTTTTCTCGACGCCGATCCCGTGATTCGCGAGCAGCGGCGGCTCGACCAGCAACAGGTGAAGGGCGCGCCCGCACAGGCCATGGCTGCCGAACTTCGTGAGCGCGACCGGCGCGACCGCACCCGAGCCGCGTCTCCGCTGGTGGCCGCGGAGGATGCCATTGTGATCGACTCGACCAACTTGACCGAGGATGAAGTGCTCAATCGCATCGAGCAGTTGGTCGCGCAGCGGCTCGCACTAAGGCGCTAAGAGCACGTCCGTTCACCGGTGTTATGCCTCCCTGCTAAGATGTGGGTGTCGGTTGGGGATAGGGACGACACGCCGGAAAATCCACGCCGAAGCGAATTGAGCGCACCCCCGCACGCGGCCTGAAGCTTTGCTCGGAACCCGGGGAAATCCTACAGGAAGGACGCCATGCCGGAGCCGCCGTTGGTCGCTGCCAAGCCGTTTCTGATGGAACAGGACTATGCAGCCTACACCCCTGAGCAACATGCGGTGTGGGCCGAGCTGGTTCGGCGGCGCTGGGCGCAGATCGAGGAGTGGGCGTGCCGCGAATACCTGGAAGGTTATGGCATTCTCGGGCTGATGGAGGACCGCTGCCCGCGCCTCCGCGAAATTGCGGACCGGCTGGAGCCGCGTTCCGGATGGCGCACGCAGGCGGTCACCGGTTTTATGCCCCACGAAGCGTTCTTCGAAATGCTGGCTGCGCGCCGTTTCCCGACCACAACCTGGCTGCGCGACCGCACGTCGCTTGACTACACGCCAGAGCCGGACATGTTCCACGACGTGTTCGGGCATGTGCCGATGCATACCCACAAAGTTTTCGGCGACTTCGTGCAGTACTATGCGGCGGTCTGCGCGCGTGTGGATGATCACGACATCCTGGAGCGCTTGGGCCGCCTTTATTGGTTCACCGTGGAGTTCGGCCTGATCCGGCAGGACGGCAGGATCAAGTTCTACGGCAGCGGAGTCATCAGTTCACAGAGCGAAGGGAACAACGTAATCGAGGGCAAGTGCAGCGTCCGCGACTTCGATCTCGAGGAAGTGCTGAACACGCCCGTGAAGGTGGACGAACTGCAGAAGGTCCTGTTCGCCATCGAGAGCTTCGACCAAATCTACGAGGCCATGCACCGAGCCGAGCACAAACTCCTCGGGAACAAGGTCGCCTAACTTGTGAAGGATCGAGGTCAGATCGCCGCGGCCAGCGATCCCACGCGGTAGCGGAGATACGGCATTTCTTACGGTCTGGCGCACGTCCTGGACTAGGCAGGGGCCGTCCCCTCCGGGACTTGATCTATTTTCGCTGGCCTACCCAGCGCCGAGGCGCTGGGCTAAGGTGGCTCGTCCCTGCGGGACTCTGGTTAGGCAGCGCGGAACCGTGTCGCTTCGGCGGAGAGTGAATCCACACAGCAGAGAGCGTGGTGAGTGCGGCACCCCGGCACCAGGCAGGATCAAGGGCCTCGTGGGCAACGAAAACCAACCAAAGATACCGTGATCGTCATCACGGCTGCAACGTGGTGGTTACAAGCACACTGCAAACAGCGGATCAGAAAAGAGCCCGGAGGGCGAGCTAGCTTAGCCCAGCGCTTCCAGTGCTGGGTAGGCAATGCTCTTTGAGATCAAGTCCCGGAGGGATGGCCCATGTCGCACACGTACGCCAGCAATCGCGTGCACGTAGTCTTTTCGACAAAAGACCGGAAGAAGAGTCTTGCCGACGATCTTCGACCAAAGCTTTGGGGCTACATCAAGGGTATTGCAAAAAATCATGGGTTCGAAGTCGTCAAGATCGGCGGCGCATCCGATCACGTTCACGCGCTCCTTGTCGTGCCTCCTGCGCTGCCGCTCGCGAAGGCGGTGCAGTCGATCAAGGGCTGTTCGTCGAAATGGCTCAATGACACGGGAGCGGCGGGAACAAATTTCGCCTGGCAGGAAGGTTATGGCGCGTTCAGCGTGAGCGCATCGCAGACGCATGGCGTCGTCGCATACATCGAGAATCAGGCCGCACATCATGCCAGGCGGAATTATGAAGAAGAGTTTGTTGAGTTGTTGCGGAGGTACGGCATTGCTTACGATCCGGCGCACGTGTTGGGTTAGGCAAGGGCGTCCCTCCTTACCCAGCGCTGAAGCGCTGGGCTAATCTGGGCCGTCCCTCCGGGACTTGATCTAATTTTGGACGGGCTACCCAGCGCTGAAGCGCTGGGCTAAGGTGGCTCGTCCCTTTGGGACTCTGGCGAGGCCAGCGCGGTGTGTGGCTTCGGCGGAGTGTGAACCCACACATGGCAGAGAACGCGTTGTATGGGCACCCGGCCCTCGCCACCCCCCAATCACTCGGTCTTCTTCGGAATGTATGAACCGATGGTAACGCCGTTCTGCTTCAGTTTCTCTACCCAGTGGTCGACCGAACTTCGATACCACGCTAATTCACCGAGCGGATGATTTTGGAGGTAGGTGTCGCTGCCCATAGCCGCAACGAGAAGCACCTCGAATCTCGTGATTTGCCCGCTGCGCGTGCCCAGAGCAATTCGGCTCAATCTGTCGTCGTCAAGCCCGGAAATGCATTCATTTATTTGCGCCAGGGTTTGGAATCCAAGTGCGCGCAGTATCTTTGCAATCCATTCATAGGTAAAATCCGAGATTCTATCATCAGGTCCTAGGCGCGAATCCAAGTAAGTGCGCATCGCGTCAGCGGTCACTTCCACTTCACTTAGCCGACCCTCGTCGATTAGGCTTCGTGCAGCTTCTCGCAGACTAGCGTCTTCTTCCTGAATTGCCTGAAACTCCCGGTCAGCGATTTCCAGCAGCCCCGCAAGCGTCATGAAGCGGCGACTAATCGCCAGCGGGATTGCGGACTTCGATTTGTACCGAATGTCATGCTCGATTTCGGCCCAAGCATGTTGCATAACCGTACGAACTTGAACCTCAGCGACGAGGCCGTCAAATCTGCGGTATTCCGGCAATCGCTTTCTATTACTTCCGAGTCGGACCAGGTAGTGCACGCTCTGGTAACCGAGGCGTTCTTCCTGTTGTGCTGTTGCTGTGTGGTCAACTCGTTCGATCATGTCGAATTCAGCCTGTACACATTGGCACACTTCATCCACTGTGCGGGGAAAGAAAGTAATGACTCGCACGGCAGCCAAGTCGGTGATGTCTACCAGGGGGTATTTGTACTTCGGTTCGTCAGCGTTGCGCTCTGCCGGAGTAATCGACTTCTTCCCGAAGCTTTCCAATTCTTTCGCGCGAAATTGAATGTCGTTTATGCGAAGGCCCTTGGTCGCGTTGGCAAGAATGTCCCTTACAGTTTCCGCGAAATCTCGGTATAAGTCTCTTTTTCGGCCGTACTGTTCTACCGCAGCCCTGCGGTGGGCTTCAAAGTCGAAGGGAGCCGTCTCTGGAGTAGCTTCCGTCACAAGAAGAGATTGTACATCTGAGAAGCCGCTATGCCTTGCACGAAGTAGCGACGAAATGTGAAGGTGCGAGAGGCCCCGCTCATCGCGCCTTTTGCGATGAGGGGGCTTCGTTGCACTTACTTCTTCACTACCACCCCAATTCCCAACTCGCGCAACTGACTGTCGGCCACCGGAGTTGGCGCTTCCATCATCAGGTCTTTGGCGGCGGCGGTTTTGGGGAAGGGAATTACTTCTCGCAAACTATCCGCTCCCGCCAGAATCATTACGATGCGATCGAGGCCGAGCGCGATTCCGCCGTGCGGGGGCGTGCCGTATTCGAGCGCTTCCAGGAAGAAGCCGAAACGCGCGCGCGCTTCTTCATCCGTCATGCCGAGGGCATGGAAGATTCTGCTCTGCAGATCCTGCCGGTGAATACGGATCGAGCCCGATCCCAACTCCGTCCCATTCAGCACCACGTCGTAGGCTAGGGCGCGCACCATGGCCGGATCGCTTTCCAGTTTGTCCATGTCTTCCTCGTGCGGCGAGGTGAAGGGGTGATGCGCCGCCATCCAACGCTTTTCGCCTTCGTCGTACTCGAACATGGGAAAGTTCGTCACCCACAGAAAACGATAGTCGCCTTTCTGGAAAAGCTTGTGCCGGTCGGAATATTTCTGCGCCAATGCCACGCGCAGCAGTCCGGCCGAGGCGTAAACCGCCATTTCCGCAGGCGTCACTTTGCGCTTGCTGGCCGGATGCGCGGCTGCGGATGCTCCCGACTGCGCCGAGCCCACCACCAGCACTAGCAGATCGTCGGCTGCGAGTGCGCCCGTTTTATCGCGCACTTTCTCCCGCACTTTGGCTCCCGCCTCCGGGAACTTATTCTCGATGCGCTTGAAATCTTCGAACACGCGCGCTCCGCCCTTGGCGACGAAGAGCGGCTTGATGTCGTCACGCTCCTTGCGCGAAAGCTCGCCGACGTGCGGAATGCGGATGGCGATCACGGGCAGCGCTTTGTCGATCGCAAGCTGATCGAGATCGGCGGGCGCAAAACAATCGCCCACTTCGGCAAACGCCGGCAAGCGCAGGTCGGGCTTGTCGATGCCGTACTGGCGAATGGCATCGTCGAAGTCCATGCGCGGGAAAGGCGTCTTGATCTCATGACCGGCCGCTTTGAAAGCCGCGGTCAGAAAGCTCTCCACCACTTCCCAAACCCGCTCCGGCTGCGCATAGGATATTTCGATATCGATCTGGGTGAACTCGGGCTGGCGATCGGCGCGCAGGTCTTCGTCGCGGAAGCAGCGCACGATCTGAAAATATTTGTCGAAGCCCGAGATCATTAATATCTGCTTGAACAGTTGCGGCGATTGCGGCAGGGCGTAGAACGATCCTGGCTGCACCCGGCTGGGGACGAGATAGTCGCGCGCGCCTTCGGGTGAGGAGCGCGTCATGAACGGCGTCTCGATTTCGAAGAAGCCTTGCGAAGCCAGGTTGTCGCGGACGGCGATCGCCACTTTGTGCCGCAGTTCGATGTTGAATTGCATGGCGTCGCGGCGCAGATCGATGTAGCGATATTTCAAGCGCATTTCTTCGTTGGCGAGCACCGTGTCCGAAGGCAAAAACGGCAGGGGCTTCGACACGTTCAAAAGGCGCAGCTCGTCCACCACCAGTTCCACTTCGCCGGTCGGAATGTTGGGATTGATGGTGTCGGCATCGCGGCGCTTCACCGTGCCGATGGCCGCGATTACGAACTCGTTGCGCAGCGCTTCTGCCTTCTCGTGCACGGCGGCGTTCAGTTCGTGGTTGAACACGACTTGCGTTACGCCGGTCCGGTCGCGGAGATCGACAAAGATGATCTGGCCCAGGTCGCGTCGCCGGTTGACCCATCCCATGAGCACAACTTTTTTGCCCGCATCGGAGAGCCGAAGAGCTCCGCACGTATGAGTTCGTCTGAGGTCGCCTAATAAGTCGAGCACGTTTTTGCCTTGTCTTGCTAAAATTTGCCTAGCTGAGACTGCCGTGGTGAGCCGAACCAGTAATTATAAATGGGGCCGAAAGGCGGTGATGAAGGTATCGAACGAACGATCAGGCGATCGCGGCGAAAAGCCCCACTTCTCGATGAGCGAGAAGCAGGGCGAATGGTCTGCCGCGCTCCGACGTCACTACTTGCGCAGCCGCTAATTCGGATCGTTTACGGTCCAGAGGTTGGGCGTGAACTGGCGGAATTTCAGTTTCCATCGGCCGTCGACTTTTGCCCAGGTGTCGGCCATGTGGCGATAGCGCGGATGTTCTCCGGGGACGATCAGGTTGTAGGCGACGACGGCGGAGTCATCGTTCAGTTTGACGACGTAGAAATCGTAGGTGCGCGTGTCTTTCGGCAGTCCCTCGCGCGCAGAGTCGACGACTTCGCTTCTGTCATAGGCGTCACCGTTGCTTCCGATGCCCATGAAATCGTCGGCGATGGCTCCCTCGACCGCGGCTGAGTTCTTGCTCTGGACCGCCTGCAGGAACTGCTTCTGCTGATCGATGAGTTGCTCTTCGAAAGCGGAAAGCGGCTTGGAAGCTTGCGCCAACGCCAGACCGGAAGTGAGAATAGCGGCACACAGCAGGGAAATGATTCGCATGTTTGTCTCCTGAGGTTCGTCTGTTGAAGCACCATCTTACTTCGTTTGTAGAATCCGTTGCGCCAATTCCGCGCGGGGGACTGTGACTTGTTCGCCGGAGGCCAGATGCTTGAGCGCGAAGGCATTTGCCGCGACTTCGTCCCCGCCAACGATGAGAATATAGCGTGCTCCTATCTTGTCGGCCGCCTCGAACGACTTTTTCAAACGAAACGATTCGTCGCCGAGCTCGACTACCAGATCGTGACGCCGCAGTTCACGGGCCAAGCGAGCCGCTTCGCGATTCATTCCGGCGCCGAGCGGAGCAATGTAAACGTCGGGCTTGCGCATGACCGACTCTGCCGACACGGTTTCCATTAGTGAAAGCACCAGGCGATCTTCGCCAATCGCAAATCCAATTCCCGGAGCTGCTGGGCCGCCGAGCGCTTCCGATAGGCCGTCGTATCGTCCGCCGCCGAGAATCGCATTCTGCGCCCCCAGTGCTCCATGCGTAAATTCAAACGCGGTGCGCGTGTAGTAATCCAGACCCCGCACCAAGCGCTGGTTTTCGACGTAGGGGATGTGGACGGCGTTCAGGATTTCCTTTACCTCGTCGTAGTGGGTGCGGCAGGCTTCGTCCAGAAACTGGGTGATGGTGGGGAGAGTTTCGATGATCGGCTGGTCTTCGGGTACTTTGCAGTCGAAGACGCGCAGCGGATTAGTGACGGCGCGGCGCTGGCAGTCGGCGCACATTTTATCGACTACGGGTGCGAGCGCTTGGCGGAGGGCTTCGTTGAATTTTGCGCGGTCGGCGGGACAGCCTACGGAGTTGAGTTCGAGCGTCCAGTTGGTGATGCCGACGCGATCGAGCAGCGTGGCCACGAGTTCGAGGACTTCCGCGTCTCTGGCGGGAGACTGGCTACCGGCGGCGGCGGGGCCGATGACTTCGGCGTCAATTTGGTAGAACTGGCGGTAGCGTCCTTTTTGCGGGCGCTCGCGGCGGAACATAGGGCCGATCGAGAAGAATTTGTTCAGGCCACGCTCCCAGAGTTTGTGCTCGATGTAGGCGCGGACGATGCCGGCAGTGTTTTCGGGGCGAAGGGTTAGCGATTGGCCTTTATCGCTTTCGGCGCGACCGCGATCCTCCCAAGTGAACATCTCCTTGCTGACGATGTCGGTCTCCTCGCCGACGCCTCGGGCGAATAGTTCGGTGGACTCGAAGATGGGGGTGCGAATTTCGTGGAAGTTGTAGGCGCGGAAGACGTCGCGGACGGCGGCTTCGACGAAGTTCCAGAGCGCGGTGTCGGGCGGGAGAAGGTCGCGGGTTCCTCGGGGAGATTTGATCATTTGGTCGTTGGTCGCTAGTCGCTGGTCGTTCGCTGTTTGCTCAAGCCCTCAGCATTATCGTCTGGCTGCGGGACTAGATTAGTTTAACGTCGAATCGGCGTTTTGCGGATGCGGTTGGGTGCACGACAGGGTGCGGCTCTCGCTGTGGTGTTCTTTATCTCTATCTCTACTGCCTAGCGGCCGTCCACGAGCTTCGTGGCCAGGAACGACTTCACCACGATCTGGTTGGGTTGCATGCCGACGGGGATGATGGTCAGCAGCGAATATTCCGAGGGTTCAAATTTCTTCCTGGGCGTGCGTTTTTGAATGACGACGAGGTCTCCGGAGCCGGAGTCGAGGACTAGCAGATAGTTCTGATTCTGCGAAAGAGCGAGCGCGTCGGGATGGCTTCCTACGGGGAGATAGGCGATGACCTTGCCTAGGTCGATGTCGTAGACCGCTATGTTATTCGATCCGAAGTTCGAGATGTATAAGCGCGAGTTATCCAGCGAAATGACGCCGCGCGCGGGCTGGGCGCCTACGAGATAACTGCCGGATACTTCGTTGCCCGTGGTTTCGATGATCGACATGCTGCCGGCGTCGAAGTTGAAGGCGGCCAGTTCTCCGCCGTCGGGTTTTAGCGCCAGGCTCACGGGAGACTGTCCAACATCGAGGAGCGCGAGCAACTTGTCGTTCTGGACGTTCTTGAGTTCGTTCTTAAGTTCAATGCTCGCAACCTGCCCCGATCCGGAACAGGAGATAAAAGCTTTGCTGGAGTCAGGCAGGATGGCAATGTCTTCGGGATGGATACAAATGGCGATGGCGGAACGCACGGCGAGCCGCGTCGTGTCGATGATCGAGACGGTGTTGTCGGCGCGATTGGTAACGACCACGGTGGATCCGTCCGGCGAAACGCGAGCCAGGCCGGGACTTCCGCCAACATGAAGCGTAGCCGCAACGGTGCGATGGTCAAGATCCAGCACGGAAACATTGTCAGACCCGGAATTGGCAACGTAGGCGCGGTGTCCGTCGGGAGAAACATCGATGAAGAAAGGACGTCCGTAAACTCCTATGGTCGCGACAACCTTATTCCGCTCCGCATCGATCACGGTGACATTCGAAGAGCCGGCATTGACTACGTAAACCTCGTTGCGCTTCGGATTGGCGGCAACTCCGGTGGGATCGACGCCAGCTTGCAGTGTTCTTACGGGGCGGAAGCTACGCAGATCGATCACTGTGACCGTGTTGCTCTTGCCATTGGTTACATATGCGAATTCGCGGTAGAGCGGGCCGTAGCCGGGGAGAGTGCGCTGGTGGAAGTAGTACCAGCCCGCCGCCAGGACGAGCGGGACGAGGACGGCGATGAAAAGAAGTTTTCGCAAAACGCAGAGCCCTGGTGAAGGCAAAGATTATCAGATGCAGGTCAGCGCAGCATCAATCGGCGGAAGTTGTCGCTTCCGCTCGAACGTGATTCGATGCGGGGACACCGCGTCCCAGCACTGCCGCGATTTGCCCAACCTGCGCCATCAGCGCGTCGAATTGATCGGGGAACAGCGACTGCATGCCATCCGACAATGCGCGGTCGGGATCGTTGTGGACCTCCACGATCAAGCCGTCGGCTCCGACCGCTACGGCGGCGCGGGAGAGTGGCGTCACTTTGTTGCGCTTGCCGGTGCCGTGGCTGGGATCCACGAGGATGGGCAGGTGGCTGAGGCGCTGCACGGCAGGAACAATGCTGAGATCGAGCGTGTTGCGGGTGTGGTCGGCGAAGGTGCGGACTCCGCGCTCGCACAGCACAATGTTGTAGTTGCCCTCGCTCATGATGTACTCGGCGGCCATGAGAAATTCCTCGAGCGTTGCCGAGATGCCGCGCTTCAGCAGGACGGGCTTGTGGGCGCGTCCGGCGCGCTTGAGCAGCGAGAAGTTCTGCATGTTGCGGGCGCCGATCTGGATGACATCGGCGTACTCGTCGACGAGGGCGAGCGATTCGTAATCGACAGCTTCGGTGACGATGAGCAGGCCGAAGCGGTCGCGGATCTCGGCCATGATCTTCAGGCCTTCTTCGCCCAGTCCCTGAAAAGAATACGGAGAGGTGCGAGGTTTGTATGCGCCGCCGCGGAAGAACTGGGCTCCGGCGCGGGCTACGCGCTCGGCGATGGTGAATGCCTGATCGCGGCTCTCGATGCCGCAGGGACCGGCGATGATGGCGAGGTCGCGGCCTCCAATGGTGACGGCTGAGCCGGGGAATTTGATGATCGTGTTGTCGGGCTTGGTGTCGCGGCTCACTAGCTTGTAGGCTTTGGTGACGCGGATGACTTCCTGCACGCCGGGCATTTCTTCGAGCGCGCCGGGCTCGACTTCGCCCTGGTTGCCGGTGATGCCGATGGCGGTGCGTTGCGCGCCGGGCATGGAGTGGGCGCGGTATCCGAGTGATTCGATTTTCTGGCAAACGGCGCGGACCTGCTCTTCGGTGGCCAGCGCCTGCATGACTACGAGCATAGTGAATACCCCAGGACATTCAGTTTAGCGTCCGGGGTGGGACAGAGCAAACGGAAGGCGGAAAAGCACGGCGGCAGTGGAAATGGATTTATGGACGCCTCGAACCTGCGGCTGCGCTTGGCCCGGACGGGCTAGGGCTCCCGTCTTTCCACGCGCTGTTTGATCGCGCGTGAGCGCTGAGCGTATTGGACAGCCTGACCGTTGTAAAATCAAAGATTACTTTCTACCGCACTATCCTTTATCTATGGCACAGGAAGACAAACCGATCCCTCCCGCGCGCCCAGAACGTAACGATGAGCGTTACGATGCTCAGCGCATTGAACAGAAATGGACCGAGCGATGGCAGAGCGATCCGTCGCTGTATGCGGCTGAGGCTCATCCTACAAAGCCCAAATATTACGTTCTGGAGATGCTGCCCTATCCTTCGGGCGCGCTGCACATGGGACATGTGCGCAACTATTCCATCGGCGATGCGCTGGCGCGCTACATGTGGATGAACGGGTACAACGTGCTCCATCCCATGGGATGGGATTCGTTTGGGCTGCCGGCGGAGAATGCGGCCATCAAGAACAACACTCCGCCTAAGGAGTGGACGCTGGGGAATATCGCGGCCATGAAGGTGCAGATGAAGCGCCTTGGGTTCGCCTACGACTGGTCGCGCGAGGTTACGACTTGCCTGCCGGATTACTACCGCTGGAATCAGTGGTTCTTTCTGAAGCTTTACGAGTCGGGATTGGCTTATCGCAAGAAGAGCAAAGTGAACTGGTGTCCTGTGTGCTGCACCGTGCTGGCGAACGAGCAGGTTGTGGGCGGGATGTGCTGGCGGCATGAGGACACTCCGGTTGAGCAGCGCGAACTGGAACAATGGTTTTTGCGAATCACGAAGTACGCGGATGAGTTGCTGCGCGATCTGGAGAAGCTGTCGGGATGGCCGGAGAAAGTCCGCATCATGCAGCAGAACTGGATTGGCCGCAGCGAAGGCACACTCGTGGACTTCGATCTGGGCGGAACGGTGGGACCTGCGGGATCGACCATCACGGTTTTCACTACGCGCGTGGATACGATCTATGGCGCGACCTCGGTGCAGTTGGCGCCGGAGCATCCGATCGTGGTCGATATGATTGCCCGCGATGCGGAACTGCGGGTCAAGGTGAATGAGTTGATCGCCGAGCAGCGACGTGCGAAAGAAGCGGGCGATATCGGCAACATCGAGAAGCATGGCGTGTTCACCGGGCGCTACGCTAAGAATCCGTATAACGGCGAAGCGGTGCCGGTGTGGGTGGCGAACTACATCCTGATGGACTACGGCACGGGCGCGATTATGAGTGTGCCGGCGCACGATGAGCGCGATTATGAATTCGCCAAGAAGTACGGGCTGGAGATACGGCTGGTGATTCTGCCGTCGTCGAGCGATCCGGAAGAAACCATGGCGGAGCCGGCGCTACCGTTTACGACCATGGACGGGATATTGGTGAACTCGGGCGAGTTCAATGGGCTGAGCTGCGAGGACGCGATTACTAAGATGTCGGCGCTGGCCGAAGAAAAGAAGTTTGGCAAGGCGACCGTTACTTTTCGGCTGAAGGATTGGGGAATCTCGCGGCAGCGCTATTGGGGAACGCCGATTCCGATGGTGTATTGCGATAAGGACGGCGTGGTGCCGGTGGCGGAAAAAGATTTGCCGGTAATTTTGCCGGACAAGGTGCCGATCACGCTCGCGGGCGGATCGCCGTTGATGAATGTGCCTTCGTTCCTGAATACGACTTGCCCGAAATGTGGAGGGGCGGCGCGGCGCGAGACCGACACCATGGATACCTTCGTCGATTCGTCGTGGTATTTCTATCGCTACGCCGACGCGCACAATGACAAGGCGCCGTTTGACTCCGCGAAGATCGCTTACTGGTTTCCCATTGATCAATACATTGGCGGGGTGGAACATGCCATTCTCCACCTTATCTATTCGCGCTTCTGGACGAAGTTCATGCGCGACATGGGGTTGGTGAAAAACGACGAACCGGTGAAGCGATTGTTCACGCAGGGAATGGTGATTAAAGACGGCGCGAAGATGTCGAAGAACCTGGGGAACGTGGTTTCGCCGGATGAAATGGTGGAGCGCTACGGGGCGGATGCCACGCGGATGTACAGCTTGTTTGCGGCGCCTCCGGATCGGGATTTGGACTGGCAGGAATCGGGGATTGAAGGGATTCAGCGGTTTCTGGGGAGAGTGTATCGGTTCTACGAGAATCATGCGAAGCCGCAGGACCCCGATTGGCGCGCTCCTTTGTCCGCGCCTCTGACCGGCTCGGCGCGGCGACTGCAGCGCAAGCTTCACCAGACCATAAAGCGCGTGAGCGACGATTTCCAGGGGCGCTGGCACTTCAACACCTGCATCTCGGCCGTTATGGAGCTGCTGAACGACGCCAACCGTAGGATGTTAGGAAGTGAAGACGCTCAAAGCCCCGCGACCGGAGCTCTTGTCAAAGGGGATGAGATTCCACTGACCCTTCTGGCCGAAGTGCAGCGTAACATCGCGCTGCTGCTGGCGCCGATGGCGCCATATCTGGCGCACGAGTTGTGGGAGATGACCGGCGAGACGAGTAATCTGCTGAAAGCGCCGTGGCCGAAGTACGATCCGGCGCTGGCGGCGGAAGATGAGATAGAAATTCCTGTGCAGGTCAACGGAAAGCTGCGCAGCGTGGTGGTGGTGGCCGCGGGCGCCAGCGAGGATCAAATCAAGCAAGCGGCGCTCGCCGACGAGAAAGTGCGAGCGGCCATTGCCGGCAAACAGGTGGTGAAGGTCATCGTCGTGCCGAAGAAGCTGGTGAATGTTGTGGTCAGGTAACGTCATTGAGCCATTGAATCATTTAGGCATTGAGGCATTTGGTCAATGACAACGACCACCTCAAGTGATTCAAATGATTCAATGACCAAATGATTTAATGACTAAATGATTCCGATCTGAGACACTCATCCGTGGAAACCCAATCCATTGTTGTCCTCGACTTTGGCGCGCAGTATTCGCAACTGATTGCGCGCCGCATCCGCGAACAGAAAATCTTCTCGGTCGTGCTGCCGTTCAATGCCAGCCTGGAAGAAATTCGCAGTTACTCTCCGGTGGGAATTATTCTGTCGGGCGGGCCGTCTTCCGTTTACGATAACGATGCGCCGCTGGCAGACAAGAGTGTCTTTGAGCTTGGCATCCCTGTGCTGGGCATCTGCTATGGGCTGCAGTTCATGGTGTACGCGCTGGGCGGAAAGGTGCGGCCCGCCGCTAAGCGCGAGTACGGCCACGCTCAGGTCGAGATCCAAGAATCTGACTCGCTACTTTTTCAAGGACTGCCTAAGCTGCTTGCGGTCTGGATGTCGCATGGCGACTCGGCCGAAGAACTGCCTCCGGGTTTCCGGCTGACGGCGAAAACTGCCAACGCGGTTGCCGCCATCGAGAACGCTGAACGAAAAATGTGGGCGGTGCAGTTTCATCCTGAGGTACACCACACGCCGCTGGGCTCGGACATCCTGCGCAACTTTGCGATGAATATCTGCGGCGCAAAACCTTCCTGGACACCGCAACATTTTATTGATGCGACGGTGGCGCAGGTGAGGCAGCAGGTCGGGAGTGGTCGCGCTATTTGCGCGCTTTCGGGCGGAGTGGATTCTTCGGTCGCCGCGGTGCTGGTGGATCGCGCCATGCGCGATGCTTCTGGAAAATCGCGGCTGACTTGCGTGTTCGTCAACAATGGCGTGCTGCGCAAAAACGAATTTGAGAAAGTGCAGCAAAATCTGCGCGACCATCTCGGGCTGCGCGTGGTTGCAGTCGATGCTACCGAACGCTTCATGCGGAAACTGGCGGGAGTCAGCGATCCCGAGAAGAAACGGAAGATTATTGGCAACGAGTTCATCGAGGTCTTCGACGACGAAGCACATCGCATCCTGCAGACCGAAGGCCACGTCGAGTGGCTGGTGCAGGGGACGCTCTATCCCGACGTGATTGAATCGCGCTCGGTGCGCGGGCCGTCCGAGGTCATCAAGTCGCATCATAATGTGGGCGGACTTCCTGCGAAGATGAAGCTTAAGCTCATCGAGCCGCTGAAGGACTTGTTTAAAGATGAAGTGCGGCGGATTGGGCGCGATCTCGGCATGCCTGAAGATATCTTGCAGCGGCAACCTTTTCCCGGACCGGGGCTGGCGGTGCGTATCCTGGGTGAGGTAACTCAGGAACGCGCCGACTTACTGCGTGAGTGCGATGAGATAGTCGTTGGCGAAATTAAGAAGGCTGGGCTGTATCAGAAGATATGGCAGTCGTTCGCCGTGCTCTTGCCGGTGATGTCGGTCGGAGTTATGGGCGATCAGCGGACTTATGCTTACACTTGCGCGGTCCGCGCTGTGCATTCGGAAGATGGGATGACGGCGGACTGGGTTCCGCTGCCTTATGAGGTGCTGAAGACGATTTCTAATCGGATTGTGAATGAGGTGCGCGGGGTGAATCGGGTGGTTTATGACATCACTTCTAAGCCGCCGGGGACGATTGAGTGGGAGTGAAAAGCAATTTGTAATTTGGTAATTTGTAATTTGTAATTTTGTGTTCTTCAAGGTTCGACGACAGCGCCTAGAAACAGCAACTGCCCAGCGGGGTTGTGCCTGATCGCGAAGAAAAATGGGCGGTTCACGATCATGACAAAAGGCTTGGGGCGCTCTTGGCCGATCACGCCACCTAGTACTCCACCGGGAACTCCTGCCGCGATGTTTACACTGATCGCCTCGGTTCCCTTTTCATCCACACTGATCTCCGTTTTTTGCAGAGCGTTGGTAAGTCGAGCGCCCTCCGGAATCGTAACGGCAGGCCGAAGTGCAGCGAATTGCTCGAAAATGCGTTTGACGCCAAGTTCCCGCAATGCAGCGCTCACATCGAAACCAGTTTCAGTCTTAAATTTTGGCAGCCCGACCATGCCCTCGCGGAAAACAAACTGCGAGAGCCATTCTTGCCAGTTCTTGGCCGTTAACGTTTGCTCAAGTTCCTTGAGGCTGGAGTCTTCCGCTGGCAGGAAAACGTACATATCGGCGTTTTGTCCATAGGGCAGGATGACAGCCTGGAATTTCAGGCCCTCTAAGTACCTGAATTCTGTCCCCTTGTACATCATCTGTACGTTCTTTTTCTGCCCGTTCAGCAGCGTAAATGGGGTCGGCTTGGTCATCGATACATCGAAGCTATAGTCCCATTCCCAGAAAGAATGGAAACGCGTGACATCCACGAGGAGAAAATCGTTTCGCGCTGTCGTGCCCATGCTGATAGGAACGTTCCTGTGAACTTGCTTGGACGCCCATCGACTGACCTGCGCGGAAGTACTCGACGGCGGAAGCAGTCGCTGTAGATCAAGGCCGTAGTAGTTTCGGCTCGTACTCAAGAATTGTTTCCCGAAATATCCGTGATTGATCCAGAGAGAGTCGGCGATTACGAGCCGATTGGGATTGTCAGCCCACGACGAGGGCGACGTTCCTTTTGTACCCTTATTCTGAGGGGGCGGAGGGATTAGATTCATTTCCTTCCGCAGAGCGGCGAAGCCAGCGTTGATCTCCGTGAGATCCATGCCGGTGAATTCGAAAGCCGATTCAATCTCTTTCCGCGTTTCGGGATCGCTGCCGTTGTCCAGCAAGCCAAAGGTGAGAGATAAACCGGTCGGGGCAACAAGGATGTTGTGGTCGGGAGTTTCGGTGGTGAGTTGCTTGAAGAGCTTAAACGCGAAGCGGCTGTTGGCATCCACAATTGGCGATGGAGTAGGCACCGAGTACTGCGCTTGCAACACCGAGGTTAGTATGAGAACGAGCAATAACCCGCCAGCCTGCCGTGTCATTCCACTCTGCATGGGTTAGCTCCTGGGACAATCATCTAGCGATGACTCTAGCATGAGGCTTAAACCCTGTGGCAATGTTTCAGGGAGTTCGCCCCGGGCCTGCCGCAGTACGGCGAGAATGCCTTGACACGTCCATCGGCGTGGCCGCCGGGTAGGGGTCCTTCGACTCCGCAAGGGCTTCACTTCGTGAAGCTCTTGCTCCGCTCAGGATGACAGGGTTGGGAGGGAGTGTATTCAGCGGAGGACTGCAGATCCCTCACTTCGTTCGGGATGACAAAACTTGAGAGTGATTGAAGATTCCGCTCCCGACGAACTACCATATCCCCATGCCTGTTGATACTGAAACCCCGACATCTTCTTATACTCGCATTCGCGCTCCGCGCGGCAACTCGCTTTCCTGCAAAGGTTGGCAGCAGGAGGCGGCTATGCGCATGCTCATGAACAATCTTGATGAGGAAGTTGGCGAGCGGCCTCAGGATCTGGTTGTCTATGGCGGCACGGGGAAGGCGGCTCGCAATTGGGATTGCTATCGCGCTATTGTCCGGGCGTTAAAAGCCTTGGAAAACGACGAGACTTTGCTGGTGCAGTCGGGGAAGCCGGTGGGCGTGTTTAAGACTCACGAGTATGCTCCGCGCGTGCTGATCGCTAACTCGAATCTGGTTGGGCATTTTTCCAACTGGGAGAAATTCAACGAACTGGAGCGCGCCGGGCTGATGATGTATGGGCAGATGACGGCTGGGTCGTGGATCTATATCGGCTCGCAGGGGATTATTCAGGGGACCTATGAGACGTTCAACGCGGCGGGCGACAAGCATTTTGGTGGAGACCTTTCGGGCAAGCTGATCGTTTCCGGCGGCATGGGCGGGATGGGCGGAGCGCAACCGCTGGCGGCCACCATGACGGGCGCGACGTTTCTGGGGATTGATGTTGATCAGGAGCGCATCAAGAAGCGGCTCAAGACTGGGTACTGCGATTTTCTGGTCACTACTCTGGACGAGGCGCTGCGCATTCTGAAAAATGCCGTCCGCAAGAAGGAAAATATTTCGGTCGGGCTGGTGGGCAATTGCGCGGACATTATTCCGGAACTGGCCGAACGCGGCGTGGTGCCGGACATTCTTACCGATCAGACTTCGGCGCACGATCCGCTGAATGGATATGTGCCGAATGGCATGACGCTCGAAGCGGCGATCGAACTGCGCTCGCGCGATCCGAAGGCTTATCAGGAGCGGTCGCTCGATGCCATGGCCCAGCATGTGGAAGGCATGCTGCGGCTGCAGAAGATGGGCTCGGTCACGTTTGACTACGGCAACAATATTCGCACGTTCGCGTTCCAGCGCGGGGTTAAGAATGCTTATGATTTTCCGGGATTTGTGCCGGCTTATATACGACCGCTGTTTTGCGAAGGACGCGGGCCGTTCCGGTGGGCGGCGCTTTCGGGCGAGGCTTCGGATATCGCGGTCACTGACGATCTGGTGCTGGAACTGTTTCCTGAGAATCGCAGCTTGCGGCGCTGGATTGAACTGGCTCGCAAGCGCATCAAGTTTCAAGGGCTGCCGGCTCGCATCTGCTGGCTGGGATATGGCGAGCGGGCGCGGTTTGGGCTGGCTATTAACGATCTGGTGAAGAAGGGCACGATCAAGGCTCCGATCGTGATTGGACGCGATCATCTGGATTGCGGGTCGGTGGCTTCTCCGTTTCGCGAAACCGAAAGCATGAAAGATGGCTCGGACGCGGTGGCGGACTGGCCGCTGCTGAATGCGCTGGTGAATACGGCGGCGGGAGCGTCGTGGGTTTCGATCCACAACGGCGGCGGCGTAGGCATTGGCTACTCGCTGCACGCCGGGCAGGTGACCGTGGCCGACGGCACGGACGCGATGGCCAAGCGCATTGAGCGCGTGCTGACTACCGATCCGGGGATGGGCGTGATTCGGCATGTGGACGCGGGGTATGAGGAGGCTAGGGAGTTTGCGGCGAAGACGGGAATCCGCATTCCTATGGCTCGACCGTGAACGTCCAACACGAAAAAGGAATACGCGGGATGTCTGCACTTCTGCTGATCAACATCGGCCAGCTGCTGACCCTGCGCTCGGCGGCAGACGGCCCTCGACGCGGCGCTTCGCTTTCTGAACTCGACATCATTCAAGACGCTGCTGTGCTTTGCATGGGCGGCAAGATCGTCTCGGTTGGCACTACGAAGGACGCACTGCGCGATCCGTGGCTGAAGAAGAATCGAAGGACGGTGATTGAGATCGACTGCGGCGGACGCGTGGTCCTGCCTGGCTTCGTCGATTCGCATACTCATCCGGCATTCACTCATCCGCGGCTGGTGGATTTTGAGAAGCGGATTTCTGGCGCTAACTACGAGGAGATCGCCGAGGCTGGGGGAGGAATTCGCTCCAGCATTGACGGCGTGCGGAAGGCCAGCAGAATCGCGTTGACTGAAAAGGTTGCCGCAGTGCTGGCGGATTTGGCTCGTCACGGAACGACGACCGTCGAAGCTAAGTCCGGATACGGTCTTGATCTCGAATCGGAATTGAAGTCGCTCGAAGCTATTCGCGCGGCCGCGCGCGAGTGGCCGGGGACTGTGGTGCCCACTTTTCTGGGCGCGCACGCGGTCCCGCCCGAGTATCGCGGGCGTTCCGGGGAATATGTAGACCTGGTCTGCAATGTCATGATGCCGGCGGTTGCGAAGCGCAAACTCGCACAGTTCGTGGACGTCTTCTGTGATCGTGGAGCGTTCAGCCCCGACGAAACCGCCCAGATTTTTGCGGCCGCGGAAGAACGCGGTCTCGGGGTTCGCGCACATTTGGGACAACTCAGCGAAACGCGGCTCGGGCCGCTGCTTCGATACCGTCCGGCATCTCTCGATCACATGGACCACGTGAACGATGAGGACTTGCCAGCCCTCGCGCAGAGTGACACGGTCGCAACGCTGGTGCCAGGGGCAAATTATTTTCTCGGTTTATCGAAGTATCCGAACGCGCGGCGGTTTATTGAATCGGGGGTGGCGGTCGCGCTGGCCACGGACTACAACCCGGGATCTTCTCCAACGCTCAGCATGCCAATGGCAATGTCGCTGGCCTGCACGCAGATGAAGATGTCGCCGGCGGAGGCGATCGCAGCGGCGACCATCAACGGAGCCTGGGCGCTTCGATTGGCCGATCGTAAAGGCAGCGTGGAAGCGGGCAAGGACGCCGATCTGGCGGCGTTTGACGTAAGTGACTATCGCGAGATCCCATACTGGTTTGGCGCAAATCGCTGCGTGTTGACGATCATGAACGGCGTGCCGAGCGGCCAGCTCTCGGCGGGTGAGAAAACGTGAGAAGGTGAGCAAGAAAAGGCGCGGCGAAAATCGTTTGCAGAAATTTTGAGGGAACGGCACAGGGTTGCTATAATTCGAGAGTTCCGCACGGTCCCAGCGCATCGGCTGTTTTGCTTCGCGGCATCCCGCCCCGTGAGAGCGCAAGTACCACGAGCAGAAGTGGACGGCAAATCGAGCGTCCGCCGGAGAGAGATGTGCGGAGGAAGTGGCCAGGTAGCTCAGGTGGTAGAGCGCAGCCCTGAAAAGGCTGGCGTCGGCGGTTCAACTCCGTCCCTGGCCACCAT
>Ga0182030_10004540_pt1 | contig 29569 bp, 18 predicted proteins | sample 812S3MmetaG_FD_121299 | JGI IMG/M metagenome (GOLD analysis project Ga0182030, IMG submission 121299) | Permafrost microbial communities from Stordalen Mire, Sweden - 812S3M metaG (Illumina Assembly) | ecosystem: Environmental > Terrestrial > Soil > Wetlands > Permafrost | place: Sweden...
CCCTTCGCCGCCGCCGGCGGCGTCATGGCCCTGCCGGTTGGCGGGCTGAATTTGTCGGTGTCCGCCCTGGTCGGTTTTGTGGCACTTTTTGGGGTCTCGATCCAGAACAGCGTCATCCTCGTCACGCGCATCCGGGAATTGCGGCGCGAAGGCTGGGAGCTGCTGGAAGCCATCAAGGAAGGCGCGGCCTCGCGGGTGCGCCCGATGGTGATGACCGCGTTGATGGCCCTGCTGGGGCTGCTGCCGATGGCCCTCTCGAACGGCGTGGGGGCGGAAACCGCGCGCCCGTTTGCCGTGGTCATCATCGGCGGCCTCATCACCGGCACCGTGCTGACCTTGTTCATTTTGCCCCTGCTCTATCCGGTGTTTGAACCCGCCCGCCCCCGGACGCATGCCGACGAGCCCGCCGCGCCGTAGGCGGCCAACCTCGCGCGGCAAAAACTGCATTCCGGCAGAATCCAAACTATGGGTGGATGGTAGCCTTCTTTGAAGCGTCGGCTTTGGAGCGGATTCCCTTGCGGATGGTGTGGTTGCTCGCGTCGGCAACATAGACGTTCCCAGCACTGTCCACCGCCATCCCGTTGGGCATGTCAAACTGTGCGGCGCTTCCTGTCCCGTCCGCACTGCCGGCTTCGTCCGCCTTTCCCGCCAAGGTCGTGACCATTCCGGCTGGAGTCACCCTGCGGATGGTCCGGTGGGCTTGATCCGCCACATAGAGATTTCCCGCGTTGTCCAGGGCCACACCACTCGGAGCGCCAAACTGCACGGCGGTTCCCGTCCCGTCTCGGCCGGGCAAACGGTAGTAGGTGGCAGTGCCGACATTGGTCCAGCCGATCTGCGCCGTCCCGGCGAAGGTCGTCACCATTCCTGCCGGCGTCACTTTGCGGATGGTGTCGTTGTCCCGGTCTGCCACAAAGACATTGCCTGCGTGGTCCACCGCCACAGACCAGGGATAATTAAACCGGGCTTCCTGGGCCGTCCCGTCACTCCAACCGACCCGGTCCCAAGGCGAGCCCGTCGGTCCGGCAATGGTCTCGACGGTCCCTGCGGTTGTCACCTTTCGGATCCTTTGATTGCCTGTGTCCGCCACAAAGACGTTGCCGGCGCGGTCCACCGCCACGTCGTGAGGGTCACAGAACTGCGCGGCACTGCCGGGACCGTCGGCACTGCCAGGACTGCCGGCCATTCCAGTCAAAGTTGTCACCGTCCCGGCGGGGTTCACCAGGCGGATGGTGTGGTTTCCTGCGTCCGCCACATAGAGGTTGCCCGCCGGGCCCACCGCCAATCCGGAAGGATGAAAAAAACGCGCGGTGCTCCCTTGCCCGTCTGCGCTGCCAGAACTGCCTGCCAGGCCGGCGAGGGTTGTCACCACACCTGCTGGCGTCACTTTGCGAATGGTCTGGTTGCCCCAGTCGGCAACATAGACGTTCCCAGTGCTGTCCACGGCCACCCCATTAGGATTATGAAACCGCGCGGCCCTTCCGATCCCGTCCGCACTGCCAGGATTGCCCGCCTCGCCAGCCAAAGTGGAGAAGGTATAGGGGGTGGCGTAATTGAGCTGCGTGTGGGCACCCGCTGGCGGCTCACTAATAAAAGTCACCTGCGCGCGGGCACCCATGGGTGGCGAACCAAAGAAACACGCGAACAACAGCAAGAAGGTCAGGCGCAAGGACTGGTGGCGGTTTCGCCAGGATTGACAAGCTGCGAGCAACGGGAACAGCTGGCAAGTTTTCATAATTGGGCGCATCACCGGCATCACCTGAACAGAGCAGGAAGTTGTTTTTCCATGCGATTATTCATAGGTATTCGTTTTTTTCGCGGAGTCGCGCAATCGCCTCACAAAGGCACCGGCGGCGCCGTGGTCATACCATATGACAACTAAGCAGCCGTTTTATTAGACGAAAAGGAAGGACATCTGCTCAAGGTGGTGGCCCGCCCAAATCATGGCCGGCCACGTTTCCCTTACTTTCCCGGAGCCGCAGCGGGTTGGGTAGCGCGAGCGGTTTTATCGGCCGCCGGCGCGGTCCACTTCGGATTCGGCGTCGCTTCGTAGATGCGAAAACGCCGGAATTCGTGTACGCAATAGCCGGAACCGAGCGGGACGCTGGTTTTCGGCAGGCCGAATTTCTCGAAGGTCCCGGACACGGTCACGCCGTTGCAATTGGCGAGCACGGTGTTGCCGATAAACTCCATCCGCACCCGATACCATTTGTCCGGTTTGAGCGCCAGTGGTTGGTGGTCTACGGTGGTGATGCCATTCCGGCTCCATTCGTCGTGTTCGAGCACCAGGCCCGGTTGGCGGTCCTTGCTGTCCAGGTTCGCCCAAACCGAGGCGGCGTACGCGGACGGATTCAATTTGAAATTCGTCGGCGATATGCGGCACGCCGCGCCCTTGTTTGCGTTATTCGTGCCGGCGTCCCGATGGAAACGGAAATCCACTTCAATGACGACGTTGCTGAAAGGCTGTTCGCAGTCGAATTCCAGCACCGGCATGTGGCCGCCCCGCCAGACGCTTTGGACGCCGTTGCGGGTCTTCTGCCAATTTGAGTGGGCAACTTTTACGGTCCAGCCCTCGGCGACCGGCTGCGGCTGGCTGGTGTAGTTCGTCGGCGTTTTGAAATCGTTTTGGAACAGGAGCCGGCCTTTCAACGCCATTTGCGCGTGAGCGTCAGCCGTGGCGAACGCCAGGGCCAATCCCAGCGTGAGTTGAATCGTGTGGCGGGCGGTTTGGTTCATAAATTTGCGGCTGGTTCATGGTTGAGGCGAAAGTGCGTAAACAACGTTCGCCGTGGCGGAGAATTCAATGGTCTTTGCGTCCATTTGCCGGACGGCGACCACCTGGCCACCGGTGCGCACGGTCACGGCCGTGGTTGTCCGCAACCGGCAGGGTCCGGCATATTTCGACAGCACGGTCGCGGATGCGAGTTTTCCATCTTTCCACGCCTCATCCACCGTGAACCCTCCGCGGGCCCGGAGTCCGCGGACCGATCCGGCCGGCCACTCTTTGGGCAGGGCCGGAAGCAATTCAATTTCACCGGCGTGGGATTGCAGCAGCATTTCAACCACCCCGGCGGTGAAAGCCTGAAGGCCTTGATTGCCTTCCATCGAAGGCACGCGGTCGCTGTCGTCCCGCTGCGGATGGATGCTGATTTCGGTTTGCAGCCCGCGCAGCACGCGGAAGGCGGATTCGCCATCGGCGAGCCGCGCGTACAGATTGATCTTCCACGCGGCCGACCAGCCCAGGTTGTCGCCGCGACGCTCCAGCACCCGGCGCACCGCCGCCGCCAGTTCGGGCGTGCTGCGCAGCGTGATCTGGTCGCCAGGATACGCCGCGTAGAGATGCGAAATGTGGCGGTGCTGCACCTCCGCTTCGGGATAATCGTCGAGCCATTCCAACAGCCGGCCTTGGTCGCCAATTTGCAGCGGCGGCAGCCGCGGCAACGCCGCCTGCAACTGGCCGCGCAGGTCTCCGTCCACGCCCAGCTTCGCCGAAGCTTCGATGCATCCAGTGAAGAGATCGCGCAGCAATTCGGAGTCGAGCGCCGGCCCGGCGCACAGCGCATTCTGGCTGCCGTTGGCGAGCAGGAAACTGTTTTCCGGCGAAGCGGACGGACAGGTCACCAGCCAATGATGCTTCGGTTCCTCGACGAGATAATCCACACCGAATTCCGCCGCGCCTTTGAGCAGCGGATAAATTTTCGCAAGATATTTCGGATCGGGATCGAAGCGATAATGCTCCCACAGCGATTGCACCATCCAGGCGCCCATCAGCGGCGTCATGCCCCAGGTGGTGCCGTCCGTCATCGTGGTGTTCATCCAGATGTCCGTGCCGTGGTGCGCACACCAGCCGCGGCAGCCGTACAAGTCCTTGGCCGTGCGGCGGCCGCTGGCGGCGAGATTTTCCATGAACGTCAACAGCGCGTCGGAGGTTTCTGCCAGGTTGGCGCTCTCGGCAGGCCAATAACACTCCTCGAGATTGATGTTGAGCGTCCAGCGACCCCGCCAGCGGCCCTGCAGGTCGTCGAGCCACAGGTTGTGATTGTTGAACGCGAGCGTTCCGGGACGCGAAGCCGCGAGCAGCAGATAACGACCATATTGAAAATATTGGGCCGTGAACCGCGGATCCGTTCCGCCCTGGCGCAACTGTGCCAGGCGGGTGGTGGTGTCCTGCGCCGCGGCGGCGTTCGTGCCCAGATCAAGGGCGCAGGCCCGGAACAACGGCTCGTAATCGTCAAGGTGACGCTTCTTCAATTCGGCAAAGGAATGCGCGGCGGCGGCGCTCACATAATGTTCGCAGCGCGCATCGGGGTCCGCGCCGAGTTCGTTCCAGTTCTTATAGTTCGTCGCGCCCGCCAGAATGAGGGTGGCCGCGTCGGCTTTTTCGACGCGCACGGAAAGGCCGGAGGTATCACTGACGTTGCGCACCGCCCCGCCTTCGGCTTGAACGCGCACACGGCCCTGCCATGTCATCCGGCTTGGGATTTGCGGGGTCGGCTCGGCCACACCGCCTTCCATCAGGATGGTTCCGGGCTGGATGGCTCGGCCCACCGCGTTCTTTTGCAGGCTGCTTAAGCTGGTGTTGAACGTGATTTGTCCCGGCCGGTCGCAGGTAATGCGCAGGACGACGACCTGGTCGGGATAACTGGCAAACACTTCGCGGGTGAAGTGCGCGTCGCCGATGCGGTAAGTCACCCGCGCGACGGCCGAATCCAGGTCCAGTTCGCGGCGATAATCCTGTACGGCCTCATGTCCTTCAAACCGCACATGCAGCCGGCCCATCGGCTGATACGTTTGGACAAACGGCACGGGATAACTCAAGAGGTTCGTGGCCAGCCGGGTCGCGGCGGCGAAGTCGCCCGCCAGCGCGAGCCGGCGGATTTCCGGCAGGGACTTGAGTCCGTTGGGATTCACCGGATCGTTGGGCTGCCCGGTCCAGAGTGTTTGGTCGTTGAACGGAATGATCTCATCGCGCGCGCGGCCATAAACCATCGCCGCGAACCGGCCGGTGCCCAGCGGCAACCCCTCCCAAAACTTCGCCGCCGGCGAACGATACCACCAAGCCATCGCCGATTCCGGCGGCTGCGCCGCTCCGGAAATGTTCGCATCGACTGGAAGCGGTTCGCCTTCCACATCGGGAACCGGTTGGAAAACCGCGAGGCCGGCCGCTTCAGGGCTTGGGTTCTGGCCGCGAGCCCAAGGTACGGCCGCCAGCAAAGCGGCCAACATCAGCCAAGTTCCCCAGTCATGGACGCAATGCGCCTTGCCGCAGCATTGGTTCTTAACTGGTGGCGCAGGGGAGGATGCGACGCTCGTTTTCATTCAGGAAAGCGTGCAACGGAGTAAACGCCAGATTCAGGCGGCGGTAAAGCTCATTTCTGCTCTGGCCATGGGTGCCCCCAAAGCTGCCGACAAAGTCGGGGTGGGGACGGGCTCGTCCCCACATTCGGCCACCGCCTCGTCCCCCCGGCCCATCGGGTTTGCCGTCCAGTGATCTCCCCCCTGTGCCTGGCTTGCAGGCCGGGACCCCACCCGGGGTGGCGTTTGCTCTTGTTCCGACTTTGTCGATAGCCATGTGGGTGCCCCTCGATTGGTCGCCCCTCCACGAACCATTACGTTAAAGAGATTCCTGGGGCGACTTTTCGTAGGCGGCAAGCTGTTCCGGCGTGAGCTTTTCAACGGACGTGACCTTGAGCTCCGGAATCTTGGACAGCGCCGCCTTGAGTTGGTCGGGATCAAAGGCCAGAAACGAGCCGACCAGTTTGTCGCCCTGCTTGGTCGTCCGGAAGTAGCCGATCTCCCCGCTCTGGCCGGAATACACATGGATTTTGGATAAAAACTCTTCCGGAGTTTTCGGCGAGAAATCACCCGCCGGCTCAAACCTGACGGCCCACACGCCCTTGGCGGCGTCCAGATGCTCGAAGTCAATCAAGGATTCCTGCGGCGACTTTTCGTAGGCGGCAAGTTGTTCGGGCGTCAGTTTTTCAACGGCGGTGACCTTCAGGCTGGGGATCTTGGCCAGCGCGGCCTTGAGCAGGTCCGGATCCGAGGCCAGAAACGAGCCAGCCAGTTTGTCACCGTGCTTGGTCGTTCTGAAGTAACCGATCATGCCGCTCTGGCCGGAATAGACATGGATTTTAGATAAAAAATCCCCCGGAGTTTTCGGTGAGAAATCACCAGCCGGCTCAAACCTCACGGCCCACACACCCTTGGCGGCGTCAGGCTCGCCGGTCGGGGCCGGCCGGGGCGGGGTTTGAGTTTGTGCATCGGTCAACGTGGCCAATGCGAGACCGGTCAGCAGCAACAGGGCCAGCACCAGGCCACGGTCAGTTTTATGGAATTTGGCGATCATGATGATCCTCTCTTTCATTTGTTGTTTGTTTTCCAGTATTCCGGCCAGGCCTGGTCCCCACATGGGTTGACCAAATCCTTCCAGAAGCTTCACGATGGTCAGGCCATAAGCCTCGTTTTCGCCCGTTGGCACGCGGGCGAGCGCCAGCGCATCGCAGGCCAGTTCCCGGTTGGCGCGCAGCCGATGAAAGGCCAGCCAAACCAGCGGATTGAACCAGTGAACGATCTGCAGGGCCAGCATCACCCAGCCGGTCAGAATGTCCCAGCGTTTAATGTGCGCCAGTTCGTGCAGAAAAACATGGCGCAGTTCGTCGCGGGTGAACATGGGCAACAGCCCGGCCGGCAGCAGCAGGCGCGGACGCACAAAGCCGCACAGCGTCGGGCTTCGGGCGGCCTCCGTCTCGATCAACGACACCGGAGTGCTGACGCCCATGAGGCCCTTGCAATCTTCAAACAGGTCGAGCGTGGGTCCGTCCGTCAACAGCCGCAGCCGTCGGATGCGGCGGTTGAACCGGTGTTGGCAGGCCCAAGTGCCACCCGCCAGCAAAACCCCGCCGGCGGCCCACCCCCATACCAGCCAGGAACGCCAGTGTTCGCCGGTGGCGGGTCTCGCGAGGGTTGCCGGCGTGGCGCTCTCCGCCCGGCCGCCGACGGTCGCCTCCAAAATGGGTTGTGCCGGTGCCGGCGCGGCGGCGGGTATTTTCACCACGTTGAACAGGCTGGCCGGCGAGGGGATGGTCCACGGCCACGCCAGCCGTACCATCACCAGCAGCCACAAGGCATGACGCCAGCGCGGTTTCAGGCGCCGTCCGCACAACCACTGGGCCGCCAGCACCAGCAGGATGAGAATGGAAGCCTCCCCCGACATCTTCAGCAGCAAGGAAAGCTGGGCCGGCATTTCGCTCATAAAATCGGTTAATCAGGGTTCTTTAGCAGGCGCCGCAACTCGCGGATTTCCTCCGGAGTTAATTTGTCCCGTTCCACGAAATGGGCGAGCATGGGTTCCAAGGACCCGCCGAACACCCGCTCCAGAAACGACTCGCTGGCGGCATCCGCACAGTCCTCGCGCCGGACCAGCGGCCGGTACACGTAGGCGCGCCCCTCCTTGCGGAAGCCCAGGACCTGCTTTTTGACCAGGCGGTTGAGAAACGCCTTGGCGGTGCGGGGATGCCAGGAGGCATCCGCCTGCTGCAGGGCGGCGATGATTTGTCCCGCCGCGCAGGGGGCCTGCGCCCAGACGATCTTCATCACTTCCCACTCCGTTTCTGATATTCGTGGCGCTTTACGCATGGATTTTCTTTAAGATTAACAGTGTAATCTTTGATAAGATTACACTGTTAATCGGTGGCCGTCAAGCGATTTTTTTCCGGCATTTTTCGTTCCGGGGTGTTGGAAGAAAGTGGGATGAGCCACGGCGACGGAACGGGCGCTTTTTCGAGACGGACGCGGACTGGCGGGATTGCCTCAAAATCCGGGCGGAACGCCGTCCCCGCGTGTGGGCCGGTGCCGGCCAGGGAACCATGAAGCATCTCCCGTCCGAATCAACCTCAATTAAATATGCCCTCTGCCCGTGATTCTGACCGGGGACCTTGGACCACGGCGGTCCAACCCCGAAATTCATCACGCCGCCGGCGATTCCACCAGCGCAATTTCATCAGGGGTAAGACCGTAGAGTTCATAAACCAGTTGATCCATCTGTTGGTCGGTGGCGGCAACTGCGTTTTGCAACGTCGCTCGTTCAGCTTCCGGGGCGGCGGCGCGCAGTTTGGGCATCAAGACCAGCATTTTTTCCACCAGCAACACCAGTTTATCGTGCCGGGATTTGTCGGCGCGATTCTTGAGATCAATCTTGGGGAATGGAAGCGAACGAGTTTCCTTAAGAACAATTTTTGGAAAATCGTCCCTTTGGGCAATATTTGACTTTTGAAGAAAATACCAGGACAGAAGCCGGCTGTTAAAACACCCCAGCAAGAAATTAACGTCTGGTCCGCCCACCAATGGCAATGCACTTTGCATGGATTTATTGGTCACGAAATCATTGACCGCTTTCACCGCTTGAATCTGAAACTGCCTGCTAATGAGTTCGCGAATCAACAAACGGGGGCCTTTAAAGTAGCGAACGGGCTTCGGTTCAGCCAGAGTGTCATCAAATCGAACGTAACATTCCGGACCATTTTCCAATACATAGCGTCTGACGGTTCCGTCAAACGCTGGAAGACTGGATTTATGCGTCGGCTTATTGGACAGATTGAAAGGGGTGACTCCACGCTGAATATCTGCATACGTTGAAAATGGAACCCCGGTCTTTTCAATCCGCTGCATCAAAGCTGTTGTACTTGAATCCGCGTAGGTGAGGAAAATGTCGCCCCCGGCCGCAAACCAATTTGCAAATTCCGTGGTCTGAACATCCCGGTCAAATTCAGAAGCGGTTTGTATCTTGTGACGTTTTGGGAAAAATTTCAGCGCGACCAAATGTTGCTCGATTCTCGGCCAGCCGGTCTGCGCTTTACGCTTTTTTGCCGCAAAAACTGTCGTGTCCACCCAGGCATCTGCGAAAACGTCGTATGGCAAGTTTACAAAGACGGTTGGGTCCGTTTTGCAGGCTGTAAATTTGCGCAAGGCCGGAAATTTTGCCCCGCTATACCATCCGGTCGGCACAATCATTGACACATATCCGCCTGGGCGGGCCAGCTTGATGGATTGTTCCATGAATAGCGCGTAAGTGTCGGCTTCCCGCCCCGCAACTTCAAATTTACGCCGGAGATAATCCAGCGTCTCCTCACCGCTGTCAGCCCCATAGGGCGGATTCCCAATCACCGCATCGAAGCCCCCGGCTTTCATGATCGGGGCGAATTGCACCGGCCAGTCGAAAGCGTGAACGCGCACGAGGTCTTCCGGTATCATCGAAAAATCGGAGGCAATCAGGGAGTTACCGCACTTGATGTTGTCCTGCAAGGGTGGCAGCAAGGCGAGGTCAGTTTCACCGGCCAGCAGTTCGCGCTGGCGCTGGAGGGTGGTCCGGTTCTCATTCTCCAGCATCTTGAGGTAAAGCGAGAGCTGGGTCACCTCCACGGCGGAACCGTCCAAATCCACCCCAAAAATGTTCTGGGTGAGAATTTTGCGCTTGAGATCCACGGTGAGGTGAATGTCACCGGTGGTTTCCTCCACCCAGCAGAGCTGCCGGTGTTTTTTCCGCCAGGCGGCCTGCTTTTCGGTCTGCTCTTTGGGCGGCCGCTGGGCCGTCAAATGGCGCTGCCAGTGTTCGCACACGCGCTCGAAGGCCCGGATCAGGAATGAGCCGGAGCCGCACGCCGGGTCCAGCAGGCGCAGGTGAAGCGTTTCATCCGGTTCTTTGCCTTTCAGCAATTTGCCCACCGTCTGCTCAACGATATAATCCACGATGTAACGGGGGGTGTAATACACTCCACCGGCCTTGCGGACTTCCGGCTTTTCCTCGATCGTAACCCCCACACCTTGGGGCCGGACCACCTTGCCCAGGAAGCGTTCATAGACACTGCCGAGAATCTCCACCGAGATGACATTGAACAAATAGGGTGTTTCGTCATCGCTCAACTCACTGATGAAGCCGGCCAGCCATTCATCGCTGACCCGGAGGGTTTCACTGAAATGCGGTTTGAACAGGGTGCCATTAAAAAAGGGAACGTGCGACGCGGGCCGGCGGTCCAGGGCGCGGAAATGGCGGACCACCGCCCGCCAAAGGGATTCCTTGGGAGCGCGAATGTCGCCGGCCCCAAAGAAGGCGGGGGCTTCTTCCCGCATTTCCAACGGCTGCTGGTGGGCGCGCCGGCCGGCGTCTTCGTTGCCGGTGTGTTTGCGCCAGGTCTCGGTGATGGATTGCAACCGGGTGCCGGTGTCGATGTCCCGGTCTTCGCAGATCCGCAGGAACAGGATGCGGTCGAGAATGTGCTGGACGGCCTCGTTGAGCTGGTTGTGTTCCAGCAATTCGGCGCGGTCGTTTTGCCGGATCAGGTCGGAGGCCAGTTCCCGCCTGGCTCCGTCAAGGAACTCCAGAAAATCATGATCCAACGAGCGGTTGCGGTCGGGTTTGATCAGCCATGGCTGGCGGGCTTTGCCTTTGCCGGCGGGCTGCTTGGGCAACGATTCGATGAGCCGGTCAACGGCGCCATCGGCGGCCTTTTCCCGGGACAACAAATCCCAGACTTCGCGGCCAATCAATGGGTATTGGCGGAAATGCCAGGTTTTCCATTCTCCCACCTGCGGTTCGTCCAGGTGGGGTTTGCCGCCCACAATGAAAATTTTAAGCGTCTCAAAACTGGTCAGCAAGGCCACCCAGACCCCCTTGTTCCAGGCGTAACGCTTGGCTTGGAAGGCGTGGCGGGCGTTCAGCTCATCGGCCGGTTTTTTGGCCTCACAGACAAAACGGTCGCGGCCTTGCGCGCGGAACAGATAATCAGCGCGCTTGCGCCCGCCGCCAATTTGCGTGGGGCTTTCGATCTCAACTTCCCGATCTTTCTGAATGAGCCCCGCCCGGTTCTCCATGTCCCAACCGAGGGCGCGGAAGAAGGGATTAAGAAAATCATCCCGGAGTTTGGCTTCGTTGTAGTCGGCGCCTTTGAGTTCCGCGAGCCGTTTGCCGAAGGCTTCCACAAGACGGTTTAACTCTTGCTCAAAAGAATTAAACGTGGTGTTGCCCGGCATGATCAATAGCATTACCAACAAACCGCGCCGGGGGCAAGCGTCAGGCTGCGCCAGCCGCGGCCTTTAAAATTCGCGCCCGACCCCTTTTCGCCGGCTCTTGGAGGAGCCGCTCCATCGCCGGCGGAAAAGCAATGAACTCCCGGAAGACAGGTCCAGACCCTGGTTTGACCTCATTCCGCCGGACGTGGATTACGAGGGGGTGGTGGGGCGATTTTCCACTGCCCGTCAATTTTTTGCAGGGGGATGGTCGAGGCGGCCGAAGCAGCCATGTCCAGGTGGAGGCGGACTTCAGTATCGGAAATGACTTCCGTTTGGGTGATCTGGACGGACATGAATTCTTTTCCCGCCGCCATCATGTTTTGCTTCCATTGTTCCAGGTTCATCTTTTTGATTTTGGCTTGCGCCGACGGAACCAGGCTGGCGATATAGGTGTCCACATCCCCGCGACTCATGGACTGGATCATGGTCTGCGCCGCGTTTTCTGGAGTGTCATAACCGGGATAATTAGACGACGCCTTTTCTGAGGGCGGCATTTTCACGGAGTGGAGTGCCACGGTGGCGGTTCCGGCGGCGAGGAGTGCGACCACGCCGATTACGATGGCTGTTTTTGCTTTTGTCCAAGCCATAAGTTTTAAGGTTCCTTTGATAAGGGTTAGGGATGAGGTGGTAAGAAAGCTGGCATTGAAAGTGGCGGCGGTCGTGGCGGCGGCCAGACCGGCAGGGGCGGCTTGGACGGAGTTGGTCGCGATGGCGCCGGCCAAGACGGCGGCGGAGACAACGATCCCGTGTTTGGCAAAGCATCTCCGCAGCTTTTCGAGGGCGCGGCCGACGCGCTTTTTTACGGCGGGCTCTTTCACCTGTAGCACCGCCGCGACTTCGGCGACGGAGCGGCCTTCGAAGTAGTGGAGCAGGACGGTGTCGCGGTCCTTGCGGCCCAACCGGGCGAGGGCGTCGTCGAGCAGGGGGGCGAATTGTTCCCAGGGCGTTTCGGCCGGCGGAGATTGGGCGGTGGATTGCATATAGGCTGCCTGTTCGCGGCGCTGGCGGCGGGCCTCGCCGCGCCGCAGTTCGGCGGAGGCCAGACGGGCGGTCTGATAGAGCCAGCCGGTGAGCACGATTTCGCGGCGCAGCGACACGGCTTTGCGGGCGAGGATGATGAAGACGGCCTGGACCACGTCCTGCGCTTGGTGAGGATCACCTAGATGCCGAAGCGCGACGGAATAGACGAGGTTGACATGGCGTTCGACGAGGGCGGCAAAGGCGTCTTGGGAATGACGCGCAGAGTAATCGTCCAGCAACTGCATGTCCGTCGGTTCAGGCATTCAACCAAATACTGGCCGCCGGGGGGAAAAACGGCGACAATTTATTTGCGCCTCCCTTACAGACTTGAAGGCGCGGCCTTATGAAAACGCCCCGAGCAGGGCGCGCATCTCCTCGTCGGCCTGGGCCGGGTCGGACAGGGTCTGCGCGATTTCCTGTTTCAACAGTTCGCGGTACCGGCGGCGCAGCCGGTGGATGGCCACGCGCACGGCGCCTTCGCTCAAGAGCAGCGCGGCGGCGGCTTCCGCGTGCGGGATGTCGTCTTTGTCCACCATGAGATAGAATTTCAACATCTCAAACTGCCCGCCGCGCCCCTCCGCCACGCTCTCCTCCCGCAAGCGGCCCACCACGCGTTCCAGCAGGGTCAGCGCCCAGGCCCGGTCGTAGAGCTTGTCCGGGCTCAGGTTGTCCGCCGGGTCCACCTGATACCGCGTGTCGGCGTCCGACCAGTCGAGGGAGAGCGGCGGCACCCCTCCGCCGCGCTTCTGGCGATGAGCCCGGTCCCATTCGTTGATCAGAAAATGTTTCAAGGCCGTCAGCAGAAAGGCCCGGAACCGGCCGCGGTTGCTGTCCAGCCCCGCAAGATAATTTTTCTCCAGCAGCCGCGCAAAAAACGCCTGGGTGAGGTCCTGCGCATCCTCCCGCGCGTGGCCCTGCCGCCGCACATAGGCGTAGAGCGGATACCAATAGGTGCGGCACAATTCCTCCAGCGCCACGTCGGCCGCGGGCGAACTGCGGTCGCCCGCCGCCAGCACGACCGTCCAGCGCGTCGTGGCGAAGATGTCGCCGCGCGCGGCGGTGCCGGGTGATTTATCGTCCGTGCTCATTTGGGGAACAATCATTGCGCCAGTTCCGACAGGGTCCGGTCCCGGACGGAGCCTTCGTTGATGCCCAGGGCGATCTGCACCGCCTCTTTCCGCAACCCGGCCTTGGCCAGGAGCAGGGCGGCGTCATGGGCGGCGGCGTTGCGCTGGCTGCTGTCGTAGATCTGGCCCAGCGCGGATTGGACATCCCGGAAGTCGCCGACGGTGGCGGCGTCCCGGGCCAGCGCCGCCGCCGCCTGGTCCCGGACGGAACTATCACTGATGCTGACCACCGCCTCCAAGCGGGCCGCCAGATCCTTCAACTGACTGGTGGTGGACAGCATCTGGTTCAGATTCAGTTTGGCAACGATGAATTGCACCCCCGCCAGTTGATCTTGCCCTTTGAAATCCCAGGTGCCCATGCGCCGTGCGGTACCCCCAAGTGAGCCTACGATGTTGGTCCAGGCGTTGGTGCCATCCACCAGCCCCAGTTTCTGCAAACCGGTCAGTTGCACTGCCAGGTAATCAATGTTGCCGGAGCCTGTGGCGGAACCTTGCACAATTAGTTTGTCAAACCGCACGGAGCCCCTGCCGAGTTCCTGCCGGACCCGGGCCACAAACGCGTCATTGTCGTTCAAGGTCACGGGAGCGGACGGGCCCGGTTGTGGTGGGGTTGGCACCGGCATCGTAGGTGGCATTGTCGGCATTGATGGCATTGTTGGCATCGGCGGTATGGTCGGCATGGCTGGCATGGAGGGCCTTGAAGGTGTGTTTGTTCCCAAGGAAAATGCCGGGTAAGCGTAGCCCGGGCCACCGACCGTTACCGGGGGCGACACGTTCAGTACAGCGGTGGCTGCCGGGGAAACGTAGCTCACGTTCCAAGGCTGGGATCGGTAATGTTTAAAATAGCTGATCACCAGCACCACCCCCAGCAACAAGGTCAACAAACCAGTGAGCAACAGCAGGAGGATTTTGAACAATGATTTCAGGACGCCGCTGGTGGGTGCCGTCCGGCTGCGGAACACTCCGCGGCCTCCCAAAATAACCGCCGTGATGGCCACCCCGGTGACCAAGATTAAACCAGCGATGGTCAGCACCTGAACCCCCGCCCTGGGCACCGCGCCGGGGACAATGAACAGTGACCAAACCGACGTCAGCAGGCAGATTCCGATGAGGATCAAACAGCCGCCGCCGACCAGCAGGAGCGCGTAATGTAAAAACCGGTTTGTGCCGCCGAAGCCCGGTTTGGCCGCCGCCCCGGCACGCCCGGCCGCCGTGCCCGGGGCTGACGCCGGAAGCCGTCCCGGTGTCGCCGTTGCCGGTTTGGATTTGCGGATGAGGATGAACAGAATCACCGCCATCAACCCGACCACCAAAGCCATGGCCCCAATGATCAACACGATTTCCCAACCGCCCAGAAATAAGCCCCGTGAACTCCCCGTGAATGGCGGAAAACCTAACATGCCCGGGCCCGCCATGCGATGCATCATGCTGCCGGCAAAGAGAAACGATGCCAGGACCGCCAGCAACGGCAGTCCGAAGAAAAAGAACAGCACCCCCAGCAGCAGCAGGAGCAAAGCCCCGCCCACCGCGATCAGCACATATATCAATCCCCGGTTGTTTCCCCCGCCGGCGGTCGGAGGCTGGCCGGGGCCAATCGGACCCGGCGGAGGAACGCCCGCAGCGGCACCGCCGGGCGGTGGATTGACCGACCCCGCCGGCAACACGACCGTGCCGGTGGGGCCAATCGGACCAGGAGCGCCCGATGCACCGGAGACCCCTGGCGGCCGGTCCGCGCTGGCCGGACCGGGCGGATTGGTTGGTCCATTCCCGGCGGCAGGCGGCGGCGGCAACGGTCCGCCAGCGGCCGGAGCGGCGGGCAGCACCGGGCAGAAGATATCCTCATAGGCGTACAGTTCTGCGGCAATGGCCAGCGGAGCGGTCAGGAAAACGCCCACACAACAGGCCAAATATCCCACATGCCACAACACCCACGCCAGGAGGAGAAAAACCAGGACCTCCACCCAATGTTTGTTCACCATTTTGCGGCTCAATTCCATGGCCGCCCAGAAATCCAGTCCTTTGTCCATGACCAACACCACGGCGAAGTTCCAGATCACCCACGGATAGACGGCCAGCAGGCAAGGCACACAACAGCACATCAAGCCGATCAAAAAGACGATGCCCACCACGGCGCCGACCACAAAGTTGGCCAGAAACAAATGCAGGAAACGTCTGCTGAACCCGGAAAAGGCGACTTCCACCGTGGCCGCCTCCCCCCGGATTTTTTTGAGAAAGAACATGGCCAGACCGCCATAGAGTGGCCCCCAGAGCAACAGGGTTCCAATGGATGCGCCCTCCGTAACGGTGGACTGTTGGTCCGTCCCGGTTCCAACCGTAATGACGTGGGTAAACAGGGAGTCGGCCACCCCCTGCAGCACCAAAACCAGCGCCGTCAGGCCAACCAACGGCCAGAAATGGGCTCGAAACAACGCCCAGCCCCGTTCGAAGCAACGCCCGATGTCCAGCGTGTAATCTCGGGCCAGAATCTCCTCCGGCGACGGTCCGGCCGGGGGCGGGGGCGCGCCCGGTCCGCCGGGGCCGGGGGGAATCTGCCCGCCGGAGCCGCCGGCACCGCCGGGCGTGCTGGCAATGGTCTCCACGGCCGTCTTCACCTGGCTGGCGTGCTGATACCGGCGGTCCGGTTCCTTTTCCAACGCCCGCAGCACCACTTCATCCAGCCGCACATCCACCTGCACCGCATGCGGACTGGCCGACGGCGGGGCGAATTTGCCCAGCGGCAGTTCGCCTGTCAGCATTTCGTAGAACACCACACCCAGCGAAAAAATGTCCGCCCGGTGGTCCACCGACTGCGGTTTCTCCACCTGCTCCGGTGCCATGTAGTGGGGCGTGCCGATCACCCCCCGGGTTTCCGCCGCCCCGGTCGCCGGCGGGCCGCCCAGAATCTTGGCGATCCCAAAATCCGCGATTTTCACCCGGCCTTTTTGGTCCACCAGAATGTTGTCCGGCTTGATGTCGCGGTGGACCACGCCGGTGTCATGGGCGAATTGCAGGGCCTCGCAAATCTGCGGCACGATCTGCAGCGCCTCGCGCGGCGAGAGCCGGCCCGCCCGCTCCAGTTGGCGGAGGTTCAGGCCGTCCACATATTCCATGATGAAAAACGGCATGCCGCTGACCTGGCCGAATTCGTGGACCGTGACGATGTTGGGGTGGTTCAACCGGGCCAGCGCCCGGGCCTCGCGGTTGAAGCGTTCAGTGAAATCCGGTCCGCCATTCACCTGCGCCGGGAGAATTTTCAGCGCCACGATCCGGTCCAACACGGGCTGCCGGGCCTTATAGACCGCGCCCATGCCGCCTTTGCCGATCAGGCCGAGGATTTCCAGGGTCGGGAAGAGCCGGGCCATCTCCTCCACCGGGGGCGGCTGAAAGGGCGGGGTCTCCGGTTGCGTGGCCGTGTCGGCGGCCCCCTGGGCGAGCAGGCAGGCGGGACACAGCCCCGCCAAGCCGCCCGCAGGCAACGGCGCGCCGCATTGAGGACACTTGTTTTCCATGTTCGATCCGACTTCCGGGTCATTCATACAGCAAACCCAGAAGCAAATCCGCCAAAATGTTACAAAAAATGCGGGTTATTTCGTCGCGCCTGGGTTTTCCTGCAACGGAATCGGGCCCAGATCCTGATGCACCTGCCAGAGCTTTTTCCCGTCCGGGTAATGTTCCAGTTGAGTTCGGCGAGAGCCGGCTTGGCCGTGTCCGCCGTTTTTTCCACCGTGGCGGCCCGCACGAGCGTGACTTGATTGGTGCCCGGAACGTACATCCACCAACGCAGCAACAGGTGCCGGGCGGTGGCATCCGCCCCTTGATAGGCCGCCAGCCAGCGGCGGAGATCTTCGTCGGCTGGCAGGTGGTAAACCGTTTCCAAGGCGGCGCCTTGCCGCCTCCACCAGTCGGTCAGTTCTTTCCGCGAACCGCCGATCCCGAGGAGGGTTCGCAAATCTTCCGCCACCGGATCGGGCGGGCTGGCCCTTGGCGGAACGCCATTGGTCAGCCAATGGTAATAAAAAGCGGCCGGTTGGGGATGCGCATAGGCGCGCAAGGCTTGTTGCAGTTCCATTTGCTCTTCATTGGAAAGAGTGTGGGCGCCTTGAGGCGCCGGATCGCGGATCTCACCGGAGAGCGTGAGCAAAGCCGCGATGATTTGCCCGTCCTGAGACTCCGCCCGGCAGGATCGCAGCGACCTAAGGACGGTGGCCAGCTCCGGTGCCGCAGTGTGGAGCATGGGGACGAGGCGTTGACTGGTGGCCGCCGGACCAGCAGATGAAAATTGAACAAGGCGGTCAAGCCGTCGCTCCGGAGCGGAACCAAAGGGTTGACAAGCCGGGCAGGAGGTGTAATATCCATGATGTTGACCGGCAGGGCCGGCGGCGGATGGGTTCAGGCCGTTCGAGTTCTTTGACACTGGCAAGTGATGAGTAATGAGCCGCGCGCGAGGATGCGGTCTACAAGTCAGGAATAGACCGCCTGTCCAGCTGAGTCCGGCTGAGTCCAACCTAATCCAGCGCCGGGCAGGGCGAATGGAGGTGAATTAAGGTAAATCCAAGTAAGAAAATTCTGCCGGGGCGGAGATTGAGGCGGCGCGGCAGCACCTCCCTACCGGGGGCTGAGTCCGGCTGAGTTCAGGTATGTCCAAGTTAAATCCCACCGAATCCGACCTTCGGCGCGGTTCGCAGGGTTGGATTCATGGCATATTCAAGGTTGGGTGACAGGCTGGAAGCAGGTCCCACTTTTGTCAGGCTAAAGCCTTGAGGCGGTGAGGTTTAAGACGGCGGTCAAGCTGAGTCCGGCTGAGTCCAGGCATTCATTGTAACATGATCAGGAACAATGGCTTGCAGCGACAGGATTAGGGCGTGGCTGTGGCGCAGCCCGGGCGCAGCATTCCTGCGGGTCAAACCCAGGTGGGGGGGTAACTCAAACCGCCGGTTTGCCATCGGAACCTGCTGCGGTTGGTCCTGCAGACACGGGCGCGCTCCGCTGGCGCTCGGGGTCAATGCGCAAGCTGCGTCCATGGAATCGCGGAATGCGAAAGAAATTTGCTTCTGCCCTTGTTATTTGTCATTATGGACAGGGTGAGTATCTCAGAACATCGCCAGGCCATTGATCAACTGGACACGCAAATCGTCCGGCTGCTGAATGACCGCACCCGGCATGTTCTGGCCATCGGCGAACTCAAGCTGAAGGCGGGCGAGGAAATATACGCCCCCCACCGGGAGCGCGCGGTGTTTGACCGTGTCTTCCAGCGCAACGAAGGCCCCATGACCGACGAGCAGTTGCGGGCCGTCTATCGCGAGATCATGTCCAGCGCCCTCGCGCTGGAAAAGACCATGACCATCGCCTATTTCGGGCCGGAGGCGACCTTCACCCACCAGGCGGCCTTGCGGCGGTTTGGCGCCAGCCTGAATTACGCCGCCCAAAAAACCATCGGCGACGTCTTCACGGAGGTCAGCAAGCAACGCGCGGATTACGGCGTCGTCCCGGTGGAAAATTCCACCGAGGGCGTGGTCACCCACACGCTGGATATGTTTGTGGACAGCGACCTGAAAATCGTCTCGCAAATCGTCCTGCGGGTGCAGCAATGTTTGATGAGCAACTCGCCCCGCACCCGCCTGAAAAAGTTGTTTGTCCATCCGCAATCGCTGGCCCAATGCCGCGGATGGATCCAAAACCACCTGCCGCGCGTGGAGATCATCGAGACCTCCTCCAACGCCCGGTCGGCGGAGCTCGCCGCCGCCCAACCCGGTGCCGCCGCCATCGCCGGCGCGCTGGCCGCGGAGAAATACGGCCTGCGCATTCTGGAGCAGGACATCCAGGACAACGCGGCGAACGCCACGCGCTTTCTGGTGCTGGGCCGCATCTGCAGCCCCCCCACCGGCGACGACCGCACCAGCCTGCTCGTCAGCGTGGCGGACAAGGCCGGCGCCCTGCACCAGGCCATCGCCGCCTTCCGCCGCCACAAAATCAACCTCAGCAAGATCGAGTCGCGCCCCAGCAAGCGCAAAGCCTGGGAATATTTCTTCTTCATTGATTGCGCCGGACATTTCCAGGATGCCCGCGTGGCCAAAGCCATCGAACTGCTGGGCCGCCAGTGTAATTTCGTGAAAATCCTCGGCTCCTATCCCAACTCCGACTGACCCTCAAAAACCTATGGAAACCACCACCGCCAAAACCGATGAACTGTTCATTTGGGGCATTGACCATGCGGCCTATGGCCCGGTGCCCCTCCCCACGCTCCGCGAATGGATCAAGGATGAGCGCGTCTTTGAAGACACTTGGGTTTACCTCAAAAGTGACCAGACCTGGCGCCCGGCCCGCGAGGTGCCCGAACTCCGCCCGGAATTCAAAAGGGACGCCGACGCGGAAAGCGCCGCGCCCGCCCCCGGCGCCCGCCTCAAGCCGGGCTCTCTCCGGCGCATCAAAATTCTCGCCAACTTGAGCGACATGCAACTGGCACATCTCCTGCAGTTTCTCGAACCGCTCAGTGTGTTGCAATGGGATCTCGTGTGCCGCCAGGGCGATGTCGGCGACGGCCTGTACCTTGTGCTCAGCGGCGAACTACGCGCCCGGCTCCTCACCGGCGGGGAGGAAACCATCCTGGCCACCTTTGAGGCCGGCGAGTTTTTCGGCGACATGTCCTTGTTTGACCAAGGCCCCCGCTCGGCTGATGTTGTGGCCAACACCGACTGCCTGCTGATCAAAATGTCCGTCGAAAACTTTAACCGTCTGGTGCGTGAAGCCCCGGTGCTGGCCACCCCCTTCCTTCAGGCTTCCGCCCGCACCCTGGCCGCCCGCATTCGCGCGGACAACAAGCGGCTGGCCCGCCTCGTCCAGCAATTTGCCGCCAGCGGCGAACGCCGGCCCATTGTCTGAATTGATCCGCCCCGCCTTGAAAACTCCCCCCGCCCCGGTGAACCACCTGGCCAAAGCCCGGTTGGTTTTTGACATTGAACTCGCCGCCCTCCGGGCCGTGCGGGCGCAGTTGGACACCGCCTTCACCGCCGCCGTGGAAGCCATCGTGGACACGCTTCAGCGCCGGGGCAAAATCGTGGTCGTCGGCATCGGCAAATCCGGGATCGTCGGCCGCAAAATCGCCGCCACCCTCACCAGCACCGGTTCCCCCGCCGTGGTGCTCGACAGCGTGGACGCCTTGCACGGGGACCTGGGCATGGTCAACGACGGCGACCTCATCCTGGCCCTGAGCTACTCCGGCGAATCCGACGAACTGCTCAACCTGCTGCCCGCGCTCAAACGGTTTTCCGTCAAGCTGGTCGCGCTGACCGGCAACGCCAAGTCCACCCTGGCCCGGCACAGCGACTGGGTGCTCAACCTCAAGGTGCCCAAAGAGGCCTGCCCCTTCAATCTGGCCCCCACCGCCAGCACCACCGCCATGCTGGTCACCGGCGATGCCCTGGCCATGACCGTCCTCCAAGCCCGCGGTTTCAAGCAGGCGGATTTCGCCAAGTATCACCCCTCCGGCTCCATCGGCCGCGCCCTGCTCCTGCAGGTGCGGGACATCATGCGCACCGGCGCCCGCAACGCGGTCGCCGGCGAAAACCTCACCGTCAAGGAGGCCCTGCTCGTCATGACCGGCGCCCGCTCCGGCTGCTTGAGCGTGGTCAACCCGCGCGGCAAACTCGCCGGCATCTTCACGGACGGTGATTTCCGCCGTCACATGGCCGCCGATGATCAGTTGCTCGCGCGTCCGTTGAAAGCCGTGATGACCCCGCGCCCCGTCACCGTGCGCGACGACGCGCTGGCGGTGGAAGCGTTGAAGATCTTCAACGAACGCAACATTGACGACCTGGTGGTCGTCAACGCCGCCGGTGAACCCGTCGGCCTGGTGGATTTGCAGGACCTGCCGAAGCTGAAAATCGTCTAAGCCCCTGGCAGCGGCGGCCCGGCAGCCGTGGGGACGGTCCGGATTGGGGGGACACGCTGAGGATTTCATGCCAGGGAAGCTGGCGTAGATAAAATTGCAATCGGTTCATAAGTCAGGCCTCCTTTTTTTCAGCCTGCAACCATCCATCGGCCAAAACCGCCGGCCACTTCAGTCGAGAATTGGACCGCATGCCCGGAATTATCCCGATTGGCGATCCGACCGTATGAGTGAGCCGGCTCAGCGCCGGCCCAGGGCCAATTTCAACACACGAAAAGAAAAAATAAGCTCAGCTTTGCCCCTGTCAGCCTGCCGCCTGTGGCCGATAACCAAGGGAATGAACAAGCGATTTTCGAAGAAGACCGGAAAAACCGACGCTGTCGTTGCCTCGCTGGTGTTGCAGCGCGGCCTCATTGGGACCGCCACGCAGTGGTACGTGCATGCCAAGGCCTTCCTCACCGGCCGACAGTCCGGGCCGCGCACCTGCGCCGGCCTCCGCCGCACCCTGCCGCGCTGACGGCCCGCGCCGCCATCGCCCCGGGGCTGAGAGTCCGCAATTAATCCACGCGGTTTTGCCGGGAGGCGGTGGTTTTCCAATCAGCACTTCCGCCGGAATGCCCAAGCCCGCAACCAGATTGCGAATCATGGCCACGTTCAGCCCGCGGTTGCCGGCCAGCACTTCGGACACCTTGCTGGCGCTGCCGATGGAGGAAACCAAATCTTTGCTTTTCGTTCCGCACCAGGGGTCATTCCAGCCCGCATGCCGCTCGTGCGCGCTTCAACACCGGCCGCGCCACCGCGCGCGCGCGGACCGCGCCCTCGGCCAGCACCTGGTGGACGTAATCCAGATTCGCCGCCAGTTCCGCCCGTTTCCGGCGGGCCGCCGCGAACTGCTCCCAATACGAGGCAAACAACTGCTTCTTCAAATCCCCGTAACCCATCCCGCCCGCGCGCAACCGCTCCGCCACCGCGTCCGCCTCGGCCTTGGGCGCCACCAGCTTGAGCAGTTGAACGGCCAGGTTTTTGTCCGCGTCCGGTTTGGGCTCCGCCGGCGTGCGCGAATCCATCACGATGCCCATGATCTTTTTGCGCGTCGCCTTTTCCTCGCCGAAAATCTCAATCGTGTTCCCGTAGCTCTTGCTCATCTTCTGCCCGTCCATCCCCGGGACCACCGCCACCGACTCGCGGATTCGCGGCTCCGGCAGCAGGAACGTCGGCCCGTAGGTCTCGTTGAACTTGATGGCGATGTCCCGCGTCATCTCCACATGCTGTTTCTGGTCGCGCCCCACCGGCACCACGTTGGAATCGTACAGCAGGATGTCCGCCGCCATCAGCACCGGATACGCGAAGATCCCGTGATTGGGCGAAAGCCCGCGGGCGATCTTGTCCTTGTAGCTGTGGGCGCGTTCGAGCAGGCCCATGGGCGTGAGCGTCGTCAGCAGCCACGCCAGCTCGCACACCTCCGGCACGTCCGACTGCCGGAAAAACACCGACCGCGCCGGGTCCAGCCCGCACGCCAGAAAATCCAGCGCCACGTCCAGCGAGTTCCGCCGGCGCTGCGCCGCGTCGTACAGGGACGTCAGCGAGTGGTAATCCGCGATGAAATAAAACGCCTCGCCCTGCGTCTGCAACTCGATGGCCGGCTGCATCATCCCGAAATAATTGCCCAGATGCAGCGCGCCCGAGGGCTGAATGCCTGATAAAATTCGCATGACACAGGCTACCACCCGCGGGGAAAACTGCAAATTTCAAAATCCCAACGGAGGATCGCCGCGGTGCATCCCGAAGTTGTGGGCCAGGTTGGACGGGCGCGCCGACTGGGCGGACAGAGCGCGGGTTGGTCTGCGGAGCGGGAGGCGGGGCGCACCCACACGGTGGCGATGAGGTGCGGCGGCCGGGCGGCACCCCATTGACACCCAAAAAAACGAAACTGTGATTTTGGTTATTTATGGTTATTTTTGGTTATTATCGCGAGCAACGCGCTGATTATAAACAACTTGTGAATAACACGATTCTCCCCGTTGTCAGACCGGCCGGAAACCTTAAGAGATTAGTTGTAACACACGGTATTAAAACAGCTTGCGTTAATTTTTGGCCTGGCAAGCCTGGCGGCACTGGATTTCGAGGCCGGCGGTGCGAAAAATTCGCCAACAACTTGGGGAGGCATGGTGAACACCGCCGGCCGCGCCGCCGGCGAGGACGGCATAAACCCCAGACAGGCCCGCAGCGCCTGGAGTCAGACTGAGTAATTATCCAAAGTTAACCAAAACCCGCCGCACATCAGCCCGGCTGAACCAGGATGCCGGGCAATTCCGGCCCCGGCCCCCGGCCTTTCATTTTTTGTTCCGAGGATGGCAAGGCCGGGTCACCGGCCGGGTTTTTGCGGGCCGAACCGGGGTGGCCCCCCGGAACCCAATCGTTAATTTATTTTCATTTTGGTTCATTTATGTTTGACCGGCGGGCGATTTTGTCGTAATCACCACGGTCAGCCGCCGTGGGATTTTGGAAAAGAAGTTTTCTGGCCTGATGGGCTGGCGTCGAAGCAAACAGCAATGCTGAATACAAAGTCATTTTTGGCCGTGGATTTTGGGGCGGGCAGCCTCAAGCTGGCGGAATTTGAAACCACCGAGGCCGGCGGCTTGTGCCTGCGCAATTTCGCCATCACCGCGCTCGGGCTGGAGGGCTCCCAGGAATCCTCCCGCGAGGCCGCCCTGACCAAGGCCCTGCAGGAAGCCCTGCAGACGCTGGATTTGAAGGCCAAAAGCATCAACGTCTGCGCCCCCGGTTTCCAGGTCTTTTCCAAATTTGTCAAACTGCCCCCCGTGGATGCCGCGAAGGTCACCCAGATCATCCAATACGAGGCCCAGCAAAACGTCCCGTTCCCCCTGGCGGAGGTCGTGTGGGATTATCAAATTCTGGGCGCCGCCGCCGGCGGGGAACTCGAGGTCCTGCTCGTCGCCATCAAGTCCGACGTGGTGGAAGGGCTGTTCCGCGTGGCCGAAAAAGCCAAACTCCAGCTCAGCCTCTGCGACGCCTCCCCCGCCGCGCTGTGCAATTCCTTTCGTTTCAATTACGGCGAGCTCGAAGATTGCACCATGCTGCTGGACATCGGCGCCAAAACCAGCAACCTCCTCTTTTTTGAGAAGGGCAAGGTCTTTTCCCGGAGCATCAACCTGGGGGCCAACGCGATCACGCAGGACTTTGCCAACGATCAAAAACTGAAGTTTCCCGACGCCGAAGCCATCAAGGTGGCCGAGGGATTTGTCAGCCTGGGCGGCGCCTACGAGGAGCCGGAAAATCCCAACCAGGCCGCCATTTCCAAAATCGCCCGGCAATTCATGACCAAGCTGCACATCCAGGTCAACCAGACCATGCAGTTTTACCGCGGCCAGCAGGGGGGCACCCCGCCCCAGCGCCTCTTCCTTTCCGGCGGCGCCTCCATCATGCCCTACACCGCCCAGTTCTTTGCGGAGAAATTGAACATCCCCGTCGAGTATTTCAACCCGTTCCGCAACGTCCAGATTGATCCCGCGGTGAATCTGGAGGATCTCTCCCGCGTCGCCCACTCGTTCGGCGAGGTCGTCGGCCTGGGCCTGCGCAACCTCGCCCATTGCCCCGTCGAAATGAATCTCATGCCCGACAGCACCTTGCGCTGGCAGGCCTTCGACCGCAAGAAACCCTATTTCCTGGCCACCGTGTTCAGCCTGGTCCTCGTGGCTTTCGCCACCGGGGCCCTTTTTTCGCGGCTGGCCTCCGACAAGGAGGCTCAAATCGCCAATCTGACCCCCAAGGTCACTGATTTAAACCGGAAGTCCGACGCTTTCGTCAAAGCCAACAACGCGCTGAAGGACACCCAGAAGCAAGTGGATCAAATCTCCGACTGGTTGCAGAACCGCTATTATTGGGGGGATGTCTTCACCGAATTTCGCCGGGTGCTGATGGTTTCCGAGGAGAATGTCCGCGCCCATTATGCCCCGCAAAAAGCGAATGTGCAGGTCGGCATCTGGATTGACCAACTCACCACCGATTCCACCTTGGGCGGGGCGGCTTCATTGAGAAACGCCCCCGGTGCCCCCGGCGCCACCGGCACCACCACGGGCCGGGCGCGGCGCCCCAACACCAGCAGCTCCTCGGGGGTCGTCGCCGCCACCGCCCCGACGGTTGCCGGCGCCAATGGCGCGGTCATCCGGCTGACCTGCCGGGCGGTGGATCTGACCTTCGTGGATTCCGCCGCCAATCTGTCGGTCGCGTATGAAGTTCAAAATCAATTAAAGAGCAGTCCGGTGTTTGACCCCGCCACCACCGTGCTCGACGCGAAGGGTCCGGTGCTGGATGCCTCTGGCAACCCCACCTTCACCTTCGACCTCGCCGCGGCGTTGAAAACTCCTTTGAAACTGTAATATGGCTTGGATCAAGCGAAATTTTTATTTTGTAGTGGGCGGCGGCGTGGCCCTCCTGCTCCTCGGGGCGGCGGGGTATTACAACTATGTTAGCTGGAGCCGCAATGAGGCCAACCTGGCCAAGCTGAGTGACATCCACGACACCATCGTAAAAATTTCCAAAAGCGATGAATTGAACCCCGGCAATGCCACGGTGGACCGCAAAGCACAGGCCGTGGAGCAAAACGCCCAGTTGCAGGCGTGGATGGCCAAAGCCCGCGCCTATTTCCGCCCGATTCCCGCCATCCCGCCGCCCGGCCGCGCCCCGCTGACCAGCGAGCAGTTCGCCAACGCCCTGCATCAGACCATCACCAGTTTGCAGCGGCAGGCCACCAATGCCAACGTCGCGTTGCCGCCCGATCCCTCCGGCGGATACACTTTTTCCTTTAAAGCGGAGAGTCAATTGGCCCAATTTTCGTCCGCCGGCCTGAACGACCTGGCCGTGCAATTGGGCGAAGTGAAAACCCTGTCGGAGCTGCTCTTTGCCGCCGGCATCAATGAATTGGACGGCATTCAGCGGGTCCGCGCGTCCGATGACGACGCCGGCGGCCCCCAGGCGGATTACACCACGCTGCAGGTGGTGAACAACCCCCAGGCGGTGATCGCCCCGTACGCCGTCACCATCAGCAGCTTCGGTCCGGAAATCGCCCGGGTGATCTCCAACCTGGCCACCTCCACCAATGGCATGGTGATTAAGAGCATCAATGTTCAGCCGGCCAGCCCGACCCCGTACACCCTGACCGATGCCAACTCCCCGTCCCCCACCGTCCGGCAGGGGGATCTGCTCACCGTTCTGAAAGAGCATCTGCTCCGCGTCACGATGGAAATCGACATCATTAAGTTGAAGTCATAACATGCCGCCCACCACTCACGCTTAAGCAATGGACTTCATCAAAAAGCATTACGAAAAGATTTTCCTCAGCCTGGTGCTGCTCGGGGTCATGGCCGCACTGGGCGCCCTGCCCGTGGTCATTCAAGGGGACAATGAGGCGCGGGACAACGACATAAAAATTTTTAACCAGAAGCCCAAAGACCTGAACCCCTTGAATTTATCCCGTCAAACCGCCCTATTGGACCGCCTGCAATCCCCCTATGATTTGGATTTGTCGAACACCAACAAGCTCTTCAATCCGGTCGTTTGGAAAAAAAATCCCGTCACCGGGGAACTCATCAAGGTCACCACCGGTCACGAAGTGGACGCCTCCGCCGCGGTGGTCACCAGCATCATCCCCCTCTATCTCGTGATTTCCCTGAAAAGCGTTGAAACCAACACCGGGGTCCGTTACGAAATTATGATTGAACGCCAGGCGGCCGCCACCCGGTCGGCCCGCGCCCCGGTCCCCAAGTTCGCGACCCTTAATGAAAAAGTCAAAGAAGCCATTCCCGCCTTCACCATCATCCGGGTCAAGGGCGCCGATCCGGCCGCCCCGGAGGAAGTGGATTTGAAACTGGATGACACGGGGGAAACCGCCGTGGTGGCCCCGGGCAAACCTTTTAAACGGCCCGACGCCTATCAGGCCGATCTGAAGTATGATCCCGAGAGGAAAGTCTTCCGCAACGTGCGGCAGGGCACCCAGTTGACCCAACCGCTGGGCGGGGAAACTTATAATGTCGTTCTCATCACCGCGAACGACGTCACGTTAAGCGCCCTGTCCAATTCGAAAAAAACGATTTTACATTACGCCCCCTGACCTCCTACAATAAGCGCGCTCACGAGAATGATTTGCGACGAACCTGAATTATCATCATGACAAAAACAGTTCTATTACCGCTCAGCCTGGTTTTTCTGCTGGCTGCCGCCACTTCGTCAACCGCCCAGACCAGCGCGGTGGACGACGCCAACCGGCAGGCCGTGTTGCGCCAGGCCAATCGTATTGTCCTGGATCAGAAGCTGGTGAACGCCCAGAAAGCGTTCCAAGCCGGCCAGATCACCGAGGCCGCCCGGCTGTACCAGGAATCCGCTGAATTGGCGCTGCAAATCGGCTCCGGCATTGATTTGGAGTCCACCCAGGCGCTCACGGGCCTGGCCAAAACCCGCCTGATGATCGCGCGCCAGGCCCAGCAGTCCCGGAACTTCAGCGAAGCCGGCCAACAGATCAACATCGTGCTTAAATATGATCCCAAAAATGCCGAAGCCCAGGCGATGAAACGGCAGAACGACGCGTTGGTTGATTCTTTCCGGGGCAAGATGCCCGACAGCGAGACCGTTCAAAATCTTAACCTGGTGCAGGAACAGAATCTGCGGGCGGACACCCTCGTTCAGAACGGCAAGCTCTTCTATGAAATGGGCAGACTGGATGAGGCGGAAACCAACCTGAATCTGGCCGCCAAATTGAATCCGGACAACACCGCCGCTTTTTATTATTTGCAATTGGTCCAGCAGGAGCGGATTCACCGGGTCTCCTACGCCCACTCGGCCGAAACCCAGGAACGCATGCAGAATGTCGAAAAGGAATGGGTCGCCAACAAGAGCGGTTTTGATTTGCCGCATCCCAATGCCTATGCCCTCACCAATTTGATCTACACCGGTTCCGGCCGCCATAACATTGAAAACAAACTTCACCGCATCCGTTTGGATAAATTTGAATCTCCGGGTTTGCCGTTGAGCGAAGTCCTCACGCGACTGGCGCAAAGAGTCCAACAGCGTGACCCGGACCATATCGGCATTAATTTTCTGATCAATCCCAATCCCAATCTTTCGGACGCGGCGTCGACCACGGCCAATGCGCCGGCCGCCCAGGCCGGTTTCCCCGGCCGGGGAAATCAACCTCAAGCAGCGCGAATTGACCCGAACACCGGGATCAATGTGGCCCCGGACGAGACGGCGGCCGGCACGTCCGGGGATGTGGGCGAGTTTTTGGTCACCTTGAACCTTGTGGATGTGAGTGTTGAGGAAGTGCTGGATGCCTTGGTCATGGTGGCCAAGCCGCCGGCGGAAATGCAGCCTGACAACCAGATCAAATACTCCGTTCTGGATTATGCCGTTGTTTTCTCCTCCAAGTCCAAAAACTCAGAACCCTTGTACGATCGGACGTTCCGGGTGGACATGAGCACCTTTATTCAAGGCTTGGAAGGCGTCACCTCCCTGCCTTTTTCCACCGGCAACTCCTCCAGCAGCGGTGGCGGTTTCGGCGGGGGCGGCGGGGGCGGCGGCAACAGTGGGAGCTCGAGCGGCGGCACCAGTATCCCGTCGGTTGACTTTACGGCCGGGGCCAGCCAAATACGCTCCTCGTTCAACCAGAGCGGCGGGGGCGGCGGCGGCGCCGCCGCCATTGCCACCGGCAATAACGGGAATGGCGGCAACGGCGCGACCGGGGCGGGGAACGCGCTGACCGGCGGAGGCGGCGGGGGTGTTAATTTTATCACCAAGAAAAGTGTGACCCAGTCCTTGAGCCAGTTGGTCGTGGATTACTTCGTCGCCTTGGGCATCCGTCTGAACACGGCCGGCAAAACCGTTTTCTTCAACGACCGGCTCGGCTTGCTCACCGTTCGGGCCACCCAGGACGATTTGGACGCCATCGAACGCGCCATTGATGTCTTGAACCAGCTTCCCCCCATGGTACACATCAAAGCCCGGTTCATTGAGGTGGATCAATCCGACAACAAAGCCCTGGGCTTTGACTGGTACATGGGTCAGATCGGGAACACGGTCGCGCTCACCGGTGGCACCTCTCCCTCCCTGTCCGTCCCGGTTTCCGCCTCCAATCCGCAGGGATTTTTCCCCGGGGGCGCGGGGACCCTGACGCCGGCGGCCTCCACGGATCAGTTGGTCACCGGCGGTCTGGCCAATTCCGGCCCGGTCGTTGCCACGGTCACCGGCATCATGACCAATCCCAATTTCCAAATGGCCATCCACGCCCTCGAAACGCGTTCCGGTTCTGAAATCCTGGGCGAGCCGGAAGTGACCACCATCAGCGGCCGCCAGACGCAAATGCGGGCCACCACGTTGCAATACATCATTTTGGGCGAAAGCGGCGGCAGCAGCCTTAATGGGGGCGGCGGCGGCGGCGGCATTGGCGGTGGCGGCGGCG
>Ga0182030_10004541_pt1 | contig 29567 bp, 29 predicted proteins | sample 812S3MmetaG_FD_121299 | JGI IMG/M metagenome (GOLD analysis project Ga0182030, IMG submission 121299) | Permafrost microbial communities from Stordalen Mire, Sweden - 812S3M metaG (Illumina Assembly) | ecosystem: Environmental > Terrestrial > Soil > Wetlands > Permafrost | place: Sweden...
CACGGCGTCGCGGACTAACCGAATTTGCAGTCAATAAGAAGTTGGCACAAAGAAAAGGACTGTCATCCTGAGCGAAGCGCACTTCAGCGGAGTCGAAGGACCTGCTTTTAATGGGAGAACACCATGCCGCTACTGCCGATTTTCCTGAAACTCGCCGGCCGCAACTGCCTCCTCGTCGGAGCAGGCAATGTAGCGCTGGACAAAATCGGCAGCCTCCTCTCGACCGGCGTCCATCTCCGCGTCATCGCACCCGATGCCCGTGCCGAAATCTGCCAACTAGCCACCGAAGGCAAGCTGGAATGGCTTGAGCGCCCCTTCGAACCTTCCGATCTCGACGGCCAATTCATCGCCATCGCCGCCACCGATGATCCCGCGGTCAATGGCGCCGTTTATCAGGCCTGCATCGAAAGAAACATCCCGTGCAACAGTGTCGACGACATTCCCAACTGCGATTTCTTCTTCGGTTCCGTAGTCAGCCGCGGCAATCTTCAAATCGCCATCTCGACATCAGGTGAGAGCCCCGCCTTAGCCCAGCGACTTCGCCGTGAAATCGATGCGCAACTTCCGGAAGACATCGGCACATGGCTTGAAAACCTCGGCCAGCTCCGCCGCGCAGTCCTCGAAATCCATCCGCGCAGTGAGGCCCGCAAATCTCTCCTGCATCAACTGGCCCATCGCGACATTTGCGAATCCGCATCCTGCCCGTCTCGTCAGCTTGCGCTGAAACCCCAGTTTGACAAACGAGGAAACGTCTCGCTGGTAGGCGCCGGTCCCGGCGACCCCGACCTGCTCACCGTCAAGGCTCTACGTCTCATCCAGACAGCCGACGTCATCCTCCACGACGACTTGGTCCCGCAGGCAATTCTCCAGCTTGCGTCGCCACGCGCCGAAGTTCTCAATGTTGGCAAGCGCTGCGGCACGAAGACAATCACGCAGGACGAAATCAATGCCCTCATGATCGAGCATGCCCGCGCCAATCGCAGCATCGTTCGACTCAAGAGCGGTGATCCGCTCGTCTTTGGCCGCGCCGCGGAAGAGATGGCCGCCCTAACCAAGGCCGGCGTCCCTTTCGAAATCGTCCCCGGAATCACCGCTGCTTTTGCGGCCGCGGCAGCCATCGGCTGCTCTCTCACCGATCGCAACGCCGCGTCGAATGTCACCTTCTCCACCGGTCATCACGCGCAGTCCCATAACAACGCGCCGCTGCCTGAAGTCGAAGACACCACGCGCGTCGTCTACATGCCCGGCCGCGATCTTCATCTGTTGGCCGAGGAATGGCGCCAGCAAGGCCTGCCGCCTGACTTCCCCTGCGTGGTCGTCTCCCGCGTGGCGCAGACCGGCCAGCAAATCCGATGTACCACCCTTGCCGCGCTCGGAGGCCTCGCGCCAATCCCCGCGCCCAGCCTGCTGATCGCCGGTTGGACCGTCCGCAACATTCGAGCAACAACACAATTGGTTGCGAACAGCGCTCAAGTTACAGCCTGAAATTCAAACCAGTCTTCGGAGATCCACAATGCCTGAATCCACCTCAGCTGTGCCCCGCCGCGTTATTCCTCTCGACCTATACGCCGTGAGCCTTGCATTAGTGCTTGCTCTGCTCGTACGCTTCAACCTCCTTCCACCAATCAAATGGTGAAGTTGCCGAACCGGTAAGAAACGTGATTCTTCCTATTCAAGCAAGGAGAACCCCATGGCCACTGCCGCAATCTCGACCTCAAGACCTACCAGCCTCGGGCGTCAGATCGTCGCCCTCATTCCTGGGTTGCTTCTTCTGGCCGCCGTCGGCTACGCGGGAAAACTCATCGAGCAATCCATCGCCGTTTACACCAAGTCCCATCACATCACCTTCCCCAATATTGAATACGTCCTCTGGGCAATAGTGATCGGCCTTCTCATCGCGAACACGACCGGCATTCCCCGTATCTTCCAGCCCGGCGTTGCCACGTACGAGTTCTGGCTTAAAGCCGGAATCGTGCTCCTCGGCTCGCGATTTCTGCTCGGCGACGTTCTTCACCTCGGCGGAATCTCTCTGCTGCTCGTTGCTGTCGCGCTCTCCCTCTCGCTCACGTTCATGCACCTCCTTGGCCGCAGCTTCAAACTCAAACCCAAGCTCACATCGCTCCTCGCCATCGGCTCGGCCATCTGCGGCGTCTCCGCCATCATCGCCGCCAAGCCCTCCATCGATGCCGACGACGAAGACGCCTCCTATGCCATCGCCGCCATCCTCGCGCTCGGTGCGATCTCTCTCTTCACCTTCCCGCTTATCGGTCACTCCCTCCACTTGAGCGACAAAGCCTACGGTCTCTGGGCCGGTCTCGCCGTTGACAACACTGCCGAGGCCACCGCCGCCGGCGCTCTCTATTCCGATGCCGCCGGCAAGGTTGCCGTTCTTGCCAAGACAACCCGCAATGCCCTCATCGGCTTCGTCGTCCTCGCCTACGCCATTTACTGGGCATCTCGTGGTGAGGCGCAGGCTGTCGGCAACAAGGCCGTATTTCTGTGGCGGAAATTTCCCAAATTTGTTCTCGGATTTCTTCTTATTTCCTTGCTGGCAACTCTCAGTTTTTTCACCAAGCCGCAGTTGACAAGTCTCGCCAACCTATCGCGCTGGGCTTTCCTGTTGACCTTCGCCGGAGTCGGCCTTCGCACTAACCTTCGTGACCTGGGCAAGCAAGGCTGGAGGCCTTTTGCTGTCGGCGCCATCGGAGAAGTCTTCATTGCCCTGATAACTCTCGGACTCGTCTACGGTGCCGATCGGTTCCTTCATCTCTAAGTAACGTGTCGGGGTTTTCCTTCTAGATTTCATACAAAACAGACCTGTCATCCTGAGCGACCGAAGCGCAGCGAAGGGAGCCGAAGGACCTGCTGTTCGAGCGCGCATGCCCATCCGTGGAACTTTGATCGAAGTGGGACGTAGCCCGTACAAATCGCGCTGGAGGCTCATGCAGGTTAGATCTCCGACCCATCCTGCTATACTTCTCCATCAAGCAGGCATTCGCTGCATTCTCCGGAGAGACCGATTGTGACGCACCCACAATCCGACAAGCCAGTTCTCTACTCTGAACATCGCAAGCTTCGCCTCGCCTACTTTGTAACCCATCCCATCCAATACCAGGCACCGCTGCTGAAGAGAATCGCGCAGGAACCGGACATCGATCTCAAAGTATTCTTCAGTTCCGATCACTCCGTGCGCGGCTCTGTTGACAAGGGTTTCGGAGTTCAAGTGAAGTGGGATACTCCGCTGCTCGACGGCTACAACTACGAATTCCTGCCCGCACTCCGCAACGCAATGGAGGGACGAGTCTTCGGCTCGACCGGCCCGCTTAATCATGGAATCAAGAGAAAACTCCGCGGCGGGAACTTCGACGCAGTCTGGGTCCATGGCTATAACTACCTGACCAATCTGCAAGCCATTCGCGTGGCCAGCTCAATGAAGATCCCCGTCCTTCTTAGAGCCGAATCAACCCTCCACGATCGTCCGCGATCTCCATTCAGACTCGCCATCAAGGACCGATTCTTCAATTGGTTAAAGCCAAGAGTCTCGGCGGTTCTATCCATCGGCGAAGAGAACACCAATTACTGGAAGCATCACTTCGGGGATGGCTTTCCTATCTTCCCGTTCCTTTACGCAGTGGACAATCAGTACTTTCAACGGCAATGCTCCGCCGCATCGAATACACGCGAGGAATTTCGGGCATCTCTTGGGCTCGAACCGAATCGACCTGTGATTCTGTTCTCAGCAAAGCTAGTCCCCCGCAAGCGATGTATCGATCTGGTTGGAGCTTACCTGCGTCTTACCAAATCCGGCGCCGTTCCACTCGCCCCCTATCTGCTGATTGTCGGAGATGGCGAACTCCGCCCAATGCTCGAAGCCCGCGCCAGAGATGCTCGGCCGGGTGACGTCCGCTTCCTCGGCTTCCGCAATCAGTCGGAACTGCCGCGGTTCTACGACCTCTGCGATGTCTTTGTGCTCGCCTCCGTCGATGAGCCCTGGGGCCTGGCCGTCAATGAAGTCATGAACGCCGGCCGCCCTGTAATCGTATCTGACGAAGTGGGCTGTCAAAAAAACCTGGTGAAGAACGGCGTAAACGGCCGCGTTGTCCGCGAAGGAGATATCGAGGGGCTCGCCGAGGCTTTGCGAATAGTGCTTTTAAGCCGGGAAACCGGCCAGGAGATGGGCGCCGAGAGCCTGCGCATCATCAATAGCTACAGCTTCGAGCAGAATGTCTCTGGCCTGCGTCAAGCCCTCCACGCGCTCATGCCGGCGTTTCCATTGATCGAGGCGAGTTGAAACAAATCAGTCCCAATTCCGCACGATCCTCGCGCAAATATATCCGCAAAATGTGTCCCCGGTCTTGACAAACAATTGCCGCAGGTCTCAAATCTGACTGTCGGTCATTTATGAGCAACAGTCACGTAAGTCGACCCGAAGTACCAACGGAAACCACCGCCGAAGAAAATCTGCCCCATCTCCAAGGCATGGACCGTCGTCAGCGCCGCGCCGCCGAGACGCGCCTTCGTCTCTTCCGCTGCGCCCTCCGGCTCTTTGCCCAACGGGGCTTTCCCAACGTCACCGTGGAAGACATAACGCAAGCCGCGGACGTAGGCAAAGGCACCTTCTTCAATTACTTCGAGAGCAAGGAACACGTCCTGGGCGTAATGGCTGAGATTCAGCTTGGAAAAGTACGGGAAGCCGCAGCCCTCGTCGACCACGGTAAGCAGACGATCCAATCCGCGATTCATCACCTCTTCCATCGTGCCGCTGAAGAGCCCGGCCGCAGCCCCGATTTGGCCCGCGCATTGATCTCCTGCTTTCTCGCTAGCGAAGGCGTCCGCACCATCATCGAGCACAACATGAAAGAGGGCCGCAGGATTATCGCGCACATGATTGCCGCCGGCCAAAACCGTGGCGAAATCAATCCGCGTCTCAAGAAGGAAAAGGTCGCGATCCAGGTCCTCCAGTCGTTCATGGGCACTGTCCTCTTCTGGTCGCTGCACGAAGATCCTCCGCTCGCCGCATGGATGGAAGATAGCTTTCAACAGTTCTGGAGAGGCGTCGCCATCTCCGGTCAAGAGCAAAAGTCATGAGAATCAAATTCCGTATTGCTGCCGTCTTTTCCCTGGCACTCCTCATTGGCGGCGCGGCTCTCCGCCTGACTGAAGCCGCCCATGCCCAGCAACCACTTCCCCTGCGCCTAACCTTGCAGGACGCAATTCACAAAGCGCTGCAGGCAAACCTCAGTGTTCTTGTTGGCGCCACGCGCGTAGACGAGGCCGAAGCCAACCGCACACGCAGCCAATCCGCCGCACTGCTCCCCCGAATCAATGCGCAAACTTACGCCAATGCGCAGAACCGCAATCTACGCGCCTTTGGGCTCTCGCTACCGGGCTTTCCTATCCCCAGTGTCGTCGGCCCATTTTCGAACTACGACTTCCGCGTCTACGCGCAGCAGAACATTGTCGATCTTGAAAGTTATCGAAATCTCAAAGCCAGCGAACGCGCCATCGATGCCGGCAAAATGGACTTGCAGGATGCGCGTGACAAGATCGTCCGCGTTATCGCCGGTCTTTACCTCAACGCGCAATCTGCCGCAGCCCGCGCCACTGCTGCTGAATCGCGCGTCACCGACTCCACCACCCTTTATAAACTCGCCAAAGATAAGCACGACACTGGCACAGCTACAGGCGTTGACGTTCTGCGCGCGGAAGTGCAGTTAGCCAATGACAAGCAAGCGCTCCTCATCGCAAACAACCAGTACAAACAGTCGCTCCTTGCACTCGCGCGTAATCTTGGAATGGACCCGGGCACACCGATGGAGTTAGCCGAGCCGCTTGCCTATAAGCCCTTGAGCCAATCCGAATCCGACGCCCTCGTGCCATCTGCACTCGGCAGCCGTGCCGACTATCTCTCACTTGCCGCTCAGCGCCAGGAGCTAGTCGAGCAACAGCGCGCCAGCCATGCCCGCTTCTATCCCAAACTCAGCATCAACGGGAACTTTGGCGGCATTGGCCGCAGCATCGGCGGCGTTCAAGCCACCGGCCTCATCCAGGGCCAAATCGATTTCACCGTCTTCGATCGCGATCGCGAAGGCGAGGCAGCGGATCTTGCGGCCCGGGTTAAACGCTTCGACGAGCAGATAGCCGATCTGCGTCGCGGCATCGATGAAGACGTTCGCGAAGCACTCCTCAATCTCGACTCTGCCGCACAGCAGGTGGCGGTCGCCGAAGAAGGACAAAACCTCGCTCGCCGCGAACTCGAGCTAGCGCAAGATCGATTCGAATCCGGCGCCACCAACAACGTCGAAGTCGTTACCGCACAGGACGAGCTTGCCCGCGCTGAAGACAATTACATTCTCGCCGTATCAAGCCATGTGGACGCTAAGTTTGCCCTCGCCCGCGCCCAGGGCAACACCGAGAAAAACATTTTGCGATCCATGGGAAATCCATAGGCCGCTCTCGCAAGCTGCCCTCAATTCTGATTCCCGCATTCGAGGTTTGAAGCTATGAAACGATTGATTCCAGCCCTGATTCTCCTCGCCGCGGCGATTGCCGCCGGTGTGTATTACTATCCGCGTTTTTCCAAAAAGCAGGAGCCGATCAATCAGCTGACTCTCTCTGGCAACATCGAAGCTCATGAAAGTCTTGTCGGCTTCAAAGTCACGGGCCGAATTGTCGAGTTGCCCGTCGAAGAAGGCCAGCAAATTCAAGCCGGCGCCTTGATTGCCCGCCTGGAAGACGACGACTATAAACAGAAAGTCCGCATCGATGAAGACTCTGTGCGCGTGCGCGAATCCAATCTTGCACTCACCCTTGCAGGAACACGTCAGCAGGAATTGAAAGCGACGCAGCAAACCATGATCGACGCGCAGGCCGACCTCGAACAGAAGAAACTCGACAACGACCGCATGCAACGCCTCTTCGCCAGAGATGAAGTCTCCGCCCAGGATCGCGATCTCGCCGCGACCGCACTCAAGCGCGCCGACGCAATCTATAAAGCCGCACAACAGCGTTACAACGAAGCAGCGGAAGGCAGCCGCAAAGAAGATATTGCCATCGCCCAAGCAAATCTCAATGAAGCCGGAGCCAGCCTAGGCCTCTCGCGCGTCAACCTCAACTACACAGTCCTGCACGCCCCTTCCACCGGAGTAATTACCGTGCGCCAAGCGGAACTAGGCGAGGTTGTCGCGCCCGGAACTCCGGTCGTCACCATCGCCGATCTCGATCACATCTGGCTGCGTGCATACATCGCCGAGACCGATCTTGGCCGCATTCACTGGGGTCAGGACGCAACCATAACGACCGACACCTACCCTGAAAAGCAATACCATGGACGCATCTCGTTCATCGCATCGGACGCGGAGTTCACGCCCAAAAGCGTTCAGACTTACCAGGAGCGCGTCACGCTTGTCTATCGAATCAAAATCGATATCGACAATCCAAATCACGAACTCAAGCCCGGCATGCCCGCCGATGCACATCTGAATCTGGCCGTTGCTCAACCGGTCACTCAGCCATCTCCGGCGCAGCCTGCAAAGCAATGACCACTCCGCCCCAACCCGCGATCGTTGCCGATGAACTCACCAAGAGTTTCCCCGGCGTACGCGCAGTTGATGCGCTCAGCTTCGACGTCTGTCCCGGTGAAATCTTCGGCCTTGTCGGCCCCGACGGCGCAGGCAAAACAACCACGCTGCGCATGCTGGCAGGAATCATGCCGCCCGACGCTGGCAATGCCACAGTTGCCGGTTACGATGTGGTGCGCAATCCGGAGGGCGCCAAGCATGCGCTCAGTTACATGCCGCAGCGCTTCGGCCTGTATGAAGATCTCACCGTCGATGAGAATATTCGCTTCTACGCCGACCTCTTCGGAGTTAAACGCGCCGAACGGCAGCAACGCTCCGAGCAGTTGCTTCAAGCCGCCGGCATGGCCGAGTTTCACAAACGCATGGCGGGCAAACTCTCCGGCGGCATGAAGCAAAAACTGGGCCTTGTTTGCGCTCTCATCCATCGCCCCAAAGTCATTCTTCTCGATGAGCCAACCACCGGCGTCGATCCCGTTTCGCGCCGCGACTTCTGGCGCATTCTCTATGAATTGATCGCCGAAGGTGTAGCCATTCTCACCTCGACCGCGTATCTGGATGAAGCCGAGCGCTGTCATCGCGTCGCCTTGTTGCATCAGGGCAAGCTCCTATTTTGCGATACCCCCGCCAACCTTAAAGCCCGCATGGGCAAAGGCGTCGTATCGGTATCGGGCCCCGAGCCCCGCAGCCTCCGCACTCAACTCGAACACGCCGAAGGAATCTCCAGCCTCGTGCTCACTGGCGACGGTCTTCATGTTGTGGTCGATGATGCCCATCGCCGCATACCAGAATTCAGGGCACTCCTAACCAACGCGCAAGTGCCTTTCGATGCCATTCAACAAGTCGCGCCATCAATCGAAGACCTCTTTGTCGATGCCGTAACCAGCGGAGACTCGACTCATGCCTGAACAAAACTATTCGGTCGTGGTTGAGAACCTGTCGAAGCGCTTCGGCGACTTTGTCGCGGTTGACCAGCTAAATCTCAACATCCCGAAAGGAGAAGTCTTCGGGTTTCTCGGACCCAACGGAGCCGGCAAATCTACAACCATTCGCATGTTATGCGGCCTGTTGAAACCTACTTCGGGCCGCGCCTCTGTAGCGGGCTTCGATATAGGACGCCAACCCGAATCGGTCCGACAGAACATCGGTTATATGTCGCAAAAGTTCTCTCTGTACAACGATCTTAAAGTCATTGAAAACCTGCGTCTCTTCGCCGGCCTCTACAGCGTTCCTTCCAATGTCCTGCAACATCGCATTAATTGGGCGCTCGAAATGGCCAACCTCAAAGGCCAGGAGAATCTCATCACCGGTACTCTCCCCGGTGGCTGGAAGCAGCGCCTGGCGCTGGGCTGCGCCGTACTGCACAAACCACCCATCCTTTTTCTCGATGAACCGACTTCCGGCGTCGATCCTATTTCGCGACGTCAATTCTGGGACCTGATTCACCACATGGCCGAAGAGGGCGTCACGGTTTTTGTAACCACGCATTATATGGAGGAGGCCGAGTACTGCAATCGTCTGGCCCTTATATTTCGCGGCAAGATGGTTGCCCTCGGTACTCCCTCGGAATTAAAGCGCGATTCTATGGAAGGCGAACTGCTTCTCGTCGAATGCGAGCCGCTTGGCCCTGCTGTTGAAGCGTTGCAAGCGGCTCCCGACGTCCTCGATGCGGCGGTCTTCGGCAACGCATTACATCTTGTTGTGCTCAATGCAACCGCAGCCATTCCGCAAATCAAAACTTACCTCGAGATCCGCAAGGTTGCCGTCGGAAGTATCGAAAAGATTCGCCCCACTTTGGAAGACGTCTTTGTTTCTCTCACCAGCGTCCGAGAGCCGGCGACGGAGGCGAGACCATGAACCTCCATCGCTTGCTCGCCGTTGCCAAAAAAGAAATCATCCAGATCCTCCGGGATTCGCGCAGCCTCATCATCGTTGTCCTCATGCCCGTGACGCTGATGTTGCTTTTCGGATACGGTGTCAATCTCGATCTCAAGGGGCTTCCCGTTTACGTTCTTGACCGCGATGGCAGCCAGCAGAGCCGGGATCTTCTCAAACACTTTCAGGCCAGCCAATATTTTCAGATCGTTCGCGTGGTCAACGACTATTCGTCCATCACGCGTGCACTCGACGATGGCTCCGCCAAAATGGCGATCGTCATTCCGTGGAACTTCTCTCAACGTCTCAGCGAAGGCGGCCCGGTTGAAGTGCAGGCGCTCGTTGATGCCACAGATGACAACACCGCCAACGTCCTCATCGGTTACACGCAGGCAGTCGTGCAGGGGTATTCCTCTGAAGTGCAAACCCGCTGGCTCACCCAGCGCGGCCAGCAGATTCAACCCGCTCCCATCGGCGTTGAAACCCGCACTTGGTACAACGAAAACCTCGAAAGCAGCGCCTTCATTATCCCCGGCGTGCTCGCATTAGTCATGTCCGTCATCGGCGCGTTTCTCACGTCGCTCACCATTGCACGCGAATGGGAACGAGGCACTATGGAGCAGCTGATCTCCACACCCGTCAGCGCGATGGAAATCATGCTCGGCAAATTGACGCCGTACTTTGTCCTCGGCATGTTCGATGTTGTTATCTGCGCAGTCATCGCGATCTACTGGTTCCACGTGCCCTTTCGCGGATCATTTCTTACCCTTCTCATCAGTTCGGCAATGTTTCTCATCGTTGTGCTGTCGCTTGGCTTCTTCATCTCCGTACTCGCCAAGAATCAATTCGCAGCCAGCCAGATCGCGCTGCTCATCACGTTTCTTCCCGCATTCCTGCTCTCCGGATTTCTATTTTCCATTGAGCAAATGCCGGTTGCGCTCCAATGGATCACACGCATCCTGCCCGCACGCTACTACGTTTCAGTGCTGAAAAAGATATTTCTCAAGGGCACTCCCACAGCAATGCTTTCCGCCGATCTGATCCCTCTCGCCGTGTTCTCATTTGTGCTGGCTCTGCTCGCGACGCGCGCATTCCACAAAAGGTTGACGTAAAGGAGAACCCATGTTCGGCCGCCTGAAACAGATGTTGATCAAGGAGTTCATCCAGGTCTTCCGTGACAAACGGACGCGCTTCATCCTCATTGGTCCGCCCATTATTCAAATGCTGGTCTTTGGATACGCGGCCACCTACGAAATCCGTAGCGTCCCCACTGTCGTACTCGATCTCGACCACAGCCAGGAGAGCCGCGACCTGCTCTCATTGTTTTCTTCGAGTCCTTACTTCGACGTACAACGCCAGCTAACCGATTCCCGCCAGCTCGGCGATCTCATTGACCAGGGCAAGGCCACAGTTGGCCTCGAGATCGACGCCGGCTTCGCGCGCAAGCTGCGCAGCGGTCAGACCGCGCCCTTGCAAGTTATTGTGGATTCCACAAACTCCAACACCGCTCTCATTGCTTCCGGCTACATCTCGCAAATCGCCCTCGGCTATGCACAGAGATATCAGCAGGACCGCATCAGCCGCATCGCGCCGCGACTTGTCGAGGCAATCCCAACGGTCGAGCTCGAGGCGCGTCCCTGGTACAACCCGGGCCTCAAAAGCCGTTGGTTCTTTGTCCCTGGAGTTATCGGCAGCCTGACATTGGTATTAGTTGTAACTCTCACGGCTTTCGCCGTCGTACGCGAGCGCGAGATAGGCACACTTGAGCAGATCATGGTCACGCCCATCCGCCCCGCTGAATTCATCCTCGGCAAAACACTTCCATTTTTTCTCATCGGATTATTCGACGTCTCGCTCATCGCCGTAGTCGGAACTCTCTGGTTCCAGGTCCCATTCCGCGGTCATATCTCAGTGCTTCTAATTGGCTCGATCCTTTTTATCCTATGCATGCTCGGTGTCGGACTGTTCATCTCCACCGTCTCATCTACCCAGCAACAAGCCATGGTCACGGCATTCTTCTTTATCATGCCTGCCGTGGCCTTTTCTGGATTCGGATTCCCCATCGCCACCATGCCGCAGTGGATGCAATACCTCACTTACCTCGTGCCGCTGCGCTACTTTCTCGTCGTGCTGCGCGGAACTTATCTAAAGGGCGACGGGATGAATATCCTTTGGCCACAAATGGCGGCCATGGCCGTCCTCGGAGTCAGCCTGCTTTCCATCTCCATTCTCCGCTTCCACAAGGCTCTCGACTAACCCCGGCATATCGACTATCTCCAGCGAAATATACGCAAAGAAATCGCGAACGGCACAACAAACCACGCCAAGAGTAATCCAACCTGCATCATCATCTGCCCCAGGCCTTTCCCCTGCAGCATGTTACCGCGCATAGCTTCAATCGCAGCCGTCAGCGGCAGCGCCCTCACAATTGGCTGAATCACCGCCGGAAAGCGCGTAGCTGAAAAGAATACGCCCGACAGTATCCACATAGGCAGCATCACCAGGTTCATCAGTCCCGATACCGCTTCCATCGTTTTTGCGCGCGTCGAAACCAGCAGGCCTAATGCAGAGAATGCCAACGAGGTCATCAAGCATAGAAGACCCAATTGCCACAACGAGCCGCGAAACGGCACTCCGAATGCGATCTTGGCGAATCCCAGGAAGAAAGCAACTTCAATTGATTGCATCGTCAGCCGCGATATCAGGAACGAAGCCAGGTACTGCCACTTGGGCATGGGCGAAGCCACCAGCCGCTTCAGAAGTTTTTTCTGCCGCGCCTCGACGATCGCGAACCCCAGCCCCCACATTGCCGAACCCATGAGGTTCAAACCCAGCAACCCCGGCACAACAAAGTCGATGTACCGCGCGCCGGTCTCATGCACCAGTTCGTTCCCGGCCTGCACCGCATCCTTACGCCCCGCCGCCGCCTGGATCGCGCGATCCGCCAGCAGCCGCGCCGTTCGCGCATCCGGATTCGTGTCGTCGTATTTGTATGCCACACCATCCGCACGCTGAATCGCAAGGAGCAAAATCTGTCCCGTCGCCAGTTCGTGCGTCCCTTCGGTCTCATTCATGGTCGCCGCGGTCAGCCCTTTGTCCGCGGCCAGCGCGTGCGTCAGTTGCACCGTCGTTGCGCCTACCTGTAACACGTCGGCGGGCCGATTACGGAATGCAATTCCCAATCCCATCGCCAGCAAAATGGGGAAGATGAATATCCAGAAGATCGCCTCCGGTTCGCGCAAGAATAGCCGGAACCGTGCCATCGTCAGTTGATAGAGGCTGCTCAATTCCAGCTTATTCATCGCGCAAATTCCTTCCCGTCAGTTGCACAAACACATCCTCCAACGATGCCGAGTGCGTGCGAAACTCGCTCAAATGCAGACCCTGCTCCTTGAGTTCGGCAAAAATTCTCGGCACCGCACGGTGCAACTCGCTCACCGAGAGCTGGTGCAGCCCCGCATCCACTCGATGCGACTGCACACCCTCAATCGCTAACAGCGGCGCCGCATCTACAATGCCGTGCGCATGCGGGTCCACACCGCTCACCGCGAACTCTACAATGTCTTCGCCGCCCACCGTGCCGATAAGTTGCTGCGGGGTCCCCAGTGCGATCACCTTGCCATGATCCATAATCGCCACGCGATCGCACAGCTGCTCCGCCTCATCCATGTAATGCGTCGTCAAAATGATCGTGCGCCCTGCCTGCTTCAGTTCATCCACCAGGTCCCACAAATGCCGCCGCGCCTGCGGATCGAGGCCTGTCGTTGGCTCGTCCAAGAAGAGCAATTCCGGATCGCCGACCAGCGCGCATGCCATCGCCAGCCTCTGCTTCTGCCCGCCTGACAATCCCCCCACGCGCGACTTCCGCTTCTCCTCCAGTTGAGCCGTCTTGATCGATTCATCCACAGGAATTCCGTGTTTGAAGAAACTGCGAAACATGCGCAACGTCTCTTCCACCGTCAGCTTTTCCGGAAACTGCGTCTCCTGCAGTTGAATCCCAATCCGCTGCCGCAGTTCGTCCGCTCCCGTTCGCCAATGCAAGCCCAGAACCTCGACTGTTCCCTCGTCGGGCGCAGTCAGGCCCTCGCAAATCTCGATGGTCGTGGTCTTGCCCGCGCCGTTCGGGCCCAGCAGACCGAAGCATTCGCCCCGAGGCACCTCCAGGTCCAACCCGTCCACCGCCTGCACATCCGCGAACGCCTTCCGCACGCCGCGCAACAGCAACGACGGGCCGTTCCCCGGTGCCACAACCCGAGCCCGTGCTTCTGCCAAACCTACACCATCGCTCATCCGCTCTGCCTCCAAGTCTCTGGTCCCAATAGTCTTCGCCCCCAGAGTACCTTATTTTGCTCGAACAACCTGTGACATTCTGCGACGGTTTTGCGATGTACAGACCTCGCAGGGACAAGGAAAGGCACGCCCGTTCCGCTTCCCCGCCTGCGGACTTGCAGGTAAACTATAAGCATGGCGGAGATTCAGCGCAGAAAAACACCAACGGTCAAAATCGGCAACGTTCGCGTCGGCTGGGAGGTCCCGGTCGTCGTCCAATCCATGACCAACACAGATACGGCCGACATTCCGGGCACCATCGAACAGGTCGCGGCTTTGGCGATGGCGGGCTCTGAGATCGTGCGCGTCACGGTCAACAACGAAGACGCCGCAGCCGCCGTGCCATACATTGTCGAAGGCCTCGACAAGCGCGGCATCCGTGTCCCCATTGTCGGAGATTTCCATTACAACGGGCACCTGCTACTGAAGAAATTCCCCGCCGCCGCCCGTGCGTTGGCCAAGTACAGGATCAATCCCGGCAATGCGTCCATTGGGAAGAAGGACAACGACAATTTCCAGGTCATGGTCGAAGCTGCCGTTGAAAACCAGAAGCCTGTCCGCATCGGCGTCAACTGGGGCTCGCTTGACCAGGCCCTGCTCACGCGCATGATGGACGCAAATTCCAAACTCGCCAATCCGCTGCCGGCGCGCGACGTGATGATGGAAGCGATGGTCGTGAGTGCCCTCGAATCAGCGGCGGCCGCCGAGCATTACGGCCTCCGCCCCGACCAGATCATCCTCTCCGCCAAGGTGAGCGGGGTTCGCGACCTCATCGACGTCTACACCAACCTCGCCGCGCGCTGCAACTACGCCCTTCATCTGGGACTGACCGAAGCCGGCATGGGGGCAAAAGGATTGATCGCCTCGACCGCTGGCCTAGCTCCGCTGCTGCTCGCCGGTATCGGAGACACCATCCGCGTCTCGCTCACCCCCAAGCCCAATGGCGACCGCACCGAAGAAGTGCAGGCCGCGCAACAGATTCTGCAATCGCTCTCCATCCGCAGTTTCATGCCGCAGGTTACAAGTTGCCCAGGGTGTGGACGCACCACCAGCACTTACTTCCAGGAGTTAGCGGAGCAGATACAGAGTTACCTCCGGACTTCAATGCCTGAATGGCGCAAGAAGTATCCCGGCGTTGAAGAACTGAAGCTCGCCGTGATGGGTTGTGTGGTTAATGGCCCCGGCGAGTCCAAGCACGCTCACCTGGGGATAAGTCTGCCAGGCACCTTCGAGGAGCCTAAAGCCCCGGTGTATGTTGACGGAAAGCTCTTGAAGACGCTTCACGGGGATACGATTGTGGCGGAGTTCAAGGAAATCCTCGACAAGTATGTAGAGAGCCATTACGGGCAGGGCGCGAAGTCAGAAGAGTTAGCCGGCGCAAGGTAACTCTCGGTCAAACCCAGAAGGTTGGCGCCTACAACAAACCTGCCATCCAGAGAGACGCGTACTTCGACGGAGTCGAAGGATCTGCTGATCTTCCGCGGTCACTGATCCCGATTGCCATGTTGAATCGCTGATTTTTCCGGAGTGTCTCCGCCATTTGTCTGGGGCCCAGGATCCTCACAACCAGACACGCGTCTGACCTCAAAGCTATGCTCCCGAACGGCGACAAGTTCAGCCTCCTCACCAACCTTCAAGTTGAGTTCCCTTACAATCGCCGCAGGGATGCGAACCCACAAAGCGTTCCCTCGTCTTCCAATCTTCATCGTCTGATTTCCCATCGAATTCTATTCGGTTAGATCGGTCCCGCCTGCGAAAAGTTGAGCCTATTTCCACAGGAGACTTACTTCACCCTCTTGAAATCAAACGTAGCCAGGTTCATGTGGCCCTCGGCAAGAATATGCACCGTCAGCACCGATTTCCCCTTCGGCAGTTGCAGAGTCACAAAATTCGGGGCCACGTTCCAGTGGTGGTATTGCCTCCACTCCAGCGGATCTGTGTCGTCGAGGGTGCTGATAATCTTCAGCGGCCCCGTTGCCGGCTCCCCGTTCACGTCGAGCAAAATCGCTCCCCCGCGATTCGAGGTGTAGAGCAGGTCCGCGGAATATTCCCCCGCCTTGGCCGCATCCACCGTGATGTTGAACCACTCCCCCGCCTCCGTCCATCCCACATAGAGCAGCTCAGCCGGAGGGGTCACCTTGTTGTACGGGTTGTCGTCAATGGGCGGCGTGCGGCCTAACTTCGTATACGAAATATCCACGCCCTCATGCATACGGAATTCGTTTACATAGCTCCCGTCCGCCTTGTTGAGTTCACCGCTGCCGTGGTTTTCAGGGTCAGAGTCGTGATAGGCGACGCCCTCGCCGCCCAGGTCGTAGTAGGCGCACATCACCTTGCCGGGTATAGCCTGAGCACCGCCGGTGTAGCGGGCATCGTGGTACGGAGTTCCCTTGTACTGCGCCAGGAAATCGGTTTGCAACGCGCATAGCGTAGCTGCGCCAAATAGGACAGCCAGGATGCCCAGGAGCATTGATGAGCGACGGACAGAACTTTTCATGGGTAATCGCCTCAAAGAATCTAAGGTGGAAAGTCAGGAATAAGAGTACAGCAATCGAGTGTCCTGTTTCAGAAAAGCAGGTCCCCTTCAACTACGCTCAGGGCAGGCTTTCGACTCCGCTGAAGAACGCTCCGCTCAGAGCTTGTGACTTTTTTGATTTCCTTAAAAATCGGCGCTCAAAGCAAACGACTTATACGGCAAAAAACCGCGAAATTTCAAAAAAGTCACAAACTCTCAGGATGACAGGTCTGTTTTTGATATGAACATTGAGGACATGACGCCAGAGCAGCGAGCCCATCCCGTCAAACAAGTCACCCATGCATGACAGTGACCTATGACATTCCCAACCCATCGAAATCGGGCTAGTATTCTCCCAACCTTCCGGAGAACCTCTTCATGCGCCTGCGCCCGCAGCCTTCGCTTGTACTTTTAGCCCTCGCGGCTTCTCTCTCAGCGTTCGCCGCGCCAAAACCCTGCGTCCCCGCCGACAAGGCGTCCAAACTTCTCAAGAAAGATGTCTGCATCTCCGCGCACGTCTACGACGTGGTCCAACTGCCTGACGGCACTCGATACCTCGATGTATGCACGCCCCAGACCCCAGACGACGCCTGTCGTTTCACCATTGTCAGCTTGTGGGAAGACCATGACGAAGTGGGCGAGCTCCGCAAATACCGCGATATGGATGTAGAGGTGCGGGGCATTGTTCAGCCCATGCACGGCCGTGCCGGAATGCTGCTCAGCCACGCGCGGCAGTTCTACGGGGGTCCGCCAAAGTTCAAGCCCAACTCCAAGCTGGTTCGCGGGTTCTCGGCAGATCAGTCCCGGCCGCCCGTCAATGACCCCAATCTCCGCTCGCAAGGCGCAGGCCGCGCCTTCATGAACACCCGCGACCAGGAACCGCGGCCGGCAAAGTAGATCGCAGGCCGCTCACCATCCGCTTTGAGCGTTGCGTCGTAATTCTGCCAGCGGATAGAGGGTCCCACGCCACTTCACACCCCCGCGGACGACCGTCAGCAGAATGGAGCGCAGGAACGCGAAGAGTATCACGGCGACGGCCGGAGCAAAGAAGACCGCCAGCCAGGGCGAAACCTGCGTCACGCGACGGCTAGCATAGTAGGCTAGAACGATGGCCGCATAGGTGAGCGCACCCGCCATGGCCGCCCAGCCTCCAGTTGCCAGTGCCGCCAGCGGAAACACTACATTCACGGTCAGTCCAACGCAGGACAGCAGGGCCAGCCAGGTGCGATAACGGAAGATCGCGAAGCCATTTTTTTCTGTCAGCTTCACCACTCCCAACGGCCCTTCGAGCCAGCGGATTCGCGCCAGGCCGGGACCCAGGACCACGTGCTGTGCGTAGCCAGCGTGCTTGACCTTCCAGGCCAGGCACAGGTCCTCCACAACCTGCATGCGCAGCGCCTCAAAACCGCCCAGCCGCTCAAACACATCGCGCCGTACCAGGTTGAACCCTCCCGCTGCGAAGGAGTCTTTCGCCTTGGGATCGGCAACCTTCCACAGGCGAATGTTCCAGTTCGCCAGGGCGTTCATGGCGGCGAGCATCGCGCGCTCACCGGTGGTGTTGAGGATGAGCGTGAGCATCAGCACCAGGTGATCGGCACGGTGCGCCTCGGCGTAACGGACACTCAATTCGAGCGCGTGCGGATGAAAAACCACATCCCCGTCCGTGAGCAACAGCCAGGGCGCCGTCGCCCGTTTCAAGGCCAGATTCATCGCATGCGGTTTTCCCAGCCAGCCCTCAGGGAGTTCGCGGTTGTGAATCACTTCGAGCCGGTGCGGTCCACCTGCCGCCTGCGCCTCAGCGGCAACCGCATCCATCCGAGCGCCAGTCCGGTCCGATGAGCGATCGTCAACGGCAACAATCTCAAGCTGCAGACCTGTCGAGGCGAGCAGCGAACGCAGCGTTGCCTGAATCGTTGCCTCTTCGTTGCATGCGGGAACGATTACTGTGACGTTCGGCCCATCATTCGAGGCCAGCGCGGTCAGAACTGCGCCCTCTGTCCGCAAAAGGTCGGGAAGTTTTGGCATTCCCCGGAGAGCCGCCGTGGCATGCCGCAGCCAGGCCAGCGCCAGCATCCAGTTGAAAAAAAGAAAAACGTGCGCCCAGACGTGCTCGCTCAGCATATGGACAGTATCGCCTACCAGCCAGCGCGCACGGCCGCCTTGTCGGTCCGTTCGTGCCGCATCGGGTAGGAGTTTAACCCGCCTCATCGAGCGCAGGCGCAAAGCGCGACCCGAACCATAGAATCGTGCCCGAGATGACCAGGAAAATCAGCGTCGACCCTAGCCCGATGCGCAGATTCGTCTTGTCGCTGATGGCCCCGATAATCTGCGGCGACCACGTATCGCCGAAGAAGTGAATGCAGAACAGATTCAGCGAAATCGCCGCCGCCCGCACTGGCGCCGACACGGAATTCACGATTGCGGCATTCAGCGGGCCGGTATTCATGAACAGGAAAAACTCCGCCAGGAACAGCGACGGCACCGCCCATGCCGGCGGTCCAAAGAACAACAGAATCCCGAACGGCAGCGTCAGCGCCACGCTCCAGAACGAAAGCAGATAGAGCGCGCGGTGATTCGTCTTCAGCCAGCGCTGCGCAACCCATCCGCCTACAATTGTCCCGGCAATCCCGTCCACCACGGTAATTGCGCTCACAACCAGGCTCGCCTTCCCAGTCGACATGCCCGCCGACCGCCGCAGAAACTCCGGAACCCAGGCGGAGATGCCACCCATCGCAAATGTCAGCATCGCCAGCCCAAATGTCCCTGTAAGGAAGGCTCCATTGGTAAACAGCCCGAGAAATGTGCCGCGATTCACTGTCGTTTTCACGTGGTCGCTCGCCCCACGCACCGGCTCAGCGCCAATCCACACGTAGAGCGCAGCAATGACCAGCCCTGGAATTGCGCAAATGAAAAATGGAGCGCGCCATCCCCAAATCGTTCCCATCTGGCCGCCTGCCAGATAGCCCAGCGCCGCGCCCACTGGAATGGCCAGATAGAAGATCGACAGTATGCGGTTGCGATCCCGTTCCGGATAGAAATCGGCCAGCACGGCCGGCGCAAAAATCCCAAACGTCGCCTCGCCTACTCCTACAAGCGCATGGCGCACATAGAGCGTCCAGTAGTCATGAACCCAGGCCGTTCCCAGCGTGGCCACACTCCAAAGCACGGCGCCCGCAACGATCAGAGGCTTGCGCCGGAAGCGGTCGCCGAGCCAACCCGTAGCCGGCGCCGCAAACATGTAGAAGAAGAAAAGCGCCGTCGTAAGCGCCCCCATCTGCTGGTCGGTCGCGTGGAACTCCCGCTGGATCAGCGACACTTCACCGGGCAGAATATAGCGATCGATGTAATTGAGCAGGTTGAGGCCGATCAGCAGCGACAGCGTGGCCACCGCCGGGCTCAAGTTCGTTCGCTTTGACAGGTTTGAAGTCGACAAGCGCCCTCAGTCTTTTGAAATCTGCTGGACCGAGTGTACACAATCGCCGAAGAGACAAGCTGTTCGCCTGACCTCAGGCTCTTCCAAACGCCGAGCGGGCCGCTCAAAGGCGGCCCGCTCTAGCCCTATTCAGACCCAGGCTGGGGTCCTGCAGATGCTTCTGCCACTAACTCAAAGTAGTTTGCTCCTCTTCTCATCCCAAATGCAAGCGGTAAAAACTCTATTTTTCGTCCTGCCAAACGATAAAACGATCAAGCCCCGAACTGCCGCAGATGGTGGTCGATGTGCAAGTATCCCCACCGCATCCATTCCTTCTCCGTCATCTGGCCGAAGATCGGATGCGGCTGAAAATCAAAGTCCCGTGGCTGGCGTGAGAATCGGTCAAGATGTCCGCGCAACTCATTCAAATCGCTCTCCAGCTCTGCCGGCGGCGTCCCGCCCTTCCCCGCCTCGCACTCCGGCACCGTCGAAACTCCATGCGGCCAATGCATGGGCATATTCAACGCCAGCCATTTGAAACCAGTGCGTGTGAACCAGTTACTGACTGGCTTCGCCGGCCTGTCGCTCATGGTGATGCGAAGGGCGTCGTTCATGTGGCAAATCATCTGGGCAGCCGTCATTTTGCCCCATCGCCGCTGGCTCGCCGGACCAATCGCGCGCAGACGATTCAGAACCTCCTGCTTGTCGTTCGAATTGGACAGAGTCTTCATGCGCCCCTCGCGCTCAGACTAACTCGCTCACGGAATCCTGGTCCAGGTCTCCGTCCGGCCAAGTAGCGAAATACCGACGAACCCGCGCATCTTGAGCGCGTCTTTGCTCACGGCCCAGATCTTCCCCTTGTATTCCTTACCGTTTTCCGGATCGACGACGGTTCCATCCACCCAGTCGTCGCCCGCCGGGTGGAAGCTGCGCATATTGACCATGCCCAGAATGAGTTGGTTCTTGTACTCGCCCGTACACTTGTCGCACACATCCTTCGGAGTGCGCCCCGGCCGCACCTCGGTTACGCGGCCAAACAGCTTGCCGCCCTCCAGATACGTATCCACCTTGCCGCCGGGGCTCCCGTCGCTGTTGACCACCTGCCAGTGCCCGACGGCGTTTTGCAGTTTCGTAGAAAGTTCCTGCGCAGAAGCTCCGCCAACCGAAACCAGCATCAGGAGAGCAACCGTGCAGGTGTGAACAAAATTCTGTCGAGTCGTTTTCAGGGTAGAAACCTCTCGGCGGGATTATAGACTGAAGACCGAGGGCTATGCCCATTCCGTCTCAGATCGCCATCACAATTGACAGCCAGCTTAACCAGGCGTGTAATTGAACTGTTGGTTGTGGTGAAGGAGTTCACCCTTAACCGCTGTCCGCAGTGTTTTGCGGGACAGATGATGACTCCTGACAGGGAATCCTGTTGCGGGGTCATATCCCAGCGAGATCCCTCGAAAAAAATGAGATGAGATTGGGTGCGTGGCTTTGCTGTGTCTTGCAGCCACGGTTGGACCCAAAAGGGGAGAATCCACCTTGCAGAAATACCTGTTTATTGCCATTGGCGGCGCACTCGGCTCCATTGCCCGATTCTGGGTTGGCTCTACCATTGCTAGCCGCATGGGAATCAAGTTTCCCTATGGCACTCTGATTGTCAACCTCTCCGCCTGCCTGGTCATCGGCTTCACGCTCAGCCTGCTGGGGAAGCGCGCCGACATCGGGATCGCGTGGCGTTACCTCATCCCCGTCGGATTCATCGGCGCTTACTCCACCTTCTCAACGTATGAGTGGGAGACGCTGTCAATCCTCCGTTCAGGCGCCTTTGTGCTGGCCGCTCTTTATGCCGGAGGCAGCCTCGTCCTGGGCCTGCTCGCGGTCTGGGCCGGTTCCATGCTTGGCGAGGCACTCTGATACCAGTCGCTCCGGCTTTGTGCTGGCCGCGCTTGCCAAATCTCCCCCGATGGTGCTTCAATCCTTCGTTGCACCGTCGGTACCCGGCTGAACCCCCGCACCGACAAGCGAGGCCCAGGTATGTTGACCTCAGGAAAAGCCGTCAAAGTCTCCATCTACCTCAGCGACGGGGCCAAGCACCATGGCATCCCCGTCTACACCAGCCTGCTGGATTTTCTATTCAAGAACGGCGTCTACGGCGCCTCGGTTTTCAAGGGGGTGGCCGGCTTCGGCTCCACGCATCGCCTCCATTCCGCCCATATCCTCGAAATTTCCGACCATCTTCCCATCAAGATCGAGTTCATTGAGACCCGTGAGAAAGTCGAGGCGCTCATGCCCGAGTTGGAAAAGCGCACGAATTGCGGCCTGATCGAGACACAAGAAACAACTGTGCTGGTCCCTTGCAAGGAATGAGGGATCCTCCGCTTTTCGTATTCCTTCTATCGAAGGGTGGGAGACAACGAGCCTCCTGGCGCGCAAGCGCCGTCCGCCCCACCGCAGGTGGCTACTCGGCGGAAGTAAATGGTGAAGCCGGCAGCCCTTCCCCATTGAACAAATTACACTGCGGGCTGTTCGCCCATCCATACCGCACGAACTTCGGTTCGGTCACCGCATCGCTCGTCAACATTACGGTGTTGCCATCAATCTTCGCCGTAGCAGACACAAACTTCCCATCCGAACCAGCCACTTCAAACCCTGTCAAATCTCCGCCCTTCGCCATCAGCCCTTTCGCATGATGATCGAACCACGCGCGGATTGCGCCACCCTCCGGAGTAGCCTGGCGAAAGATCGGCCCCGAGTAGCTCACATCTTCCCCATAAGCCAACGCCCGCGCGGCCAACGCCAGCCGGTGTCCTACATCCACCTTGTCCGTCGGATGCACATTGTCCGGGTTGCCGATATCGATGGTCACCGCCATCGCAGTATTGCGAAGTTCCAGTGTCTTCAACTGCTGCTCACGCAATTCCGCCCAGTCTTCGTTGGGGCTGGATTTGAAATTCGATATCTGCACGTACAGAAACGGAAAATCTCCCACGCCCCACTGGTGTCGCCAATCTTCGATCATGGTGCTGAACACGCGCCTGTAGAGCGGCGCCCGAGCCAGTGCGCTGTTGCTCTCTCCCTGGTACCAGATCACTCCGCAAATCGGAAACGGCGTGAGCGGCGCAATCATCCCATTCCACAGCATTCCAGGCCCCCAGCTCAGCAACTGCGGATGCCACCCAAACTGCGGCTCCGGCTTCCCTGCTGCCTTGGCCTCGGCGCGCTGCCGTTGACGATCCTTGTCGAGCAGCACCGCATCCTCTTCCTTCTCCGTCATCTTGCCCCATTGAACGAAAACCGGGGCCAGCGATGCGTCCGCACCTAGAGCGGCCGTGCGCGTCCACGTGTCGGCCACCGTTCCGCCCCAGGTTGAGTCAATGACACCGACCGGCACGTTTTCCCGCTGCTCAATCTCCCGCGCAAAATACCAGCCCACCGCGGAGAAATCCTTGGCCGTCTCCGGTGTCGAAGCCGCCCAGCCGTCCGTCTCCACATCGTCCAGCGGATACTCGGCGGCCTTCTGCTTCACGACCATCAGGCGAATCCGCGGATTGGCAGCTTTCGGTAAATCCTGCGCGGCAGTCTCTGCCTTCCACATCTCGAACTCCATGTTTGACTGCCCCGATGCAACCCACACATCGCCCACCAGAACATCGTCCAGGGTAATCGTCTGCACAGAGGCGCCGCCATCGCCAAGCGGAGGCGTTCCCTTTACCGTCAATTCGAACGGCCCACCTGCCGCACCGGGCTTCAGATAGACGCTCCATCGGCCCAGCGGCCCAGCGGTCGCGCCCCGCGTCTCTCCGCGAAAGCTCACCTGCACGCCTTCGCCCGCCGGAGCCGTACCCCAGATGTGAACCGGCAGATCTCTCTGAATCACCATGTGGCTGGAAAGAACCCTGGGCAAGCTCACCTGTCCCAATGCGGTCAAAGAAAAAGTCACAACTGAAAGCCATGCCAGCAGAACAGGAATTCGCAGTTTCAAGATACCCCTCGCTTAAATCGATATTCCCGACAGGCTTTTCAGCTCCGGATCTTCGCTGAAACCTTCGGACATAAGACGTTAACAGAGGGAACGCTATCAGAGCCAACCGACCTCAGCCGGCCCGCACATCGCACTCGCAAATCGCATCAGCGAATCCTTATATCGCTGGTGGCATTTTTAAGGATTACCTCATTCGCAGCCGCTTTCGCCTCGTTCCCAAAGATGTACAGGTCCTATCGTCAACCGGCCTTTCCGCATTGACATCCTCCGCTAACACCGGGCAAACTCCTCGCAGCGCAGGCATTCAGGCCAACGGCGCCGCTCCCGGCAGCCCCGCGGAAACGCAGGTCGCCGCGGCAGCATATTCCGGCCAGAAAGAAATGAAGGCTACGCATGAGTGATCCCGCCCCTCAGAGTCTCAAAAACCACGCACGCCTCGACCCGCCTTACCACTTTGTTCTCACTGCTGTGCTTGCCGTCAACCTCTTCATCGTGTTGTGCTTTACATGGAAGAACCTCAACTACTTCACCGAATGGCTGGTGGTCCTCTCCATCGCCGTATTCATTCCCCTCCTTAAGCTTCGCAGTTATCCGCTCAAAGTGCAGGACCGTGTCATCCGTCTCGAAGAGCGCCTTCGTTTGCAGGCTCTGGCCCCGGCTGAGTGGCACGCGCAGATCTATCGGCTGAGCGAAGACCAGTTGATCGCGCTCCGCTTCGCGTCCGACGACGAGGTTGTCGAATTAGCCAAGCAGGCGCTTGAAGAAAACCTCACCCGCAAGCAGATCAAGGAGCGCATCAAGAGCTGGCGTGCCGACGACTGGCGCGTTTGAGCTCCAAAATTCAATGCACGGACTTGGCACGGATTGTGCCAATAAATTTTGAGTAGGCTTGAAAGGGCCCGGCTTCAGCCGGGCCACAAATTGCTGGTTTCAGATGCACTCCATGCGGCCCTAGTCCGATGGCCCCTTTTCATGACTGGCTTTCGAGTCAGCCTTCTCCAACGCCTCCGCATCCAGCCCATGCTCATGCCGGTAATGCTCCACCGGCATTTTGCCATCCCACCACGCCCAGTTCATCGGATACACATCGGGATCGAGGAACACCTGGTAGAAGTGCCACACAACAATCGCCAGCGTAGCCAGAATCGCCTCGTAGAAGTGTATCGCCGTTGCCACATCGACCCACCAGCGCGCCAGCAGATTCCCCACCCACACTTTGGCCCACAGCATGATGCCCGTCACGCCCATCAGCGCCGTGCCCCACACCAGCGCCCAATACTCCGCCTTCTCCGCGTAGCTGAAGCGCCCAAACTTCGGCCGCTCTTTGCTCAGGCCCAGGTAATAGAGCATCGTTCCCCACGCATCGAACACATCCTTCGGGCCCGGCGCAAAGTCCCAGATCAACCGCCGTCCTTCGCGCGTTGCCGCTAGATAAAAGACGTGGTAAATCCCCGCCGCTATCAACACCACGCCCGCCACACGATGTGTAATGCTGCGCAGCCTCTCGCTCATTCCCAGGACTTCGGCCAGCCATGAATTCGGGAACCGCAGCGCGAATCCAGTAATTACCAGCACAATGAAGCTCGTGAACAAGATCAAATGCTGCCAGCGCTGATTCGTGGTCATCCGCACCATGAACGGGTTCTGAATCTTCCGCCTGGCTACCGCCTTGCTCCTCCAGATAATCGCGTTGTGCAGGAACATCGCGCCAATCACCGCAAAAATGAGCGCCAGGTAGAACCACCTGACCCACCGAACCGCAATCGACCCAATGTCCTTTGAAACACCCTGGTCCATGTGTACCTTGGTCAAGGTAAACTTCTGCGTAACGCCGTCGTGGCATTTCCCGCAAGTCGCGCCCAGATGCGCGCGATTGATCGTCGAACGCGGATCGCTCGACGGCAAAATGTCGTGCACTCCATGGCAGCTCGAGCAGTTCGCCGCAACGACCGAGCCACCCTCCGAAGCCAGGCCGTGATAGCTGTCGAAGTAGCTCGACACACGGTTTCCTGGTACGCCGAATTCCTGCGAAAGCCGCACTCCCTCGTGGCACGGAGCGCATGTATCTCGCGAAAGATTCTTTTCCGACGCCGGCGAGATGGGATCTACATGCGACTTGATGGAATGGATCCCGTGGCAGTCCGTGCAAACCGGCGCCAGTTGATTGCCGCGCGCAATCGCCTGGCCGTGAATGCTCTGGTTGAAAGTGGTTTCGATGTCCGTATGGCACTTGCCGCAGGTGCCCGGAACACTTGATTTGTAGATCGGCGATTTGTTATCGCTCGCGGGAAGAATCTCGTGCGCGCCATGACAATCCGTGCACACCGCAGCCTTCTTCGATCCCTTTTCTACGGCTCTTCCATGCACGCTTTCCTGGTAAGAGATGAATGCCTGCGCGCTTTCCCCATTCGACTCCATCAGGAACTTCTGTCCGTGGCATCGTCCGCATGTCGCGGGAATGTTGCTGTGATTTACCGGCGACTTCGGATCGTCCGCTGCCAGAATCTCGTGCTCACCGCCGTGGCAGTCCTGGCAGTTCGCGCCCAGCCCGCTCCCGGCCTTTGCCGGTTTGGCGTGGTAGCTGTGCGAATAAGCCGCTTGTGCATCCGCGTGACACTGGGCACAGGCCACCTTGGCAGGCGGCGTATCGTGCACCAGGCTCTTTACGTCCTTGTGGCAATCCACGCAAGCGAACATTCCGCCGTGAATTGAGTGCTTCAGCTTGGCTTCATCCACAAACAGGCTGGCCTGCTTGCCGTTCACGTCTTTCGTCAACGTGTTGTCGGAGTGGCACGTAAGACAGTCCTGGTCCTTGAGCTTATGCTCGGCCCTCGCCGAACCGGCACCAATCACCAGAACTGCAACCACGATCCCTGAAAGAATTCTGACGCTCTTGTTCTTCCCCACAACCCTGCTCAGCCCGGACATGCTTGCCTCGTCATCTGGGGAAGCTCGCTACTCCGTGGACCTGCTCAACAATCGACCCCGTGTGCTCTGAATCCGGCTATTCCCTGAAATACGCGCTCAACGTCAGAACCAGCAAAATCAGCCCGATCGAGATCGCGGTAAATCCAATCACGCGACTGAAGTTCACCTGCCATGTCTGCGGCTTCTCCCCGATTCTGGATTCGAGTTTCCCTTCGCGAACCATCCGCGCATATTCCAGCGGCCGCTTGTGCTCGAACTCTTCTTCGCTCTCCACGCCGGTGAAAATCACCATGTCCATGGGAAAGCTGTCGGGCCGCAAATGTGTATTGACGAAATGAATCGAGAAGATGAACAGAATGGCCAGCAATCCCTCTTCACTGTGAATCACCAGCACCGCATTCAAAGCCCAACCCGGAAGGAAGTGCGCAAAGAATGGCGCGAACCACATTGCATATCCGGAAAAGCCGATGACGATCATGCCCCAGAACACAGCCCAGTAATCGAATTTCTCCCAATAGGCATAGCGCTCGAACTGCGGCTTCGGCCCCAGCCCGAGCATCCAGCGCAGGTGCCCGAGCAGGTCCTTCACATCCTTCCAGTTCCCCACCATCGAGGTCGATCCCCAAAAGATCCCTTTTTCGCGATTCACAATTCCGCGTTGAACGATGTCCTTCACGTGAATCAGAAACGCCACCGTCAGCACCAGCGCGCAAAGCTTGTGAAAGAAGAGAATCGCTCCGAATCCGCCCACGCCGCTGGCGAACTTCCGCGCCCAGTAGCTCTGGCTGAAGCGCAAGGGCAGCCCTGTTCCCGCAAGCCCGAGAAACGTTGTGAACAGTACCGCATGCATGTATCGTTGCGCGCGCGTGAAGCGCTGGAAGAATCGCCCCTCCGTTTGCCCCTGCACACGTTTTGCATCATCTACTTTAGCCAGGTCAGGCATTGTTTCCTCCCTCTGCCTTTTTGCGCTTGATCTGGTCATATCGCGAGCGGATCAGCCACAGTACGGTGTGAATCACAAAGAATGTAAGCACGCTGGCAAGCAGCAGATTCATGAATAAGCGAATGAAGTAAAGAGCCGGGTTCAGTTTCCGGTTCCGCGCATTGGCGTGCGGCTGATACTGCACGAAGCTTGCATTTGCACCCGCATGACAGCGACCGCACGTCTTCACCAGGTTCGCTTTGTTTACCGGGCTGCGCGGATCGGAAGCCGGCAACACGTCGTGTGCTCCGTGACAATCCCAGCAGCGCGCCGTCTCCACATATCCACCGAGGGCACCAAGCTGCGAGTGGAATGTATCCCGATAGGTGCTGAATTTTTCCTTATGGCACGAGCCGCAGATGGGCGTAGACTGCGTCCGGAACTCGGCTTCCGTCGGCTGCAAAATTGCATGCGCCGTATGGCAGTCCGAGCAGACCGGAGCGTCCATCTTGCCGGCCGCAATTGCCTTGCCATGTACGCCAAGTTCATAGTCAGCGGTAATGCCCGCATGGCAATTTCCGCACGTTTTCGGCACGTTCGCTTTGTTGGTCTGGCTCAGCGGATCTTTGCGGCTCAGGATGTGATGCGATCCATGGCAGCTCATGCAGTTTGCCGCAACCAGCAGTCCCTCTTTACTCAGTGCGAATCCGTGAATTGAATCGATATAAAGCGGATAAACGCTTGCCAGCCCATGCTTCTTCGCCATCCCCTCGCTGCCGTGGCAAGTGCTGCAGGTCTTGGGAATATTCAGTGGATAAACCGCGGACCTTGGATCGGTTTTTGGATAGATATTATGTGCGTCGCCGTGGCAACTGGTGCAGGGATGATCAACCCCGTCCGAATGCACGCTGCCCGCCAGCCCCTGAGCTTCCTCGGCATGACATGCTGCGCATTTCACTGACGCTATTTTGTCCGGGTGCGGATACCCTTTGATGTCCGCGTGGCAATTGACGCACTGCAATACACCGTGAGTACTCGAGCCAAATTTGTGCTCATCCACGCTGATGCTTTTTCCCGACGCGTTCTGCATCCCTGCGTCCGCATGGCACATCAGGCAATCGCTGTTCGTCTGAGCCAATGCCGGCGCTGCGCCAATCAGGAACGCACAGGCCAAAAGTGCCAGCCGCATGGCCGAATCCATCTTCATGTGAACTCCAAGGCCTCTAAAGAGCGCGGCTTTGACCACGCAGTAAACAATCCAAAAAAAGATCAGGATTTTATCCCCGAGGGAATACCGGCTCGCAACCAGATGGCGCGCGCCGGTTTCCTTCTACCCATTTACTTCTGCAGCGTACGGATAAATGCGATTACATCCTTGATCTGCGCATCGGTCAGTTTGCCCGTGTAAGCCGGCATCTTCCCCTTGCCATTTGTCGTGCTGGCAATGAACTGCGCATCGGATGCGCTTGTCATCGTCGGGTCCTTGAATGACACAACTTTCATGCTCTTGGCCATCGGTGTTGCAGCCAGTCCGTCGGCCCCGTGACACATCGCACACTTGGCCTTGTAGGTATCCGCTCCTGGCGCTTGCGAGAACGCAGGCAACGCCATCGACGTGGCAAGCAGCACCAAGGCTGCCATTCTGAATCGTTGACTCATCGACTTGCTCCTTTGCCGGGCGTTGGCAGGGCCCGGTCCAGTTACGAGTGATACTGCCTTCCTTTCAAAGCCGTATGTGATGGAGACCACAGGTGCGAATCGCCGTTACCACATTCCAATCCGATTTCTGCGTATCCATCACATTCCATTCATCCGCGTCGTTTTCTCGCGCAAGTGATACAGGTCACATGCCAGTGTGCGCTCGCTCCTGCACAATATGTGCGCTGCTTGAGGACCTATCCGATGGGCACAGCTACGTTCCTGGATACCGCAAAACATCCCGCATGGAAGACCATGCTTACTCTCCCCGGAGATGCCGTCCGCCAGATCCAATGGCGCTTCGCCGATCGCTTCGACCTGCAGATGCTCGTGCAATC
>Ga0182030_10004542_pt1 | contig 29565 bp, 32 predicted proteins | sample 812S3MmetaG_FD_121299 | JGI IMG/M metagenome (GOLD analysis project Ga0182030, IMG submission 121299) | Permafrost microbial communities from Stordalen Mire, Sweden - 812S3M metaG (Illumina Assembly) | ecosystem: Environmental > Terrestrial > Soil > Wetlands > Permafrost | place: Sweden...
AACGTGCGGCGGTTCACCCCGCAGGCGACGAAAATTATCAAGCTCATCGCGGCGGACGCGGGCCGGCCCATCACCGACCTGGCCTCCGAACTGAAATACCCGGAGCTGGCCGACGATGCGCGCGAGGTGCTGCGGACGCTGGCTTCAGCGGAAAAACCGATCAGCGCGCGCGACGGCCGCTGGTTCACCGTCCGCATCATGCCCTACCGCACGGTAGATGACCGGATTGACGGCGTCGTCATCACCTTCGCGAACATTACGGTGTCCAAGACGCTGGAGGCGAAGTTGCGCGGCGAACACGCCAGTCTGGAAAAGTCCGTGGCCGAACAATCCGGCCAGTTGAAGCGCCCCAAAAAAAGCATGAAGCCGTGATCACCGCCGCCATGAAAAAAAAGCCAACTTCTTCAACCGCCCAACTGCGCCGCAGCGCCGAAGTCCGGCTGCGGGAGCGGGCGAATAATCATCTTTCCCACGCCGAAGTTCCCAAGTCCGCCGCCGATACGCTCAGGCAATTTCACGAATTGCAGGTCCACCAGGTGGAGCTGGAAATGCAGAACACGGAACTTCAGTTAGCCCGAGATTGGGCGGAGGCCCTGTTGGAAAAATTCACCGACCTCTACGATTTCGCGCCGGTCGGCTATTTCTCCCTGGATGAATCGGGCCGGATCACGGAGGTGAACCTGACGGGCGCCGCCCTGCTCGGCGTGGAACGGTCCCGGCTCATCAACCGGTCCCTGGCGCGTTTTGTGGCGCCGGCGAGCCAGCCAGGTTTTCTGGTCTTCCTGAAACGAATTTTTGCCGGAACCGAAAAACAAGTCTGCGAGGCGTCCCTGTTAAAGCAGGACGCACCGGATTTCTGGGCCGGCATTCACGGGGCCGCCGCAGTCTCCGCCAATGGTTCCGGGAAATGGTGCCGGGTGGCGGTGACGGACATCACGTCTCTCAAGCAGGCGGAGGAGGCGCAACGCCGCATGGAGATTCTGTCGGCCACGAATCTGGAGTTGCGCCGGGAAATCATCCGGCGGCAAAAGGTGGAGGCATCCCTCAAGTTGAGCGAGCAGGATCAGCGCTTGTTATTTGAGCAGGCGCGCCACATGCAGGAACGGTTGCGGCATTTGTCCCGCCAGATTTTACAGGCGCAGGAAGACGAGCGCAAACGCATCAGCCGCGAACTGCATGATGTCATCGCCCAGACTTTGACCGGCATCAACGTCCAACTGGCGGCCCTGGCCAAAGGGGCCGCGATCAACCCCAAGGATCTCGCCCGCAACGTCGCCCGCACGCAGCGGCTGGTGGAAAAATCCGTGGACATCGTGCATGAGTTCGCGCGCGAACTGCGCCCGGCGGTGCTGGATGATCTCGGCCTGATTCCCGCGCTGCATTCGCATGTGAAAACTTTTTCCCAGCGGACGCACCTCCACGTTCAGTTGCAGGCCTTCGCCGGCGTGGAACAACTGGACATCGCCAAGCGCACGGTGCTTTATCGCGTCGCACAGGAATCGCTGAACAATGTGTCCCGCCATGCGCAGGCCAGTCGGGTGGAAATCAGCATCCTGAAGCTCGCGGCCGGCATTGGCATGCACATAAAAGACAACGGCAAATCGTTCCAAATGGAGCGCGTGCTGCAGGCCAAAGGTCGGCAACGGCTCGGCCTGCTCGGCATGAGGGAACGCGTGGAAATGGTCGGCGGCAAATTTTTTGTCACCGCCGCCCCGGGCCAAGGCACCACCGTCCAGGTGGAAATTCCATTTGCCAAAGCGCCCCGCCCCGGAAAAAAGTCAAATACCGAAACCACCCTATAATATCCATGAAACCAATCACTGTTCTGCTCGCGGAAGATCACATGATCGTGCGCGAAGGTTTTCGCAAGATGCTCGAATTCGAGGCCGACTTCGAGGTGGTCGGCGAAGCGCCTGACGGCCGCAAGGCGGTGGCGCTGGCGCTCAAGCTGCGTCCCGATGTGGTGCTGATGGACATCGCGATGCCCCTGCTCAACGGGCTGGAAGCCGCCCGGCAGATTCTCAAGGCCCTGCCCGCCGCCAAGGTGCTCATGCTTTCCGCGCACAGCGACGACGCCTATATTCAGGAAGCCATCAATGCCGGCGCGAAAGGTTTCGTGCTCAAACAAGTCTCCTCGCATGTCGTGTGCGAGGCGATCCGGGAAGTCCAGAAGGGCAAAATCTATTTCTGCCCGACCATTGCCAAACGCTTCAATCATCTCAAACCGAAAGCGCTCGACCGCGCCGGACTGCTCAAAAAGGAAGCCGTCCAACTGACTTCGCGCGAGATGGAAGTGCTCCAATTGATCGCCGAAGGCAAAGCCAACAAGGAAACCGCCGCCGAACTCGGCATCGGCATGAAGACGGTGGAAAAACATCGCGAGCATCTCATGGAGAAGCTCGACATCCACGACACTGCCGGGCTGACCCGCTATGCCATCAGCGCGGGCATCATCGAGAGCAGCGTCCAGTTGACCGTTGTTTAGCGGCCGGCATAAAAATTCTGACCGGCCCGCACTTGAAAAACGAGCGCGCCGGAAAATTTCCGGCGCGCTCTCATTGTGAAAGGTTCGGGCTTTCAGTTCAATCGGCGGTCAGGCTGATGGCACCGCTCCAGTCACTCGTGCCGGCCGTGCCGGCGGCGTTGACATCAATGGTGTATTTCACCCCCGCCACCAAGCTTTCGAATGTATGGGTGGTGGCCGTGTCCTGTTCGATCACCGGCACCGCTCCGGGCGTGTTTGCCAGCAGACGGTAGTTATAGATAACCGCGCCAAAAACCGGGTTGAACTTGGCCACCAACTGGCTGAGCTGCGAACCGTGGCTGACCGACAGGTTTTGCGGCTGGCCCGGTGTGCCGACGGGCTGGCCCGGCGTCTTTTGGGGCGGGAACCCGCTCAAAATCAAGTTCGCCATGTTGCCATTGCAGACCTTCGCCACATAATACGAGAGCAGGCGCACCTTGTTGGTCAGCACCAGTCGAAAGTTGTTTTTGTTGATGGTGTCCGCCGGGGTGCGATTCAACATGTGGACCGCCGTCGAGAAGTTGTCCAGCGCCAGTTTAATTTCCGCTAACGGCGGGTCTGGGTTTGTGAAGATGATGACGTTATCGGCCTGAGCCTTCAGCACCACGCTGACATCATTTATCAGCGGCACGTCGCCGTCGGCATTTAGCCACCCGATGGCTGGTTTTGCATTCATAAGATTGAACTCCCTTGGTTAGTTTTCATATAATTAATTTCCGTTGTGTTATGTTTTGTTTATTCATTTTTTTAGCCCGAACTTGACATAATGCTCAACGGAATTTTGGCAAAAAAGATTAGAACTATTTTCAGAAATATGTTATTAACGTCTTTGACTTATCGTATAATTTTTAATGTTGTTTCTCCTATCGCCTGTATTTGCAGGGTGTTTGCGCCTTTTTGACGGGCAAAAAGCGTCTGTCGGCGGCGGGCGGCAAGGGAGAATCCGGCCATTTCCATGACCCTTGGCACCATTTCCATGACCCTTGGCACCATTTCCATGACCCTTGGCACCATTTCCATGACCCTTGGCACCATTTCCACGACCCTTGGAATGATTCCAAGGACCCTTGGAGCTATTCCCACGACCATAGAAATGATTGCCACAACCATGGCAGCCGTTCCGACGCCCCTTGAAAATATTCCAACGACCGTGGCACCCGTTTCCATGACCCTTGGAACCGTTCCCATGACCAAGGAAACGTCTGACATGGTTAAAAAAAACCCGTCTAGGGTCATGGAAATGACCCCAAGCTGGCAGGTGATTGGAGACCGCAAGTGGGAATATTGTCGCGCGAAGGAAGCGAAGGCGGCGAAGTCGCAGCGCGACGCAATGATAATAGCCCGGCATTTCAATGCCGGGTTCAATCCGCAAATGATCCAAGTCCCGCAGGGACGACCGACACTTGGAAATCGAAATCATTGGTAATGGCCAATGGCAGTTTGCGGTGGATGAACGGGGGGATTACGCGATGCCACGCGCGGTAGCGTCAGGCATCCCTGCCTGACGTAGAGGGCGGGCATCCTTGCCGCCCGGAAAAAGACGGACGGATTTTAATGCGTCGTAAAATGTTTGGGGGCGTGTGGATGACCGATGGTTTTTTCCGCCGGGCTGGAAGCCACGGCTCTACGGCAGGCAGGATGCCTGCCGCCACATCAGGAAACGGTTTTTGGCGCGACGCCGAAAACGGCAACCGGGATAGCGCGCTCTCCGGCAAAGTCCCAATCCCGCCGCTGGTTTGGCCAAAGACGCGGCGCGCGTGGCTCCTTCGCCTTGGGGAGAAGGCCGGGTTGAGGGAGGTCGTGGTTCAAACTAATTTCCTAAATCTAGTGGCAACCGTGTCAACATAGCGGGTGTAAGGGGCGTGAGCTTTGTAACAAAATCGCTTGGAGCAAGTTTAACAATTCTTGGTGCAGATATTTCAGTCCTAAAGTTCGGATGACGCAACGAGTGGCTAATTGCCAGTTTTTCAACCTCGTTTAGCGACTGCCACAATCGAGCTGAAATGAGTGGCTCTTCACAATGCAAGAAAGCAATATCGTTTACCAATCTTTCACCATTTCTTGGCAAATCATAATCCCGAACAAAAGAATCCAAATGATGTTTGACGGCCTCAAAAACTGTAAGAACGAGAATCGTCATGTCAGAATATGAAATGAGGTTATAAGCAATTACCGAATCAAAAGCGCCCGGAGTTCCATCAAAACATCCGCAACAAGATACCTGCAAATTGCGTGAAAACGGAAGGCAGTAATAATCAATCCTATCTACATCAGAGCCGCCTATCATGTTGAAGACATTTCCTAAATATACTTTCTTAAAACACGATGCGATGAAATCAATCTGTTCCGTATGCGTTCGCAAGCGTTCACACAAACCAACATCATCTGTCAACTTTGATAACTTATTATTAAATTCTATAACTTGTCTTTTTCTACAATATTCAACGGAAAGCGCCCTTAAATGCTGGGCAATAAACATTCCATTTTTTCTGCGTCTGTCAGATGTTTCTGCCGACTTAAAAAGAAAAGTATCGTGATCTGGACAGTATCCCTTAAATACACTCGCGTCATTAACCCCGACTTCTACAATATCTGGCGGGTCATTTGGATTCGTCATTTTCATGATTGAGTTAAATGACTGCCGCCGTGTGTATAACACGCCATTGTCAGCAAGAGCTTCGACGCATAGAGCACGAGGAATTGCATGACTGCGAATGGCTTTTGCTTTGCAGCCCGGAAATAAGCAAAGATAGTCCTTATCGCGTGTGTATTTATCTGCTTTTTGGACAGCTCTTCTAAAATTGCCATCCATAAGTCAAGATTTACACCAGCTTGTGCGCAAAATTCCCGTCCAGCAGTTCTTTGACGGTGAGCAGGATGATGGTGCGCTGTTCTTCTTTCCAGAAGCGCGTGACTTCACGCTCGGCGTCCTCACTGTAATCGAACGACACGAAAAAGCCTTTTGTGCGGGCGGCGCGGCGCATGGCGGTCTCGAAAGCGTCCATGTCGGGACGACCGGCCTTGTCTTTTTGCTTCACCTGGATCGGATACCAGGATTCTTCCAGCGCCAGTTCGCCCGCGCCGGTCTCGCGCGGCGTCACGCCGACGGGATAGATGCGGCCATCAATGCCCTTGTCGCCGACTTGAACTTTGTTCTTTCTGCCGCCCAGAGCGATGACCGCCCAATTTTCAAATTCAAACGGTGGAAGGATGCGCAATTTTTCTTCCGTCCACGGCAAGTCACGGACAATAAAGCCGCGACCGATAGCCCAAAGGTCTTCATCTTCCGACAGAGCGCAAACCCGTTTATCTTTCAACCGCTTCGCCATGACGCGGCAGGCGGTCGGCGAAATATCAATGCCAATCCATTGCCGCTTCAACTTCTGCGCGGCAACTATCGCCGTGCCGCAACCGCAAAAAGCATCAAGGACAATGTCATTTTCATTGCTGCTGGCTCTGACAATGCGATCAAGAAGTGCAAGCGGCTTCTGCGTCGGGTAGCCGAGGCGCTCTTGGGCTTGCGAGTTGATCGGTGGAATGTCCGTCCAAACTGTGTCAATCGGGCGGCCTTCTTGTTCGTCGAGGAAACGCTTCATGCGCGGCACTGCGCCCGGACTCGGTTGGACAACGATTCCGTTTTCATAAGCCTCCTGCATCCGTTCTTTTGTCCAACGCCAAACTTTTTTGTGTCCAAGAAATTCGTAGGTCAGGTTGGGGCGGTTCGGATTGGGATTCAGCAAATTGTCTAACTGATAAAGCCTTCCATCCGGGTCGCGATGTGAATACTTGCTGGCGGTCTTTTCGTCGAGATTGTCCAAGTCGTAAGGATCGTAAGGCCGGTTGAATGTGATTTCACCGCCGCCGCCGTAGAGAAAGATTGTGTCGTGATTATTCGGAAAGCCTTTGAAGCCTAAACCCTTTGCCAGCGTCCGATGCCAGATGATTTCGCTTTGAAAATTATTCTCGCCGAAGATTTCATCGAGCATCACTCGCACTTGATGCGAGGCGTGCCAGTCGCAGTGATAATAAAAGCTGCCGGTCTTTTTGAGGATGCGCGCCAGTTGTTCGCAGCGCGGGCGCATGTAGTCAATGTAGGCCTTGGTGGATTCGTGGCGGTCGTCAAACCGCCGCTTCTCGCTCGTTTCCGGCCAGAAAATTTCGTAGTTGCGGTTGGAATTGAACGGCGGGTCAATGTATTCCAAATCCACGCAGGCATCGGGCAGCTTCTTGAGCTGATCCAGATTGTCGCCGCAGTAAATGACGCGCGTGTCCACGAGTGGAGATGGACGACCCTCACCCTTGATCCCTCTCCCATCCGATGGGCGAGGGACACCGCCCTCACCCCGGCCCTCCCCCGTCCGACGGGCGAGGGAGTTTTTGCTGGTGGGGCGAGCGTCCTCGCGAGCCGTTGTGTCGCCGATGGTGGCCGATTGCAAAGACCGGCTCGCGGGGTCGCTCGCCCCACCGAGGGAGTTTTCGTTTCCGGCAGCTTTGCACCCCGGCGTCTCGGCGGCTGGTTTCGCGTCTGCTTTCTTGGCCATGCCGGAGATTAGTGAAGCGCGGCGGCGGCGTCAATGTAGCGGCACATCATTTGCAACTCGCGCCGGTCAGGTTTGCGGCTAAATGCCAGAAAACTTATATGGGGTGTTCACCCCATGGCGGCTCGCCGGATGGTTCGGCCAGACTGTGGCCGGGGAATTATGAACTGGACACCCTTAAATCTCACCATCCGCAGCGGCTGCAATCCATCCGGCCTGATTGGTTATGAATGAAAACGGCCTCGCTTTCTGGATGACCCTGGCGGGAACCATTTGCTGGGGATTCTGCTTCTGGTGGATGCGCCGGCTTTCCATCAAACAAAATGTCCTGCTGGACCAACTTCGCGAGCAGGGCAAACGCATCGAAAAGTTGTCCAAGGTGGAACATGATCTCATCAAGGAAGTGCATCCTCAGGTCAACGAGATCAAGGAAGGAATGGATGCGATGATTGCAGTCGCAAAGAAAATCAATCCTCCGTCCGCATCCAATCCGAAGCGGAGTTAGCCCATCCCGCAAACTCAAATTCCCCGGGCGGAAATTGTCCGGCGGCAACGCCATTGCCAACGTCTCACACGGATCAATTATGGGTAAAACACCCCATGGCACCGGCAAGGGTTCACGGCTTATAGTATAGACATGACAGCTAATAAAAGCTTGCAAACGGGAGCGTCGGCCAGTGCCGCGCTGCAATGCCAGACCAATCCGCCCCAGCGCATCCTAGTGGTGGATGACGATGCCGACATCCGCCGGCTTAATTTTGAAGTGTTAACGGAATCCGGCTACCAAGTGGACGCCGCCAAAGACGGAGCTGCCGCCTGGCAGGCGCTGAACAGCAGCAACTACGATCTGCTGATCACCGACATCAACATGCCCATTGTGACGGGCCTGGAACTGGTCAAGAAACTGCGCTCCGAAGACATGATGCTGCCAGTGATCCTAATGTCGGGAACGCTGCCGACGGAAGAGCTGGAATTGCACCCGTGGCTGCAAATTCAAGCGACGCTGCTCAAGCCTTACACGCTCGCCGAGTTGTTCAAGACGGTGAAGGAAGTGCTGGGCGCGACCCGTGGTGCGAGCGGCCCGGACGCGCCGCCAGCCAACTGGCAATGTCTGTCGCCAGCCGTCAATCGTTTGCAGGCCTGATGAAATTCAGGGCCGGAAAACACCCCATGGCGACCGCAAGATGTCCGGCATATTGTCAGCCTATGAATAAAAAAATAATTTTTCCGGCCGGAAATCCAACCCGGTCACTGCTTCCCTACGAAACGAATCCACGCCAGCGAATTCTCGTGGTGGAGGACCATTATGCCGTGCGCCGGTTCAGCAGCGAATTGTTGAAGGATTCCGGTTACGAGGTGGAGGCCGCCGAAGACGGAGAGGTCGCCTGGGACACGCTGCAACGGAACGACTGCGATCTTTTGATCACGGAAAACAAAATGCCGAAACTGTCGGGGGTTGAACTGTTAAGGAAAATTTTCGCCGCCCGAATGACCCTGCCGGTCATCATGGTATCCGAAACGCTGCCAATGGACGAATTGAAAGAGCAACCTTGGTTGCATATTGAGGCCATGTTGTTCAAGTCTTATGCGGTGGAGGAATTCCTGGCCACCGTAAGAAATGTCCTGGCAAACAACTGCGGCGCTTACGACGAGGTCGCGCGGCCGCCAATCCGGCAAAGCCAGTCGTCCGCCGCAGGTTTGCAGGTCTGGTGATTCCAATCCCCGGTCGGTTGCCCAGTTGATATGGCTCCCAATCCGGATGCGTCTTGGATTGCATCCACAAAACGCAGATGGGGTGAACACCCCATGGCGGCCACAGTCGGTTCCAGCATATTGTAACTGCAATGAATGATAGGGGAGTGAGAAAATCACATCGCAAACAACCTCTCCTTGATTGAAGTCACCATGCCTGTTTCAAATCGAATTCCAAGTTTGCTTCTACTGATGGCCGCCATCATTTTGCTGGCTCGTTGCAATGGTTACGCCCAAATTGACCCGGAACATCGCAACTTGCTGGAACTGGGCTACGATCAGCCGCTCGCCGGCCAGGGACCGCAGGCGGCCTATGCCTATTATTACTACAACAACCCGGATTTTTTTAACACCAACACGGCCTTGCGGCTGGCCATTGCCCCGGCCTATGTGGACGGCGAAGTGGGGTTCAAACATCTGCTGTCGCCCTCCACCGATGTCGGCCTTGGTTTTAACGGTGGACTATTTGGCGCCAATTATTATGAAGTCCGGCAGGGCCAATACTACAAAAGCGAAAGCTTTAACGGCGATGGCGGCGGGGTTTCCTTGAGCGTCTATCAATTATTGAATCCCAAAATGTTGATTCCGGTGAGCGTGATTGCGCGCGGCGGGATGCGCGATTCAACTTTCACGGACACGTCCCAGACGGCGAATAATTTCACGCTGCCTGACAATCAGGTCAGCGGCTACACGCGGGGCGGCATCCGGGTGGCTGGCAAGGAGCCGGTTTTGTATCCCGACCTGGGCTTGGAACTGTCCGTCTGGTTCGAGCGGCAATGGCGTTTGGACAGCCAGCAATATGGTTACAGCGATGACCGCAGCATCAGTCCCGACGTGAATCTTTACTGGCTCTATGCCGGATTGAATTATGCCTGGACGAACAGCGGGCAAAAAATGTCATTGGCCTTCACGGCGGGCGGCTCGACCAGTGCGGATCAGTTCAGCGCATATCGGTTGGGCGGCGTGCTGCCGCTGGTGTCGGAATTTCCATTGACGCTGCCCGGCTACTATTATGAAGAACTCACGGCGACGAGCTTTCAACATATCTATGCCGGGTATGATGTGCCGTTGGATCCGGCGCATCGCTGGGATTTCCGGCTGGAGGCCGCCACGGCCCATTTGGCATATCTGGCCGGTTATTCCCAGCCCAGTGACTGGCAGACCGGCGTGGGCGGAGGCCTCTCGTTTGCGCCTAAAAATAAAAATTTTGAGATCGTGCTGCGCTACGGCTATGGTTTTAATGCACTTCGGAACGGCAAAGACGGTGCGCAAAGTGTCGGGCTGCTGTTCCAATACAATTTTGAAAAACGTAAATCCCGGTCGGAATAAAATGTGAGGGCATTGACCAAACCTAGCGGTGGCAAACCGGCTGGCTCCTTTCCCGGATTGGTGAATCCTATAAAAAACATATCCGTTTCAAATACTCCTGGCCTGCGCTGGCTCTGCACAGGCCGGGAAATTTTTCCGGGCATGCTGGCGGCGATTCACGCGGCGCAAAAATCCATCGAGTTGGAAACGTATGTTTATGCCGACGGCCAGGTGGGCCGGCAGTTTCTGGCGGCGCTGCTGGCGGCGGCCCAACGCGGCGTTCAGGTTCGCGTGCTGGTGGATGCCGTCGGCTCTTGGTTTTTGCCCGAACATTTTTTCCGCCCGCTTGCCGCCGCCGGCGCGGAGGTGCGCCGCTTCAATCCGCTTCACCTTTGGCGGTTTGGCGTGCGCGACCATCGCAAGCTGCTCGTCTGCGACCGGTCCGTCATCTTCATCGGCGGATTTAATGTGGCCGATGAATATGATGGCGATGGTGTGACCCGCGGTTGGTGCGATCTTGGCGTTTGCATGGAAAATCCCACGCTGGCCGGCGAACTGGCGGAGACATTTGAAGATCTGTTCGCGCTGTCGGATTTTAACCGCAAACCGCTGCTGCGGTTGCGGGCATTCAAGCGCAAACGCAAATCTCCAAAACGAACGGCGGGAGTATTATTGTTAAGCCATCCCGGTCTCGGTGCCAGCCCTTTTCAAACGGCGTTGTATCACGATCTGGCCAAAACCCGTGACGTGCGGATTATCAGCGCGTATTTTCTGCCCACGCGGCGGGTGCGCCGGGATTTGATGCGCGTGGCGCGGCGCGGCGGGCGCGTGCAACTGCTGCTGGCCGGAAAATCCGACGTGCCGGTTTCACAACTCGCCGCCCGGAGCCTGTATCATCGCCTATTGAAGGCGGGCGTGGAGATTTATGAATATCAGCCGCAGATTCTGCACGCCAAGCTGGTCCTCGCCGACGGCATCACCTACGTTGGTTCGTCCAACCTCGACATCCGCAGCCTCAATCTGAATTACGAACTGATGCTGCGATCCGAAGATAAAACCACCGCCGCTGAAGCGCGGGAAATTTTTGAGCGCGCGCTGAAACATTGCAAAAGAATTGAACTTCACCAGTGGCGGAAAGCCCAGGGCTTCTGGTCGCGCTGGAAAAACCACTGGGCGCATTTTCTACTGGCGCGGATAGATCCCTTTGTCGCCCTGCGGCAATTCCGCACCATGAAGAAGTAGGCTGGCTACGGCCTGATCGTAAACAAGCCCAGTAAAACCAAGGTAATGACCAGCAGCGCCATGGCAGCATCCTAACCGGGAACCCGGCAGGTGATATGGGGTGTTCTACCCGTCAGACTTTCGGCCTAAACAAATCTGACCCGATTATTCAGGTTGAACCGTGGCCGAGTTCGTGGCCGATGACTGGGTTTTCGACAGCAAAAGTATGAACACTTGGCGATACAGATTCTTCATGTCTTTGCCCAAACCGGCCAGCGCCCGGGCGCGCTCCGGTTGCGCCTCATTTGCGCCGGTGACTTCCGCCAGATGCCAGCCATAGCTTAATGCCTCGGTCTGGGTCAAAAGCAGGGTCAGTTCAAAGGTGTTGCCGCTCTGACCCAATAATTCCTTCTGCTTGGTGGCCGCAATCGCGGCGCGCGTGGCGAGTTCGCCCGGCGGCAGCCCGATGTCATCCAAGCTGATCGATGGATCGTCCCTGGCAAATTTCTCTAACAGCGTGGCTCCGGCCCCAGAGGTCGCGGCGATTTTATTCACCAGTTGTTTGACATCAGCGCGCTCGGGCCGGATGAACCGCAGCAGGCTAACATCTTTTTGCTCGTTGAGCAGTTGATGGAGCAGGCTGTAGCCGTTGTTCCGTATGGATTGCGACGCAACGCTTTTGGACGGAGCGCCAGCTTGGGGCGATTGACAGCCGGTCAGCAGACCGGCTGTCACCAGCACCAGTGCGGTCAATGACGGAATGAACTTCATTGGTAGCGTTGGAATCTCCGCTTATTTACAACCGCAGCTTGAAGCTTCCTTGATGGCTTTTTCAACGGCTTCGCGGGTTTCGCCTGTGCTCTTCTGGATCCGGCCGATCAGTTCGTCCTGCTTGCCTCCGGCGTATTGGAGATCGCTGTCCGTGAGCGCGCCCCATTTCTGTTTCAGCTTGCCCTTGGTGATGTTCCAGTCGCCTTTGATTTCGAGTGTGGTCATGATGGTTCGTTTGGTTTTTTTGTTTACTGTCATTCGCCGTCAACATGACGGCAAAAGTGAATGGAATTATCTGTCCGGCCGCGCGGCTTGGTGAAGTCCCCGGCAAATGGTTTAACGGAGCAGTAGAACCACGATGATGATGATGAGGAGGAGGCCGACCGATCCGCCGCCGATGTAAAGCGCACTGGCAAGAACGGGCGTGAATAAGAGGTGCATGATTGATCTTTCATTTTTTGAGGGCAGTTCATTTGCCGTCATTTGTTCCAGAGATGTTGTCGGATAAACCGCGCCGCCCCTGGATCAGTCAAGGCGCGCGGCCATGAACTATTGGTTGGTGACGGCCGCCAGATTTGTATTCATGTCCGGCACGCTGTTGGTGGCCGGCAGGTTTGTGTTCAGGTCCGGCACATTGTTGACCGCCGGTGCATTAGTGGGGCCACCGGCACCGCTTACGATTGAATTGGTGGCGGACGCATCGGTTGAACTGCTGGGATTACTTTGATTGCAGCCCACCAGCGCCAATGCGGCCAGACCGGTGATGGCTGACAATGTGATGATTGATTTCATAGGTTATTTATTTAGTCTTATTGGTGCCGGTGTGTTGTTCCATTTTCCGGCGACCATTAAGTTCCATTAGACTATGGCATCATCCGGTCCTTCGCCATGGGGTGTAACCCTACCGTGGATTTTTGGGCGGACCCGCAAGGCGGCCCCTTTTACTGATCTGGAAACTCCTGAAGGAAGAAGTGGTGGATGAAAATTTCCAGTCCATTGGCAAACTTGATCGCTTGTTTGTTTCCGGGAAGTTGGAAATTCAATGGCTTTGGCCGGCAATCTGCGTTGGCCACGAGATGGACAGCCTGGAATAGACCTCATCACATTGGCGGGCGAGGGAGAAATCCTTTTCGGTGATTCCCCCTTCATCATGCGTGGTGAGCGTCAACGTCACCTGGTCAAAACGGATGTCAATGTCCGGATGATGATTGTTTTTTTGAGCTTGTTTGGCGATCCGCCGCACAAAGGCGATGCTGGTCATGAATCCATTAAACTTAAAAGTGCGGCAGATGGTTTTCGCGCGTTTCGACCAATCCGGCACGGCTTTCAAGCGGAGGTTAATGTCTTTGGCGGTCAAGGCTGGCATAATGGTAACATCAATTCTGGTTCCGGCCGGAGCCGCTTTTCCGGCCGCCGCCGGTGAGTTTGTTGACCGTGGCCCAAGCCCGGGCTTCGGCGGTTTTCACGCCGACACCTTTCTTCTCGTAGCCGGCTTCGATGTGCGCCGCCTGGCGTTTCTGCTTGTCCGTGTAGCTGGATATATCGCCTTGGGCATGGGATGCTTTTGAGGTTTCAATCATTGTCAGTCCAAAACTTTTTAGAGCGCCGGCACATTGATGCCGATGGCCGTGCTCAAATCAATTTCATGCTCCTGCTCCTGCACGATAATGCCGCGCAGAGTCTCGCTTAACGCATATTCCCCCATCGCCTCGGCCTGCCGGATGCGCTCGCGATAACGGGTGATCGTTTCCCGTTCGTTCTCCAGATCCGCGCACAACATGCTGACCGCGTCATTGCAGGTTTTGACCGGCTTGGGCGTCACGCATGGCCGGCCACCCAGATAATCAATCTGTTTGGCAATCTTGATGGCGTGCTGCAATTCCTCGGTGGCATGCAGTTCCAGTTCCCGCGCAATGTCCATGTAGGCGGCGCCTTTCAGCATCTGGCTGTAAACTGTGTAGGCAATGATTGCCTGATATTCACCCGCCAGATCCTCATTCAAAAACTGAATCAACTGGTCGCGGGTGATGTTCAATCCGGTGGTATCGTGTTCGGTGGTCATATTGTTGTAAAAATGAATCTGCGGCTTTGATGCCGGGGTTGTTTAGTTGTTGATGGTGAATCCGACTTTGATCGTCACCTGCCAGTGATGCACGCTGCCCTTGACGATGTTGCCGCGCGTTTCGACCACCTGAAACCAGCACAGGTTCTTGATGGTTTTGTGCGCCCGCTTGATGGCCTTTTCCACGGCGTCCTCGATGGATTTGGTGGAAGTGCCGGTAAGTTCGATGAGTTTATAAACGGGGTCTTTCATAAAATAATTTCCTGGCCTTCAGCCTTTCCGGCCAAGTTACGGGCCAGGCGGGCAATTTGCCATGGGGTGTTCACCCCATTGCAGTTTCAGCAGCCGTGGTCTAGTTAAACAAGTTGACGGATGTCAGCGGGTATGAAATAAAATCATTTTGAATACGATGCATTACCAAAGAGTTGCCACGACGGCTTCCGGCGACGGTGACAGCCAGTGTTCAAACAAATCACTTAGCTTCGCAAAACATCTCCAAAAATATGACAAACGCAAAAATTAAATTATTTATCGGTATTAGTGTGGCAGCCGTGTTGGTGAGTGGCGCCACGACGGTGGTTTTTTCAAATGACGTCGCTGGTGATAATCTTTCGCCGAGCCAAATCTTCGAAAAAGCCCAGATGAAATATGCTTCGCTGGTAAGCTACAGCGATGAAGGACAAATCGTGGCGACCATGAACGACACCGCCATAACCACCACTTTCACCATCCGGCTGGCCCGGACAAATTTTTACCGCATCGAATGGCAACAGAACAATGAATCACCTTACGCCACAAATAATACTCAATTTCAAGCCGTCTGGTCGTCGGGAGCAGGTAATCACTTGGAAATGGGTCATGGACCACAAAACGAAGGCACCCGGGATGCTGCCCTGGCCAAAGCAACCGGAATCTCCGCCGGCGCGGCGGGAACAATTCCCCGGACATTTTTCGACATGCAATGGGGAGACCAGCTAAATGGTTCGGGATTGAACCAGAACCGGCAACCCGACGAGAAAGTGGGCGACGTTGATTGTTATGTTTTTTCCCGGGAATCACAGCGCGGGATCAAGACCCTTTGGATCGGTAAGCAGGATTTTCTGATCCATCAGATCCGGACGTTTACGACGGCCGAAGCCATGCGGGCCATGATGGTCAAGGTCACCAAAGGGAATTACGAAATGAACTCGAACATTCACAGCTTCACTTCGATCGAAACACATACCAACATCATCGTGAACATGCAATTTTCACGGTTGGATTTCGTGCCTTCAAACGGCGAGTAAATATAAACTCAAATTTGGAGCCAGAGTGCCTTGGGCAAAGTCCCGCCTTAATTTATCGTCAGATGGGGGTGCCAGCGTAAGCGTGTCAGACTGGATTCAGCCGGTCTGATTTGTGGCGATGGGGAAAACACCCTATGTCCGCCGCAAGCTGTTCCTGATTAAATGCCGTTTGATGAATGAGAATAACATCTCACAAACGGGAGCGCGGGCCTGCGCTGCGCGGCAATGCCAGACGAATTCACGCCCGCGCATTCTCGTGGTGGAAGATGATCGCGAGCAGCGCCAGACGAACGCCTTGGTGCTCGCTTGCTCCGGTTACACCGTGGATGTGGCAGAAGATGGCGCCGCCGCTTGGGAAGCGGCTCAGGCCAGTCGTTACGACCTTCTCATCACCGACAATCACATGCCCAGACTGACCGGCCTTGAACTGCTCAAAAAAATGCGTTCCACCGGCATGGGACTGCCGGTCATCATGGCCACCGGAATATTACCCACGCAAGAGCTGATTCAAAATCCGTGGCTTGAACCCGTCGCCCTGCTGGCCAAACCCTATGCTGCCGAGCAATTGCTGGAAACGGTGAAAGCTCTCCTGCATACGACACTCCCAAAAATTGAGCAGCCCCGCGTGGCACCAAAAACGGGCGACGCCGGAACTTTTTCGGTGAAGCAATATACCGCCAGCGACAAGCCAGAGTGGGACAAATTCGTGAGCGCCGCCAAGAATACGACCTTCCTTTTCGCCCGCGACTACATGGACTATCACCGCGACCGGTTTGCCGACCATTCGTTGATGGTGTTTAAAGATTGCGAGCTGGTGGCCGTGTTGCCGGCAAATCTCAAGGCCGACGGCACGCTCATCAGCCATGAAGGGCTGACCTATGGCGGGCTGGTCGTCGCTTGCTCGGCGATTCTGGAGAGTGTGCTGGCCTGTTTTTATGTGGTCTTGCGTCACCTGGATCAAAGCGGGATCTCCAAACTCATTTACAAGCGGATTCCGGGGTTTTACAACACGCTCCCTGACGACGATGTGGCGTATGTGCTGTTCATGCTCGACGCAAAGCTTCAGCGCCGGGATTGTTCGGCGACCATCTCACAAGCAAACCGGCTTCCCTTCCGCAGCGGCCACAAGTATCTGATCAAGAAAGCGGCCCGGCATGAAGTCCGCCTGGTTCAGGAAACATCTTTTCGGCCATTTTGGGAACAGGTGCTGACCCCGCAACTGGCCACCCGGTATGGTGCCAAGCCCGTGCATACCCTTGAGGAAATCACCTTGCTCGCGTCCCGCTTCCCCGAACAGATCAAACAATTCTCGGCCTATTGCGGCGATGAAATCGTCGCCGGCACCACCATTTACGAAACGCCGACCGTGGCGCACGCGCAATACGGCGCGGTCACGGAAAAAGGACGGCAGACCGGCGCGCAAGCCTTCCTGTTCAGTTCGCTGATCGAGCGATACAAAGACAAGCGCTTTTTTGATTTTGGCATTTCCAACGAACATGAAGGCCGCAGCTTGAACCACGGGCTGCTGGATTGGAAGGAAGGTTTTGGTGCCCGCTGCTACGCGCATGACTTTTATGAGATTGCGACCGGGAATTACCTAAAATTGGAACCTGTGCTAAAAATCCGGCCCGAAACAACTTCGCCGCCAGAGATCTGTCTGGTTTTTCCTTCTATCTTAAGCAAACGGACGGCTAGAGACTATTTCGCACATCCCAATGCGCTGATAGACGAAGGTGTTTCGATTGGCAGGGGAACACGGGTTTGGGCCTTTGCCCATGTCGCGGCGGGCGCGGTTCTGGGCGAAGATTGCAATGTCTGCGACCACACGTTCATCGAGGGCGGCGTTCGGATTGGTAACCGCGTGACCGTCAAGTGCGGGGTTTTTCTTTGGGATGGGATGACCCTGGAGGAGGATGTGTTCATCGGGCCTGGCGCCATTTTCACCAACGACACCCGGCCGCGCAGCAAAAAGTATCTGAAACGACCTTTATCAACTGTATTAAAGCAAGGTTGCTCGCTGGGTGCCGGCAGTATTACGCTGCCCAACGTGACCATCGGCCGCTGGGCGATGGTTGGCGCCGGAGCCGTGGTCACCCACAGCGTTCCCGATTTTGCCTTGGTGGTCGGCAACCCGGCCCGGTTCCGCGCCTGGATTTGCCGGTGCGGTGAAAAGCTTCCAGCCACTGACGACCGGTTTATGAACTGTGCGTGCGGGCTGGGTTATGAACGGATCGCCGAAAACGAAGTGAAGGAAATTGCCACCAATAGCAGCCGTCCGAATCTGCTGGGAAACCGCATAGATCTAACCATCAAAAGCAATGGACACCAAACGGCCAACGGGCATTGAAACCAAGTTGAGTGCAAGAAAGGTAAATCACCTCTTTCTGGATCGTGGAATTCCCAGGGGAAGAAAGTGAGTCGTTTCATATTTGCCGATTAATACAATCGTGTCAAAAATGCACTTCATGGCAGTCAGCGACTTGAAGCAGAGCAGATGGAAAGGCGGGCAGCGTCAAATTCCGGATTTTTCCAATCGGCCATTTTAGCCGATTGTTTCTCTTTAAGCTTCGTTTGTATCCTCTGAATTCTGGCTTCCGAATCGAAAATGCGGGACAACGTGGTGCTGAGTAAATTTTTGTCTTTTTGGAGGGTTTCCTGGATTTGCTTTATCTCGCGCTGACATTCGATTTGATACATGCCTCTAATTAACAGATACCGTTCCTGTTTAATATGGGGTGTTCACCTAATCAAATGGGTGGTCACGGGGCTTTTTCCCCGCAGGTTCGACGCCAAGGTGGAAACCATTTGAATCCTGACCACCACCTCAAGGCTCTCTTTCAAGCGCGGTGACAGGTTTTTTTTGCCAGGCAGTTGCAACAGCGCATGCAGGTTGAGCTGGGCGACCGTGAGCACCTGGCCGATTTTGTGGTGGAGTTCGCCGGCGAGACGGCGGCGTTCAGTTTCTTGCGCCTTGACCAACCGGCGGGATAGTATTTGAAGTTTGCGACTATATTCATCGCGCGTTCTCTCGGCGAGTATGCGCTTAACACGCTCTTCGACTTCCTGCATGGCGCGGCGCACCGCAGGAACGAGCCGGGAGAGACGTTGTTTTAGCACATAATCCGTCGCGCCACTCTTGAGCGCGTCAATGGCCCGTTCTTCGCCCAGTATTCCCGAGACCAAAATAAATGGAACATCGGGGCAACGGGCATGGGCAATTTTCAGCGCAGACAATCCGTCAAACGCGGGTAGTGAAAAATCTGAAAGAATCAGGTCAATGCCGCCTGGTTTGAGCGCCGCCATAAAATCATCGCGGGTTTGCACGCAGTTAATCATGCAGGAGATGCCCCCGGCCTCAAGGGTGGACTGAACGAGCGTGACATCGTTGGGATCATCCTCCAAATGCAGGATGTGGAGCGGGGATTTCATTTTAAATTATTCCTTTTTGACAAGAAGTCCTCTGTCATTCTTAACGCCGGCCTTTTCCCTCAAGGTGACGGGTGGCGGTTCATTGACGACGGCCCAAAAAATGCCGAGTTGTTTGACTGAATCCATGAACTCGACAAAATCAACGGGTTTCACCACATAGGCATTGACCCCGTGTTGGTAGCACTCAACCAGGTCGGGTGTTTCGCGCGAGGACGAAAGCACGACCACGGGTATTATTTTCAAATCCTCGTCGGCCTTGATGATCTTCAATACTTCCAGTCCATTGACCTTGGGCATCTTGAGGTCGAGCAGCACCAGAATGGGATTGCCGCCTCCGCGCATTTTATGTTTTCCCCGGCGATAAAGATAATCCAGCGCCTCCGCGCCATCGCAGACGACGGTGACCCGGTTGGCCAGATGGTGCCCCTCCAGCGCGGTCAGGGTCAGTTCCACGTCCTTCGGATCGTCTTCGACCAGTAGGATGTTTTTGATGGATTTGGAATCAGTGTCCATTGACGTCCATGTTTTGTTTGGGGATGGAAAAGTAAAAGGTCGCGCCGCCATCAATCACGCCTTCCGCCCAGGTCCGGCCACCGTGCCGGTGAATGATGCGCTGGACATTGGCCAGCCCGATGCCCGTGCCCTCGAATTCTTCCTGGCTGTGCAGGCGTTGAAACACACCGAACAGTTTGTGGGCATAACGCGGGTCGAAACCCGCGCCGTTGTCGCGAATGAAAATCACCGTTTCACGGTCGCTGCCGGGAACGCAGCCGATTTCGATCTTGGCCTCGGCGCGTGTGCTGGTGAACTTCACCGCATTAGAGAGCAGATTTACCAAAACCTGTCGCAGCAGGGCACGGTCGGCCTGCAGGTGCGGCAGCTTGTGGGTGTTCCATGCAATATTCCGCTCCTTGGTCTCCGTCTGAAAATCACCAAGGACATCCTGAACCAGCGCGTCGAGATTGACGTCGGTCTTTTTCATTTCCGAACGTCGGATGCGCGAGAAGGCGAGCAGATCGTCAATCAATTTTCCCATCAGTTTGGCTGACTGGGAAATCGTGGCCAGATGCTGGCGGTTTTTTTCTGAAAGCGTCGGACCGGCGGACTGTTGCAGCAGGGCCACAAATCCCATGACGTGCCGGAGCGGAGCGCGCAAATCGTGGGAGACGGAATAACTGAACGCCTCCATTTCCTCGTTGGCCGCCTGAAGTTGTGCCGTGCGCTCGGCGACGCGTTGCTCCAGTTCCGCATTGAATCGTTTGGTTTCATCTTCCGCCGTTTTCCGCTTCGTGATGTCACGGATATTGCATTGAATCACGTTGTGGTCGCCGGCTTCATACACGTTGCTGACAAACTCCACGGCAATGTGGCGGCCATCCCGCGTTTCCAGCGGCAGGTTGGCATAGCTGACATACCCGTCCTTTTGCAACCGATCGAGCATGATCTTGTTCGCCTCGATGTCCTTGAACGGACTCAACTCGCCGACGGTTTTGCCGACCATTTCATTGTGGGAAAAACCCAGAAGTTTTGTCAGGAACGGATTCACATCGTTGATGCGACCCGTGCCCACGTCCAGAATCAGGATGCCATCCTTTGCGGCTTCAAACAGCCGCCGGTAACTTAATTCCGAGGCGCGTAGCGCCTGCTCGGTGTGTGGCAAGCTACCGTTTGAATAATTGGAATTCATTCTATTTTTCACAAATCATTTTATAGCCAGTGCTTGCTGTCATCCCCGCCCAGAACATTTTTAACCGTCGCGAGCAGATCATCATTGGAAAATGGCCGCTCCAGCATGGCGTCGGGCTTCAGCCACGGCCTGCGGGCGAATTCATCCATGGGCAAATTCCCGGTGGCCATGATGACTGGGACGACGATATTTGCGGAACGCAGTTTCCCGATCATTTCAACGCCAGTCATCCGGGGCATTTTATTATCGGTGACGACCAGGTCGTAGTCGAAGGTCTGTAGCGCCTCCCAGCCAGCGACACCATCTATGACGCCTTCAGCGTCGTAGCCGGAGCCGACCAGCGCATCTATGCTTAACTGGCGGGTGTCGCAGTTGTCATCCACCACGAGAATGCGACGCGGTGGATTCATCTGGCTGCGGGTTGGTGTGATAATGGCTATCTCTTCAACTGGCTGCGGTTTGATGTCTATCCTAGGAATCAATTGTGTTTTTGCGGTGGAGCTGTCCGCTGGGCGCAGAGCTGTTTCCACCATGCGCAAAAACTCCTCCAAGGCAAAAGGCTTGGGCAGGAAGGCGACGGGTTTGAGCCACGAGTGCCGGGTCAATTCCTCCGTCGGCATCGTTCCCGAAATCATAATGACCGGCAAGGTCATGCCGGCGGCATGAAGTTTTTCGAGCAACTCAAGGCCGGAAACATTCGGCATTTCATGATCGGTGATCAGCAGGTCGTAGCGGTTCAGTTGAAGCATGTCCCAGGCAACCGCCCCATCTTCGGCCGGGTCAACCTCATAGCCGGCGTCATTCAACACTAAAGTGACCAGATGGAGGATCAACGGTTCGTCATCCACCACAAGAATGCGCCGGGTTGGAATTTTGCCCGTTTTCGTTGGTGGCGCGCTGATGAGTTCCCCCCGGGACGGCACCGAATTTCTGTCTGTCATATTGAAAATATCTTAAGCGGGAAGCTTTTTGGGTGATATAAGGTGTTTCCCCACCAGAACGCTAACCCAAACCAGATTTGCACTTATGGATTTTACGTTTTCGCAGGCAGCACTGTCGAAAGGTAGGGTAACACCCCATAGTCATTTACCAGTCAACGGAGCCATCATCCGCCGGCAAGTCAATTAACCAAATAACAAATATAAATATGAAAACCATCATCCTGTCATGCGTTGCCGCCGCCGCCCTATTCTCATTCAGCGGCTGCGACACCGACAAAGGCACCCACAGCTCAACCACCACCACACAACAAACCACGGTGCCAGCGCCCATCACCACCACCACCACGGATACGCAAAGCAAATAAGGCAATTCATACTGGAGCGCATTGGCCATCAGGGCCGGCGCTTCAGTTTTTCAGTCCAGGCACGGTTCATTTTCAGGCGATAGAACTTCCGGTAGGGTAACACCCCATAGCTTCCGTCTGCATTCCGATCTAGTCTTGCTGCATGAACAATAAACCATTCGTTCCAATGGGAGGCAGGCCATGTCACTGATTTCACTCGCCATCACCCTGATCGTCATCGGCGTATTGCTTTGGCTGGTCAATACCTATATTCCCATGGACGGCAAGATAAAGAAAATCCTCAATGTCGTGGTGGTGATTTGTGTTGTCGTATGGTTGCTGTCCGCATTTGGTGTCATTGGTCATTCCGGCGACATCCAGGTTCCACAAGTCAGGTAACCACCACCGCACAAACTGTGCATCGCTTGAACGCTTCGCGGTTCTCGGTCGTCAGGCTGGGCTTCTTGGTGCTGTCCGTCACGCTGGGCGGCGGCTTGACTGCCAGTTCCCGTGCACAAACCTTAACATCGGTTTTAACCAATGGTGCTACTAGTCCGCAGCCATCCATTGTGGAGACCGTGGTTCTTCCCAAATCCGTTCCCGACCCGCTTGAACCTTTCAACCGGGTGATGTGGGGCTTCAACAAGGCGGTGATGACCGGCGTCATCAAGCCGACGAGCCGGGTTTACCGGTTCGTCATTGCGAAACCAGTCCGGACCGGCATCGAAAACTTTGGCCACAACCTCACCTATCCGGGCCGGCTGATAAACAACCTGCTCCAGGAAAAATGGGCCGGCGCACGCGATGAAACCTACCGGTTTGCCTGCAACACGACGGTCGGGTTGGCTGGCTTCTTCGACCCGGCAACCCGATGGAAGATTCCAAAATCGGACGCGGACTTTGGTCAGACTTTTGGCCAGTGGGGCTGGCAGCCGCAGTTCTTTATCATGCTGCCGGTCTATGGTCCAAGCAATGACCGGGATACTGTTGGTCTGGCGTCGGACACGGCGGCCAATCCGCTGCTCTACATCGCTCCCTACAAATTTAACTTGAACAAGCCGCTGACCTATCTCGGCCCCTACACTTACGTCGCCTATGCGATCATGTATAACAATCTTTCTGATACCGTGGGCGAGTATGTGCGCTTCAGCCAGGCCGAGGCGGATCCGTATTCCGAGATTCAATACGCCTGGACATTCGCCCGCGCGAACCGGGTGGCGAATTTTCAAGTGAAAGGAAAGCCGGACGAAGCCTCACTGGAAACCCTTGAATCCGTCTTCTTCACTTTCAAAGACCCTGAATTTCCGAGCCATGGGCAGACCCGGTCGGTGCGGATTTCGGCGACGGGCCGGAAGTTGAAATTCACCTTCTGGCTGCAACCAGGCAGGGCGAACGTGGTTTACATTGTTCCCGGTCTGGGCGGCCATCGTCTGGCCGAAACTTCCCTGGCGCTGGCCGAACTGGTTTACAAAAACGGTTTCTCCGCCGTGCTGGTCAGCAGCCCGTTCAACTTTGAGTTCATGGAAAACGCCTCGACAGCGGCACTGCCGGCTTATCTGCCGGTGGACGGCCGGGATTTGGACGTCGCCCTCACCGAGATTGATCATCACCTGCATGTCTTGTATCCGGATCGGCTGGGCAACCGGGCATTGATGGGCTATTCGATGGGCGCGTTGGAATCCTTGTTCGTTGCAGCCACCGGACCGACGAACCAGTATTCCGTCATCCAGCCGGGGTCGGTTTTTCATTTTCTTCAGGGGAAACAGGGCGTGAGAGAGGTGAGCATTGCTTCCGCCACGAACCAGTTGCCACTGGTTCACTTCGACCGCTACGTCGCCATCAACGCCCCCGTGCGCATGGCGCAAGGAGTATTAAAGCTGGATGAATTTTACAACGCACCGCTGAAGTGGCCGGCCACCAACCGGACCGACAACCTCGAAAATACTTTTCTCAAGGTGGCCGCTTTGAGTCAAGGCACGCTCACGCCGAAAACTTCTCTGCCCTTCAATGCCATCGAATCCAAGTTTCTCATCGGCCTGACCTTTCGGCTCGCGCTGCGGGATATTATCTTCAGCAGCCAGCAGCGGAACAATCAGGGCATCCTACATCATCCAATTTCAAATTGGCGGCGCAACCCGGTATATCAGGAAATCCTCCAGTATTCCTACCAGGATTATTTTGACAAGTTTGCGATACCCTATTACCAGACCAATGGGATTGCCGTGCAAACGGGAGCAGCCATGGAAACTGCCGGTAATTTACGAACATATGAAACCAGCCTGCGCGCCAATCCGGACATCCGCGTCATAGGTAATCAAAATGATTTTCTCCTGACCGATGAAGACCTGGCCTGGCTCCATGCCACATTTTCCATGGAACATTTGACGGTCTTCGACAAGGGCGGTCATTTGGGAAATCTTGCCAACCCGACGGTGCAAAAAGCCATCTTGGCGGCGCTGACGCCGATGCGACCACCCGAGCCAAAATCCAAATAAGATTTGAAACGAGTCCGTCGCGCCGCAACGTGAATGCCCCTCTGCTTCGGGTAACACCCCATGGCACCGGTGTGTTTGCCGCGTTACTCTCAAACCATGAAAAAACAGTTCAAACAGTTCATTAGAGTATATTAAACTAAACTATCGCCGTTTTGTTTAATATGCTCTAATGGCATAATGGAGTAAGATCGTTTTCATCATGTTTGCTTCGGTTGCTATCGCTGTATTGACCACAAAGAATATTCGTCATCGGCCAGCGGCATCTTCCAACTCCAAGCGGAGATAATCATACATCACACCCTGCGACCAGCTGTGGGAGTGCGACAAGAGTTGGATGTCGTTATCTCCTGGCTTGAGAAGTTTTGCATCAAAAGCTATCGCTTTTTCAATCCAGTAAGCGCGGATGCCATCGCGCTGCATTGCACTGGTTGCCGGCAGCGGGCCGGTCTCGCCGACGGATTTGCCGTTGACGATTACCTCGACATTGCAACCTTGCTGGGTGCCGCAAAAGGCTAGCCGCAATGTGGCCCGACCCTGTGTCTCGCCGGGCATTTGAAAACGGATCGTCCACTGGGCGCTCTGAACTTTGCCGCCGCCGGTGCGCGCCAGCAGGGCGGTCGCGTCTTCGCGCTGCTCGTCGTCTTCCCCCACCGCTGGCACAGCAGGATTCTCAATACGCGGCGGCTGCACATAATTCCAGTCGCGCCGCCAATTGCTCTGGCCGATGACAAAATTGACGTCATTCGGAAATTCTTTTGGGTAGTCAAAATATAATCCCCATTGCCAGTAATGATCGCCGTGGCAGAACTCGCGCGCGGTGCGATCCGGCACACCGATTTCCCAAATCGGCCGGCCATAGCGCACCGGCCTCCAAGGTAAGTTTCCCAGTGCCAATGTTTGTCCGGGAACGACGGAGACATTCGCAAGGGTGAACTCGCCCAGCACACCATCAGCGATGGCATGGAGCGTATAACTGCCGGCGCGAACATCGGGAATGCTGAACCTCCCCTGCCCGTCCGCCCGCGTCCAAAACTGATAAAACTTCGCGTCGCGTTGCCAGTCCACCAGCGACGGCATGCCGTTACGACTGGAGTGCGGCGCGGCGTAATCCGGCGCGCTCACGCCCACCCACACATTGCTCATCTTCGAATCCGGCACCACCGGATCGTGCAGCACCAGCCGCCCGCTCACCGCGCCGCGTAGCGCCGCCGGCGGATAATTGGTGTCCATTTCCCAAGCGTATGGCCACGCCGCCGTTTGTTGGGCGGCTTGCTTCAACGCATCCTGCCACATGGCTTCGTGCGTTGGCGCCGAGTTGCAATAAATATAAAAAGGACCGACAACCTTCGTCCACGTCTCGTCCGACGCGACGGAAAGAACCGTGCCGCCATAATGGCTGCCCAGCCACATGTTCAACAGCGTTGGCAAGCCGCCGGGGTTTACGTCCAGATGGCCGGTCAATTCCGCCTTCGTCGGTCCGCCGCCAAGATATTCCATGCTGGGATTCACCAGCCAAAGTCCGACATGCTTTTCCGTGCTCGACCAGCCGTAGGCGGGCGTTTCGGCGAGCACGGCGGCATAATCATATTTGTGTTCCACCTCTCCTTTGTGAACACCCGTCGTCATCCGCCGCGCCTCTTTCAAATTCAACGGCGTGCCGTGATCCCAATCATATCCGGTCGGCATCACGCGCCGGCGATTGGCATCCACCGTCAGATAATCAAAGACCAGCGGGTTTAGCTTCAGAACGTAGCGTCCCTCGCCCACGCCAAACGGCGCGTCGCCCGGCTCATGGTGGAAGACGGCCGTCGCATAAACTCCGCTTTCACCACGACCCAGTGCGTAGCGATATTCCATCGCAAGGTTTCGCGATGGATCCTTGGCGGCCGCCGAAAACCAGCTCACCACCTCCGCCCGGGCACCCCCGTTGGCGGCGGGAATAATGCGCAGGAAAGTCTCGCCCTGGGCTGACGTATTGCCCTGCCCCGCGAAGGACCAGTAAGCGCCACCGCGTCCCAGCAGTTCCTGGCCGTGATATTTCAATGACACCAGTTCGCCATGCTGTTTATCCACCCGCGCCGTCACGATGCCGTTGGACAACACGATCTCAGTCTTGTCTTCTTTCGCGGTCACGGGCGCGGACGTGAAATCGTCCACCGCGCCCAGCGGCAAAACCGCCAGCAAACCAGCCAGCATCCCCATTGTATAATATTTCAAATTCATCAGGTTCAATCAGTCTGCAAGCGTGACGGTAAGCGAACCAAGCTTCAGCCCGGCGGCGCGGGCGGTGATGTTAACTATGGCTTCCCGGATGCCAAAGGTGGTGGTCGTTTCATCCAACACCATTTTACCGGACATGATTTTGGTGACGGCGAGGTAAAGATGCGGCGCGTCAGGGCTCCAGAGTTGCGGCTTCGGAAAAACAATCTGCTGCCGCAACTCACCAGGCGCGTGGTTGGAAACGGTCAGCTCCGACTTCACGGTGGCGACATTTTTTCCGTCCGGGGAAACCAGCGCCGTGTTCACGGTGATTCCCAGCGGCGCGGCGGACTCGTTGGTGACCACGATTTGAAATTGGACGGTCGCCTCGCGACCCGAAACGTTCGGCGTGGTGATGAACACTCCATCAGCATCAATGTGGATGGGGTCGGCAACCACCAGCCGGACATGCCGGTAAATGCCACCGCCCGAATACCAGCGCGAGGCCGGCTGCGCCGAAGTATCGGTGCGCACCGCGAGCACGTTGGTGGTGTTCCGACCAAACACGAGTGGCGGAGCGTTGAGTTTGTAGCGAAAGCCAACGTAGCCATTCGGGCGATGCCCAAGGTGAACCCTGTTGATCCAAACATCGCTGTTCTGCATCACGCCGTCGAATTCCACGGACACGCTCCGACCCGAGGCGGATTCCGGCAGCGAAAAACTTTTGCGATACCAAACGATGCCGCCGGGCAGGAAGGCACCGGCACCGCCGGTTTTATTGGTCTCCGCGAACGGACCGGCAATGCTCCAGTCGTGCGGCAGGTCAACCGTTTTCCAGTTTGCATCGTCAAAGACCGGCTGTTCTGCACCGGTTAAGTCGCCGGGCAGAAATTTCCAACCGGCATCAAAGTTTTCCGTGATCCGCGCAGGTGCCACGCGTGCCAGGCAGAGCATGCCGGCAATCAGGAAGATTTGATAAAGCTGTTTCATTATTTTTAATTTTCCGCCGGCTTGGCACCGTCACGCCTCGGACTTTCGGACAGATGAAATTGATTCACGTCCTCCGGCTTGGCCGCGTCGAATGGTTTCACGTCGGTCGCCCGGATGTTCACGGTATCCGGCCCGGACTTGCCGGACGAGAAATCGAACTTCCACGGCGCGGCCAGGGCGCTGACAGCCGCAGGAAAATCCCAGGAACGGTGGCGCTGACAGCATTGGTGTAACTGAACCCGCCGTTGGCGTCGAAATAATTTGTGGCCAGCCGCGGCCAACACATAACCCGGCGTGCCGGACGGGCGGTGAAGGCCCAAGCCATCCGTCATCTTAAGGTGTCCTCGCGCATGGCCAGCGGGGCAGCGAATAACTTGCCGTTGATGGTCACATTTTCGCACTTTAACCGGCTGGTATTTTTAACAACCAGCCCACTCCCGGCGCTTTGGATGGCCGCCACGCCGATGCCCAAACCATATTTGTCCGTGATTTCCTTGGCCGTCGCCTTGGCGGCGTCAGCGTTCAAATCCACGCACACTATGTGCGCGCCTTCCTTGACGAGGCGATGAGCGGTTTCTTTTCCAATCCCCGAACCCGCGCCGATGACGATGATGATTTGCCGCGCCAGTTCCTTTTCCGCCGGCATCCGTTTGAGCTTCGCTTCTTCGAGCAGCCAGTATTCGATGTCGAACGCCTCCTGCTGCGGCAACGCGATATATTTGTCAATCGCTTCCGCGCCGCGCATGACCTCGACGGCGCAGTTGTAAAATTCCGCCGTGACGCGTGATTCGGACTTGTCCTTGCCCCGCGCAATCATGCCGAGACCGGGGATCAAAACGACGGTCGGGTTCGGGTCACGCATCGCAGGCGAGTTGGCGTGTTTGTATTTCTAGTAATACGCCGCGTAGTCCTTGCGATATTGCACGAGGTCGTCGGCGAGTTTTTTCTTCAACGCCGCCGCGTCTTCCATTTGCGGATTCCAGTCCACGAACAACGGCTTGATCTTCGTCCGCAGGAAATGGTTCGGACAGCTCGTACCCAGTTCCGCGAGACGCGGTGCGTCGTGGGAATTCACAAACCGGAAAATCTTCTCGTCATCCTGCACCGTGGCGATAAATCGTCCCGACTGCGAAACCTGTCTGCGCAGCCACGGCAGGATTCCCGCGAAAATTTCCCGACGTTTTTCCGGCGCGAGGGTTTGATATTTCTGACCGCCAAACGCCTGTGCGTCGCCGCCTTTGGCCTCGTATTTGGCCTTGATGAACTGCGCCGCCTGCTCAATGAAGTCCAATGTGCGGAGATAACATTCCTGGTCATCGTTCGCCCACGAAATAAAACCGTGCTGGCCCATCATGATGCCGGTGGCCTTAGGATTTTGCTTCACGATTTCCTGCATCGCTAGGCCCAGTTCAAAGCCCGGACGCAGCCATTTTACATATGCCATCTCGCCGCCGAAAATCTCCTGCGTAAGTTTCTCGCAGTTTTTGCTGGCCGCGATGGCGATGACCGCGTTGGGGTGCATGTAGTCCACGAATTTCGCCGGAATAAAACTGTGCAGTGGCGGGTCAATGGACGAGGCGCGCGGGTTCAGGTTGAATGTTGTGTGCGAATACATCCCCACCATGTCGTCCTCGGCCGGCGACTTGAGGCCCTTGTCCTGGCGCCAGGCGTAACGCTTTTGCAGCGCAAGCAACTGGCTCTGGTAGAGCGAGGAGAAATTCTCCCTCGTGCTCGTGCGCCGGTCGCCGCCGGAATCTTTCACCCACAACACTCCGGTATTTTCGCCGGTCAGCGGATCAATCTCGATCAGTTTTGACGAGGTGTTGCCGCCGCCGGTGTTGGTGATACGCTGGTCCGCACCGAGCTGGTTCGAGCGGTAAACGAGGCGTTCGACGCCCTTGAGCTTCGCAGCTTCGGCGTCATTCCACAGGTTTTAAATGACTTCGCGATACACGTCCGGGTGTGGACGGGAAATCACAATAGCATTCACGAGCACGCCAGCCTCGGCGAGAACGGCG
>Ga0182030_10004543_pt1 | contig 29559 bp, 21 predicted proteins | sample 812S3MmetaG_FD_121299 | JGI IMG/M metagenome (GOLD analysis project Ga0182030, IMG submission 121299) | Permafrost microbial communities from Stordalen Mire, Sweden - 812S3M metaG (Illumina Assembly) | ecosystem: Environmental > Terrestrial > Soil > Wetlands > Permafrost | place: Sweden...
TGCCAAACGTGTCATCAACCGGCACGGTGGATTGCCCACAAGGTTGAACCAGTCGCCGCTGAAACGGCGGCGGATTATTTCCGGCGGATGCACGAAGTGGTGAACGCCACACCCATTCCCCGCGCGGTGGCTTGCTGGATGAGAACCTGGGCGAAGTCGGCAAAGATCCGCCAGTCCCGCTTTTCATTGGCCACCGCCAACGTGTTACGGGCGGTGGGTTGCCGGATGCCGGCGTGATAGAGTTTTGGGCCGAGGCCCGCCAGACAGGTTTCGATGTCGCGCAAACTTTCGCGCCATGCCAATCCGACCATGGCAACGACCCGCCGGAAAACAAAACATGAAAAGGGTCCAGACCTTACAGCGGCGTCCGGGCGTCCCGGATGAACTGCACATGGCCGTCCAGAAACACCCGGCAGCGGCCGCCAGCGTGAATGGTATAGCCGCTGAATCCGGCAGGCACGGTGGGCACGGTGCTCGGATAATAGGGATCCACCACCAGTTCCACGTCCGCCGCGCCATTGATGAGGCCGATGGTCGGGTCATTGGTGGATTGCAGATCGGCGACGGCCTGCGCCTCGGTCTTGCCCCAGAAATCTTCCAGCCCCACCGGATCATCGGGCCGGTCAAAACGCCAGGCCCAATAGCGGCACAGCGGCGTGTTGGTGTCGTTGGAGGTGGCTTGAACCGATTGAATGATGTTGCCGACGGGCAAATTCACCGCCGCCGGGCAGGACCAGACATTCAGGTTCGGACAACTGCTGTAAAAATTCGTCGCCGCCCAGCCGGCGCGCGGATCGGACGGCGGCCAGGTGGTCCACGGATGATAGCCGCCGGGCAGGCTGGATTTCAAATCGCGCCGGTCCGGGAACCGGCTGCCGTTGTCGGTGAGATAAATTTCAAACGCCAGGCCGATCTGTTTCAAATTCGACAGGCAGACCGCCTGCTGGCCTTTTTGCTTGGCGCGGGCCAGCGCCGGCAGCAGCAGCGCCGCCAGAATGGCGATGATCGCGATCACGACCAGCAGCTCAATCAAGGTGAAGCCGGTCCGGTCTTGGCTCGTAATAACTCGCGTGCTCATTGCCGAAGGACACGATAGAAGCGATACGGAAAATTCGTCGCCTTGGGATCGAGCAGATTGAACACATTGGTCGCCGCCGTGTTGGTGCTGATCGGCGTCCAAGTCGAGAAGTTGGTCGAAGCCAGCAGCACATAATTGCTGCCGGTCACACCGGAGAAACCCATCTGGAACTGGTGGTTCGTCAGGAACCCTTGCGAAATGAAACTCAACGGCTCCACCAGGAACAGCGCGCTGGCGGCGACGCTGTTGTTGTAATTGGTTTCAAACGCGTTCGCCGAAACCGCCGTGTTGTTCAACAAATAAAACGCGCCGGTGTAACGGAGCGAATTGGTCGTCGGCACCGAGCCGTCAAGCGTGTAATAGACCGTGGCGTTGGTGTCGGGCGCGGTGAGCGTAACACTTACCGAGGCGACATAACTGCCGCCATTCGGCGCGATGCCCGGCGGCGCGAGCGCCGGCGTGCCGGGCAGGCTGTTGATCCAGTCGGTGATCACCTGCACGCCGTTGGTGTCTATCAGATTGCGGAAGTCAGGCATTTGAATGTCCTGATTCAGCGTGTTGACCCTCGACACCAGAACGGAACGCCAGATGTCCTTCGCCCGCACGACGCACGCGCCATCGGAGATGCCCAGCGAAAACGCCGCCGGATAATTCGTGATGTCCTGCTGCGCCAGCGGCGTGTCGTAGCGCGCGTCCCAAGTAATCCCCTGCCCGCCAGGCTGGTGACAATGCTCGCAGTTCGCGTCCAGATACGAACGCACACGTTCTTGAAGCGAGGCGCTCAAATTGGTCATCGCCGAAAGTTGAGAGTAACTGCCGATGGCCGTCTCGTTAAATGCCGGGTTGAAAAGACCGAGCCGGTTCAGCGTGCGCAGTTGATTGTCGGTGACACCGGTGGTCGGATAAGTCAGGCTGCCGTTGAGCTGCCGCGCGTTGACGCCCAGCACATTCACGCCGGAAGCATTGCCGGCGATGGCGGTGTTGTGGCACTCCTGGCAATCCGACGGACTGGCGTAATACCACGTTTGCGTCCGCACGCCGGTCGCGTTGGTGATCAAAATATCTTCCGACAAGCTGCCCGTAAGCAGATCCGCGTCGCAATTGTCCAGTCGCCATTTGTAGTTCACGCCATAGACGGAGCCGTTGTTGTTGCGCACCAATAACTCCGTTTCCAGCCGGCGCACGGTGGCATTGGTTTCGTTGACGATTAGATCAAAGTTTTTCACAAACACGCTGCCCGCCGGGAACGTCCAGTAATTCGTCGGCTTAAATTGAATCTGTTCGTCGGGCGAGATGAGGCCGCCGTTGTTCGGCACCGCCATGAGCCAACTGCTCAAGGCGTTGTCCTTCCACTGCGGCGCGTTGGGCGCATAGGGAATCAAGCCGGCCGCCGGCGTGCGATTGGTCGTGTTGCTGAACGCGCCGGTGCCGGACAACACCGCCGGCAGCGCACCGTTGTAAGTCGTCGGCATGTTTAAGAACGGTGTGACGGTCGCATTGCTGGTCAAGCCGTAAGCCAGTCCGCTTCCAGCTACGACGGTGATGTTGACCGGTGCCGACGTGCTGCTCAAACCGCTGCCGTCGGTGGCAACGGCCGTCAAGGAATAATTGCCCGCGCCCAGACCGGTCACGGTCAGTTCGTAGAGCGGCGCATCCAGGCTGTTGCTCAACGTGCCCAGCAAACTGCCGTTGGCGTAAAAGGCGACCGAGCCGATAGGATTGTAAAGTCCATCGGCCTGCGCCCCCAAGGTCACGCTGGCGGCGGCGGTATAGTTGGTTGCGCTGTTGCTCGGCACCACCAAGACGACGGCGGGCGGCGGATTGGTGAACGGATAGAGTTGCGTCTGCGGCACGATGGCCAGCGGCGTCGAGGGGCTGCTCCACGACAGCGAAACTGACGCATTATTAGTCTTCTGGTAGTAATCCAGTTCCAGGTTATAGAGTTGTTGGCCGACCAGTGAAATACTGTTCGTGTGCGAGGTGGCATTGGTCTTGTCCACCCAGTCATTGATCAGCAACTGGCCGTTGATATAGAGTCGCACGCCATCGTCCGCGGTGGTGATGAAGTTATAGGTCTCGTTGTATTGCGGCTGGACGCAACCGGTCCAGAGCACGGTGAAATTGGTCGCGCCGACCAGCGGACTCGGCCCGGTGGTGCCCCAGTTGAAATTAATGGTCGCATTCGTTCGCACCAAAACCGCCGCGCCGGTGAACGGGTTCGTGCTGGATTGGTTCGCAAAATACTGGCCGAGCAAACCGGTGCCGTTGCCGGCGGCGGCGGAGTTGACGAAGGACGCGCTGGCGATGGCGCTGTTGGCGGCACCCGGCGCAATCGCAATCGCCTGGACCAACGCGTTGCTCGTCAGGTTGAAGGGACCGGAGTAAAGCGTTGAACCTGAAGTCGGCGCCGTGCCGTCCAGCGTGTAATAAATGGAAACTCCGGCCGTGGGGTCTGCGAGCGAAATGAGAACGGAGTTGGTGAAGTTTCCGCCCGCCGGCGAAATGGTCGGCGTGGGCAGAAAAACCGCCAGACCAAAAACCGACACGGCGTATTCGGCTCCCACATAAACCTTGCCGCCGGCGATAACTGGCGGAGTCATCTTCACCGCGCCACCGGGATTGTCGCGCGCGAGGTTCATGCTGGAGTTATATAATTCAATCGCGACGTTCGTGGCGTTGTAGGCGTGCAACACGGCCGGCCCGCTGCTGAGATAGGCGTCGGCCTGGATGTCCCAGGCGATGCCGTTGTTGGTGCCATTGCCGGAAATCGTCGGCGTGGCGCCCGGAAAACCGAAGCTGGTGGCGGACTGGGAATCTGGCGTGGCGACGATGAAGCCATTGGTGATCAAAAACGCTTTCAGCACGTCGCCGTTGCCGTGGTAATAAATCCGATTGTTGAAGTAAGCCGGCGAATTCCACACGCCGCCAATCGCGCCCGGCAGCGACTCCACGATCTGGCTGTCAGTGCCATTGATGCCATCGGTGCCATTGTAATGTCCCATGTTGTCGCGATCCAACAAATAGATTTTCCCCTGCTTGCCCGCGCCGACAATCAAGTGCGGATGCGCCACGCTGCCGACGGAATCCGGCAGCAACAGCGGGCCGCCGGAGCCGAGATCCGCGTCGCTGTTTTGCAAACTAAGCTGGTTGTAGGGAGTAAAATAATCGGCCACGGCCAGCTTGTTGTTGGTGGTGGAAAGTTTTAAAAAGCTGTCGGCGTAGTCGCCGCCATTGGTGTTGGCGCTGAACGAGCCGTTGCCGGTTTCAAAATAGATATTGGTGTTCGCATCCACGGACAATCCGTTGCCACCCATCCACAACGAACCTTCGCCGGCGTTCGCGCCAAACGCGGCGATGGTGGCGTTCGGCGTGGTGTTGAAAACATAGTTGGTTAGCAGCACCAAATTGGTCGCGTTAAAACCAATGACCCAGCCGTGATAAGGATCCGTGTCGTCGTGGCTGCCGTAGGCGGCGTATAGAATCCCGCCGGCGAGCGTCAACGCGGGTCGCTGCATGTGCTGAACGGCGGAAAACGTCACGTTGGATCCGTTGACGGTTTCTCCGTAGTTATTTCCCGACACGCCCGTGCCGGGCACCGAGGCCACGACGGGCACCGGACTGTAGGGCCGTTCAAAGCCGTTGGTGATGTTCAACGCGTGGATGCGATGGAAATAATTCGTCGAAACTCCGGCGACCACTTCTCGCGTGAACGCATCCAGGTAAATCGTGCCGCTGACCGGATCAATCACCGGCGCGCTGGCTGCGCCTTCTTCCGGCACCACGTCGAGATTGCCGACGCCGGGATGATACCGCGCGCCATATTCAAGGCTCGGCGACTGCGAGGAAATTCCCAAATTTGTTTTCCACAGCAGGCCACCATTGGTGTCGGAGTTGCTGTCGGCATCGAACGCATAAACCGAGTCGTGCATCGTGGAGACAAACATGACATTGCGCACACCTTTGCCGGCCATGTTCACGTTCGTCATGATCAACGGCTGCGCATAAACATATCCGTCCACGGTGTAAGTAAATAACTTGCCGAAGTTGGTGACGTTCACGTTCGACGGCGTAAGGAGTGTTTCATTTGTATTCTGTCCTTGCCGTGTGTTGTCGTAATGATAAGTCAGCACAGAAATCCGCGTGATCGTCAGGGTGGTGAAAGTTTGTGACGGTCCGCCCCACGACACTCCGGCGGAGTTGGAGACAGACGTGGTAAAGTAATAAGTGGTATTGGCGTTCAACGCGGCAACCTGCGAGCTGAACACACCCGTCTGCGCGCCGAGGAAAATCTGGTTGGCCCACGCGGCTGGATTCGTGCCGCCGTTGGTCGGGCCATAATAGATGCTGACCATCGGAGTCTGGTTGCCGGCGGAGACGACCTGGCCGTTCAACACGGCCGAATTTGCCTGCACATTTGAGGCCGGCAAGTTCGTAACCGACGCCGGAATAAATGACGGGGTGAGGAATGACAGCGACGGCGTGGCCCAGGCCGCGCCAACCGAGTTTGTGGCAAAGGTGGCAAAGTAATAAGTGGTGTTTGCGGTCAGATTGGAAACCGTAGCGGCGAAGCTACCGCTTCGCAAACCCAGAGACACAGAAGCCGTCCAAGCCGCTGGGTTCGTCCCACCATCGCTTGTTCCATAGTAAAGAATCACGGCCGGAAACTGGCCACCAGAGGAAAGCAACTTGCCGTTCAAGGTCGCAGCCGTGGGGAAAATGTTGGACGCTGGCAGGTTCGTCACTGCCGGAACATTGGTTGCGCCAAGCGAATTGTTGTGCAGCACGACCTCGTTGGCCACGCTGACGACGGAATAAGATCCTGCGTTCGCCGGCACCGTCCCCAACCAAACCGGCACGGGATTGAAACTGCCAGAAACGCTGCCGCCTCCAGCCAGTTTGAACAACACATAATCATTCGTCTGGTCCAAACTGGCACCGGTCAGGAGAATGCCGACATTGACGCCGCCGCAAGTAAGGACGTTGCCTGCACCACTCAGGATAGTCTGGTCATTGCCGCCACCGATGGCATTGGTATTCAGGTTGAAGTTAGCCGCCGCGCCGGGGTTGTAAGTTAGGTTGCCGTTAATCGTGTTAGTTACACCAGTCAGTAGCATCCCGTTCACCATCACGTTACCCAAGATCAATCCATTGCCGCCCAAGACCTGGTTTGTGCCCACCGTGAATGGACTGGCCAACTGCGACACGTCGAATGTCCCGCCGCGATTGACATAGATATGCGGAGTCGCCGCAACCGAACCGGAGCCGACAAACTGAAGCGTGCCGCCGTTGATGGTCGTGTTGCCGGTGCAGGTGTCGGCGGCGGCAAGGATGTTGGTGCCGCTACTCACCGTCAGCGTGCCGCTGCCACTAATGACATTGGAAACCGTGACTCCGACGCTGCTGCCGAATTTCAAGTTCGCATTGTTGGTCACCAATCCCGTTCCCAGCGTCGCGGTCAATACGCTGGTGTCATTGGTTGTGCCTAATTGCAATGTGCCAGCGCTGATGGTGGTTGTGCCGGTGTAAGTGTTGTTGGTATCCAATGCCATGACGCCGGAGCCGATTTTGATCAACACGCCCGGACTGCTGCCGTAATCTCCGGAGGCGTCCGTCAATGGCCCGGACACTATTAAGTCAGGGCCGGACGCGCCGGTGAGCACGACATTGAACGTCATGCCGCTACCGAGCAGATGGTCGGCCTTGCCATTGCCGGTGCTGATGGTGGAGGCTGCCGTTCCGCCTACCGTGACTGTGCCTAGGAATTGGTATCCCTGATAACTGCCGCTGTCGCTGGCGCTTTGATTCAACGTGCCGCCGTTAAGCACCAGGTTGGGAATTGCATTATAGCGTGAAGCGAATAACAGACCGTTGACTACCATCGTCGGCAGAGTCGCGGCGCTCATTCCGCCGCCGCCGAAAACATTGTTGATGGTAAAACTTAACGTCGCGTTGCTGTTGACGGTGATGGTGCTGCTCGCCACCTTGGCACCCAAAGCGCAGGTGGCGCTGGCCGTCGCCACCTGCGCCGGCGCGGTGACGCTCACTCCGCTCAAGGTAAGATTGGTGAAATTATTGTTGGCGCTGCTCAAGGTCATGGAACCCGCGCCGGAAACATTCAGACCGTTGGTGCCGGCAATGGTGGCCGAGATAGTAACGCTTTGGTTGCTGACGACAATGCTGGGCACAGTTACTCCGGCATCCACGGTCAGCGGACTGCTGCCGCTAAGTGTCCAGCCATAGGTGTTGCCTTGGTCGGCAAATAATATCTTCCCGATAGTCTCCGGGCTGCTCACCGCGACGGTGATGTTACCGGGTAGTGTCAGCGTGCTGAAATCCGCCGTCACACGGCTGCCGTTGCCAACGACTCCATATTTCCAGTTGGCGGTAACCGGCCAGGAACCGCCGGCGGTATTCGTCCAGGTGGCCGTGGGAACGGTGACATAAGTCGCACTGACCACGGCGCTGGGCGAAACCCCGGAATTGGTGGCGCAAGCGGTAAGGGTTTCATTAGTGTTCAGCGGAATTAAAATTCCGGTGATGGGACTGGCCCCGGAAATTCGGGTGGCCGAGTTAGTTGGATTACTTCCGTCCGTGGTATAAAAAATCGTCGAGCCGACATCGGAAGTAATCGTAACGGTCTGCGCACCGACATAACTTCCGCCGGGTGGATTGAAGGTTGGCGTTCCCGTGCCGGAAATGATCCTGATGGAGCCGTTGTTGATCAACTGGGATTTGTCCCATGCCAGGCCGTTGGTCAATGCCGGCAAATTGTAAAACGCAAATCCGCCGCTGTAAGCCGATGAATTGAAGAGCGTGAAAGAATCCCCCGCCGCAAGCTTGGTGGTGTCGGTGGTAAGATTGGTCACCGTCAGCGTGCCGCCATAACTTATCGAAGTCATTCCTTGCAACAAGTCGCAGATGGGTGTGCCGCCATTTTTTTGAAGGCGCAACACGGTGCTGCTGCCGGCATTTAACGTAAGTGTGTTGCTAATGGAAAGCGTGCCCGTGCCGACATTGGTGCCGACCATCAACGTGCCGCCCGACAGAATCGTGGTAGGGCCATTAACCGTGCCTCTGCCGTCCACGGTGGCACCGCTGAAAATGGTGACCGCGCCGCTGCCAATCGAGCCATCCACTTCCAAAAGTCCGTTCGTGGTGGACGTGGGGCCGGTGTAAAGGTTGGTGGCGGTCAGAACCATCCTGCCGCCGCCCGTCATTTGGAAGGGTGTGGCCGTAGCGCCGCCGCCGTAATTTTGCACGACACCGGCAATCGTCAGCGTGCTGTTCGTCGCCACGTTAAAATAGCAACTGGCGCTGCGCAGGCCGAAATTGCCGCTGCCGGTGATGAGATTGGTCGTGCCCGCTGCCGTCTGAATGTAGTTGCCAAAAAAGTTATACGCTTCGCCGGTGATGGTCGAAGTGATGGTCCCGTTGGTCAGGAGGATGGGCCGAAACAAGGTCTCCGACTGGTTGTTGATTTTTTTGAGCGTGCCGCCGATGGTCAGCAGGCCGGTGACGCCATAACCCAGCGCATCGCCGGTGTTGCAATCCAGTTCCGCGCCGCTCATCACGGTGATGGCGGAATTCTGCACCGTGCCGGCCGCACCGCCGCTCCCGGAAAATTGCAGCACGCCGTTGCTTACGATCGTTCCGCCGTTGAAGGTGTTCGCGCCGGTCAGACTCATGGTTCCCGCGCCGGTCTTGACGATGCCGACGCCGGTCTGATTGTTGTTGATAACGGCACTAACAACTAAGTCCGGCGAGGCGGTGCCGTCCGCGACGTTGAAGGGAATCAAGTTGTTCGGTTGTGCATTGCGCGAATTGAGCGTGCCGGAAATGGTCGAAGCCACATTGGTGGCAATCGAGTTGAAGGCAAAGCCGCCGCCGACCGAGAAATGCGAACCGGTGCCGGTGGAGGCGAGCGTGCCGCCCATCAGGTTGACCGTCAGTCCCCAGCCTTGATCACCGTTGGCGGTGGTAGTGAGCGTGCCGCCAAACAGGTTGAGGTTGGTCACCCAGGCAGTGCTGCCGTTGTAACCCAGGGCGTTGACGGTGGGAGTTGTGACCGATGCCCCGTTGTTAACCGTCAAGGTGCCGCTGGAAAGCGTGCCACTACTGCCATTGTTGTAGGACAAAGTCAGGTTGCCCGCATTGACGGTGGTATTGCCGGTGTAAGTGTTCAAATCAGAAAGCCACAAACTGCCGGCACCCGCCTTGGTCATGCCCGATGTTCCCGCCAGCACCAAGCTAATGGTGTTGGTCTGTCCGTTCACCGTAATGGTTGGCGAACCGCTGCTCACCGCCAGCGTCAGCGGACCGCCGCTGCCCGTGCTCAATGTCCAACCGTAGGTATTTCCCGTGTCGCCAAAAATCAAATTGCCGATGGTCCGCGCGCCGTCGAGCATCACCGTCGGGGCGGCGCTCAACGTCAGCGCGCCGAAGCTGGCGGTGTTGCCGCTGTTGGTGGCGACCGCGCCGTTGGTCCAGTTGACGGCATTGGTCCAACTGCCGCCGGCGGTGTTGGTCCAAGTGTAAGTGGTCTGGGCGTGGACAGCGAGGCCGCACCACAAGACTGCAAGCAGCACGAAATATTTCAAGAATGACATGGGTTTCATTGAGTGACTCCGCCGGGCCGGCTGGGTTGTATTTCAGGGAATCGGCATACCGGAGATTTTTCGACGCTCAGGGTTGCTGACAATTTCATTTCAAAAACAAGGCGGGGCGGTTGGCTTTGGATATTTTGTTGGTCAAGCGACAAGCTCCCATATCTTGAAAAGTAAAGCAATGGATTAGCGTCTTTGACAATCCTCAAATCGGGGAATTGTGTTCCGCGCCCGGTTGCTCTAACCTCCCGGCATGAAACTCATTATTCGTCCGATGCTGCAGGGCGCGTTCGTTTTCAGCGCGATATTTTTGTGGTCGGCCCCGGCCCAAAGCCAGACCGCCGGCGGCTACCAGATTTTTGTGTCCAACGAAAAATCCGGCGACCTCACCGTCATCAGTGGCGGCGATTTCAAAGTCACCGGCACGATTCCCGTCGGCAAACGCCCGCGTGGCATCCACGCCAGCCCGGACGGCAAGACAGTTTATGTCGCTTTGAGCGGCACGCCCATCGAGCCGCCGCCGAAGCTCGACGCCAACGGCAATCCGATTTTTGTCAAAGGCCACGAGGATGACGATGACGACAGCGCCAAAGCCGACAAGGCGGCCGACGGCATCGGCCTCGTGGATGCCGCGCAAAAAAAATTCCTGCGCAAAATTTCCGCCGGCTCCGACCCGGAGCAATTTTGTTTGAGCACGGATGGAAAAAAACTTTACGTCGCCAACGAGGATGTCGGCGTGGCGACGGTTCTCGACGCCGTGAGCGGCAATGACCTGACCTACGTTCCCGCCAGCCGCGAACCGGAAAGCGTTTTTGTGCCCGTCAGCCGCGAGCCGGAAGGTGTGGGCGCCAGTCCCGACGGAAAATTTTTCTACGTCACTTGCGAAACCGCCGGCGACGTTTTTGCCATTGACGCCAAAACCTACAAGGTCATCGGCCAGCTCAAGGTGCATCCGCGCCCGCGCAGCGTGGCGTTTGTGGCGGACGGTTCGCGCGCCTTCATCCCATCCGAATCGGTCGGTGAACTGAACGTGATTGACACCAAAAGCCAGACGGTTCAGAAAGTCATCACGCTGCCGCCGCACTCGCGCCCGCAGTGCGTGATCATTTCTCCCGACGGAAAAAAAGTTTATGCCAGCACCGGCCGGGCCGGAACGGTGTGCGTGGTGGACGCGAACTCCGGCGAAGTGCTGAATACGATCAAAGTCGGCGCGCGTCCGTGGGGCATCACGTTTTCGCCGGATGGGAAATATTTATTTTCCGCGAACGGCCCGTCGGATGACGTCTCGGTGATTGATCTCGCGACGGAAAAGGAAATCGCGCGCGTCAAATCGCCCGGCAGCCCGTGGGGCGTGGTCGCCGTGCCGGTGGCCAAGTGAAAGCTCACCGGCGAATCATGAAAATTTCCTGCGTCGCGATGCTTTTGGTGTAGCCCGGCTTGAACGCCTTCGCGCGCAGAATCGTCGGGCGGGTCAGTTGCAACGGCTTTTCGTAAAGCAAATCCGAAGCGGTCGGCACAGTGCCGTCAATCGTGTAGCGGATGGTCGCGCCCGGTTCGGTTTTCAAAACCACCTCCACCGGCTGGTCAAAATTTCCGCCGCGCGGGGAAACTTCCGGCGGCGGCAGCACCGGCGGGCCGGGCAGGCTTTCAATCCACTGCCGCAATAATTTCATTCCAGCTTCGTCAATCGTGTTGCGCGCGAGTGGCGGCATCTTGAAAGATTCAATCGTGTTCGCCCGCATGAAAAGAATCGAGCGCCAGATGTCGTTCGGCGCGATGATGCGCGGATGGTCAATGCGCTCGTCAATCAGCACCGGTCCGCCGACCAGGTTTTGCTCCGCCAGCGGCGTGTCGTAGCGCGCGTCGAAAGTGGCGACGGTGCCGCGCGGCCGGTGGCAGTGCGCGCAGTTCGCGTCGAGATACGAACGGGCGCGGTCTTCGAGGTTGCGCGTCTCGTCGTCGGCTTTCGCGAGCGCGGGCAATTGTTTCAAGTCCGCCTCGTCCAGATTTGTGTCGAACAAACCCGCGTGATTCCAAGTGCGCAATTCATTGTCGGTGACGCCGGAGGGATAGGTGAAGTCGCGGTTCAACTGCCGCGTTTTCACGCCCAGCACGAGACCGGCATTGGTCGTGTGGCAGGTGAGACAATCGGCACGGCTCGGATAATACCACAACTGCGTCCGCACGCCGGTCGCGGTTTTGATGGCAATCGCCTCGGTCAAGTTGGTTTCGAGCATCTCCGCGTCGCGGTTGTCCGGCCGCCATTTGTAAGTGACGCCATAAACGCCGCCCGTCGAGTCGCAGACGAGCAGGCGCGTTTCCAAACGGCGTTTCAAATTTGGATTGGTTTCGTCCGTGGCCAGCTCGAAGTGTTTTACAAAAACAGTCCCGCGCGGAAAAACCCATTCGCCCGTCAGCGCGAATTTAATTTTTCCCGCCGGCAGGGAAACCCAGCGCGATTTGTCCGCGCCGTCGGACCAGAACGGCACGATGAGGTCGTAAGGAATCAGCGTGTCGTCCGGCACGAGCCGCGAAGTGTCCTTGAACGCGCCGGTCTGGGAAAGGAGTAGTGGCAGCGCGCCGTCCGCGCGTCCGGGTATTTGCAAAAAAACTTTCGCCGGCGGTCGTGAATCCAATCCGTAGGCGCTGGGGATTTTTTCCGTCGCGCCACCCGAAACCTGCGCGCCGAAGAACGCCGCCGCAACCGTGACGATGAAGGCACAGAGGAAAAAGTTTCTTCGGAATCGGAAATCAACGGTCATGGGGCAGGAACCGCGCCGCTTATTTTTCACCCGGTTTGAATTTCCACCGGACGGCGGCGTCTAGGCTGGCGGAAAATTTGCGGACCGTCCGCTGCACGCTGCCGACGGAGGTGTAAGTGTATTCGCCGGCGGGATAGCCTTCAAGCATGACGTAATCGTAAAGCTTGGGTTTGGCCCCGCCGCGCAATTTCGGGAGATCGGTGAGAAAGACCTGGCCAATGCACAGGGCATTCGGCTCATGACCTTCAACCGCGATGGCCGCGCGGGTGGCCGAAACCTTGCCGGGCGCGAGCCACGAACGGGTGAGCGGTGCGCGGAGCAGGTTGGTGTAGCCGCTGTCCACCACCAGTCCGTCCGTCTGGATTTTCAGGATTTTGCCGCAGATGGAGCGGCGGCTGGCGATGCCCGCCGCGCGGATTTCCTCGGCCCGCTGCGCCGGTGCCACCCCGCGATTGGTTGGTTGTTGAAAAGTTTCCGCCGGTGAATTGGAAACCGTTTCCAGCCGGTTGGTCAGTGCGCCCAAGCTGGGCTGGGCCGGCGCGGACAAGGCGGCGAAAACAAGAAGCAGGGAAAATCGCACAAGCTGTAGCTAACATTGAATTGATATTTCATCAAGAATTTTCACCTGACTTTGGCGCGTCGAACGGATTTTTTCACCGCGTCGCCAGCATGATTCGCTGCACCGTCCAGAAAACTCCCGTGGCCGCGATCAAGGCTGACACGGGGATGACGATGACCCGGCGATACCACTTTTTGTTTCGCCACCAGCCGACGACGAGAAACGCCGCCGTGATGACCGCAAGTTGGCCGAGTTCGACGCCGCCGTTGAACGCCACCAGCGCCGTCGCAAAATCGTGGCGCGGCAGGCCGAGCGACAGCAGCACGCTGGAAAAGCCCAGCCCGTGAATCAGCCCGAAACAAAAAACCACCACCGGCCGCCACGGCTTCAACTCCGGCGTGCAGATGTTTTCCACCGCCACGAACGCGATGGACGCGGCGATCAGCGGCTCGACCACTGACGACGGCAACCGGAACACGCCATACATTGCGAGTCCCAGAGTGATTGAGTGCGCCACCGTGAATGCCGTCACCTGCCACAGCAACGGCTTCAGGTGGCAACTCAACAGAAACAAGCCCAGCACAAAAAGAATATGATCCGTCCCTTCCGGCAAAATGTGTTCAAAGCCCAGCGCGAGATATTGCCGTGCCACGAGCCAGCCGCTAGGTTCGGCAACCGGCGCGGTGTTTGACGGATTCGCAACGGTGTTTTCAAGCTGCACCGGGATCGGCTCTGTGGCTTCGCCGGAATTGGCAACCAGCGTGGCCGGCGTTTGTCCCGGACGATTCACCGTGATGGCGACAGCGCCCATGACGGCGGGAAAATGAAACGAAACCGAACGCGCTCCTGCCGGCAATTTTCCTTTCACCGTCAGCGGCAACATCACCGGCAACTGGACAAGCGGCACGGATTCCTTGTAGCGCTCCAGGTCGGCGACGCTGGGAAAAATAATTTTGTCCACGCCGCCCGCGCCGGTGTCCGTTACCATGGAAAATTCCTGGGCAAACCGCGACTGCGCGACATTCAAGCTTGCGGCCAGTGCGTTGGTCGGGCCGTTGAGCCAAGCATTCATGGCGTCGTCGGTCGCAGCCTGCGGCGTCACGTCCAGCACAAATGGCGGCACATCAAAAGTCAGGTCCAGCAGAAGTTTTCCGTCCGGCTCGATGGTTACCGTCGCTGCCGCCATGGACGGAATATGCGCCCACGCGCAAAAACCTCCGGCGAACAGGACGGCGGCGACCAGTAACCCGATTGCGAACCGGTTCATCAGGCGGTGGAAAATTATTCCAGCCGGAAGCTCGCCGGGGCGAACGCGCCAAGTTTGAAACTGAACGCGCCGTTGCGGATTTTCACCGCATCGCCTGCCGGTTCGCCGCGCAGGTTCACCGGCATGGCGCGGATGGCGCGGAAATCCGCCGGCAGGTTCACCGTCAGCGAACCGGCGTGGCCGGCTTGTTCCCAAACCCGTAACAGGGTTTTGTCGCTGTAAGGATCAGGGCCAAACAGCGTGACCAGCACGCCGCGCCGCGACAGTCGCAATCCGGTTTTCATAACCGGCAATTTTCCGCGCGGGCTGTCGTTGTAAATTGCCACCAGCGGTTCGCGCGCTTCCCACGACGGCGTGATGATGTTTTTCTCCGCGTCGCCGCCGCGCACCACCCACAGGCGCACGCGCGAATTCCACGAGCCGTCCTGCCAGAGCGGAAAATTTGTGTCCCATTGGTTGTTGTAAAGGTTGATAAACACGCGGCCGCGCCGGGGCATGTCGTGCATGGAAAATTTCCACAAGCCCGGCTCGCCAAGGCTCACCAGTGGCGAGTCCAGCGGGCAAAGGCCGACGCCAAAACCATCCGGCCCGGTGACGGTCATGCCGGAGTTGAGGCAGAGCAAATGACGGTTGCCACCGTCAATGATGTTTCGCGCCGGATCAATCAGCGAGCCGAGCCGCGCGAGTTCAAATTTCGGCTGATCAAGGTTGAACGGCAGGCACAGCCAGCCGCCTTCGGGCATGGGATTGGCCGTCTTGTCGTCAATCGTCCATTCCAGGTCGAGATATGGCTGTCCAACGGGCAGCGTGTATTTCAGCGTAACGGACTTTGCGAACGGTGCGGCGTCGGCGGAGTGCAGGACGATCGTTTTTGTCAGTGACGTGGTTTGCACCGTGACGGTCCAATTCGTCAACGTGAGCGCGGCGTAAGGCTTTTGCAGTGACGACGGAATTGGTTTGTCAAAATCGCTGCCGGGATGCGCCGCCCAACCGCAGGTGTATGCTTTGGTAAAGGTGTCCACGTTCGTCTTGGAAAACTGCTCTTGCATGTAAGATCCAAAACTATTCTCGTCCGTCGCCGTGACCAGTTCGCGACCGGTTTTCAAATCCACCAGCGAAATCACGCCGCCGCGCGCGGCGTCCACTTTGAGCCTGAAAAATTCATTTTCAATCACGCCAGTTCCGGTCGCGGCAATTCCTTTTGCAGCTTGTCCGGCAACCGGCAGAAACGTCTTGTAGCCGCCGGCCGGAACATCAGCCGCGAAAAAACGTAGCGTCTTTTCATTCACCGCCACCGCGTCCGACACTTTTCCGCTGGACAAATCGCGCACGCCGGAACAACCGCCGTCCGGCAGCCCCACTTCCACCTCACCGCCACGCGACCAAGGCAGCGGATTGAATACCACGATGTGCGGGCCGTCGGCGTCCACGTTTTGCGCGAGCAGCTTCATCCGTTCAGCGAGCGCATTGGTGACGATGTTTTCCATGATGTGGATATAGGCGCGTTTGTCGTCGAATGATTGCAGGAAGCGAGCGTATTTGCCCTCGGCGAGCTTTTGTTTCCATTCGTCGCCATACCAAAAGCCGCCGGGCTGGCTGCCGTAAAAGCCAAAGGTGTGTTCGCTGTAGAGCAGGCTGTTTTCGTAAGCAAGCGCCAGCGGCTGCGCGAGCGGCGCGGTGTTCACGCCGGCGGCGCGCAGTTCCGTGTCGAGCGTCGCCACTGCGGCTTCGAGCGGGCGCACGTCGCAGCCAGTCTTGGTTTCAACGGGCATGGATTCAAAACCATGAATCCAGGTGTCCGGCATGTCGCCGCGCACGACGGGAATTTTGTTATTCTTTTCGGCTGTGAAAGCGTCGTAAAAATCTTCGAGCTTTCCAAATTTGACTTTAACGCCGGGCATTTCCTTGGCAGCTTGTTGGATCAACTTGTTCACCTGTTCGGTCTTGGGCGGGCCTTGGTTGTCACTGGTCATGATCACCGCCAGCCAGGTGTGATACGGCCAGTCTTTCGGCGGCAGCAAATCGGTGCCGTATTCCGGCGAGTAAGACGTGAGCAGGCGCGAACCGTCCGGGCCTTCCCACCAGAACAGCGGCGGCACCTGCATGGGCTTGCTGCCGCCGTTGCAGCCGACGTGCAGGAAATTCACGCCGGCGTGCTTCAAGAGCGTCGGCAACACCCAGGTGTGCTCCGGCACGTCGGTCATTTTCGCCGCGCGCGGCAATGGCAGGCCGAGGTCATGCGTGAGGTTTGCGGAATAAGTCATGCCTTCCACCAAGTCTTCCAAGTCGAGCGTTTCGGTTTCGATGCTGAACGGCATGGCGTGAACTGCGAGCCGGCCTTCCTTCACCGCCTGCAACAATTTTTCGCGCCGCTCCGGCGTCTGCCCAGGCCAAAGCATTTCCTTCAACGGCCAGCCCGGCACCGTCCAAGTAAATTGCTGCTCCGGCGGCAGCGACCGCGACTGGTCAATCACCGCCAGTGCCTTGTCCGCGAACTGTGTGCGGTAACGCGTGAGGATGTTCGTGACGAGGTCGGTGTAGCCGATGTCATAATGCGTCTTGAAGACAACGATGATTTCCCGAACCTGATTGTCGGCACGCACCTGCAAAACCAGTGACGCAATCAACAATGGCGCGAATAACAAGTGTTTTATTTTCATAAGTCAGTTCGGGTAATTGGTTGATTTTGTGATTTTGTCGGTTCCTTGTCCATCTCCCAAAAAAGTGACAGGCACGCACGATGATTTTTGACCGGCACGGGGGCAGGAATCTGGCCAGCACCAGTTGTTCTTCGACGATTTCGAGTTCGTGGTGCGACTGGAGGTTCAGCCAGAACTGAGTTGACATCTTGAAATACCGCCCCAGCCGCAGAGCCGTGTCCAACTTCGCCTGCGGTAACGTGCGGCAGGCGCTGCTCGATGCGCAAGGCGCATTGCAACAATTCGCCTGACCGGCAAACGGCCGGTCGCCACCATGAAAAACCACTGGTTCAAAAAATTCTTTGCGCCTTGGCGGCTTTGCGTTAAAACCAAAGGCATGGAAGCCCGCACCTGTCCCCGTTGCCACGAATCTGTGACCTATCCGCCGCCCGGCGGCACGGGCCGCTGCCCGCATTGCGACTGCCTGCTCATCGGCGACCCGACGCCCGCCGACCTCGAAATGCTCCGGGACGATATGGCCGGCAAGCCGCTCCCGCGCAAGGCGGTCGTGGGCATCGCCGACATGCAGGCGCGCCTCCAACAACTCACCCAGGAAAAAAGCAACTGCTCGACCGCCTACAGGCCGGCGCGGCGGCGGACCATCCTGGCTGGGCCAACCTGCCGGAACTCAACCGCCAGATCCAAGAGGCCACCGACCGCCTGGCCGAATATCAGGTGCAGCAGCAGGGATTGAATTGATTCTGACTTCTGACTTCCGGCGCGGTGCGCCGGGTTTCCCGCCGGCTGTTGCCGGTATGTTGGCACGGCGCTTGGTTGGTTGTAAGGTTGCAGGTTGGCACGTTGCAGGTTGGCACGTTGCAGATTTTAACTTGCAACCTTCAACCAGACAACCTTCAACCCATTCGAGCGCCGCGTTTTATTTCCGGCTGCCTCATGGTGGCCGTCCGATCCCCGAAATTCGAGGATGACGACTGCGTCCTTTACAACCTTATGGAAGCTTGCGGCTATACTCCGATTTATGTGACCGAAAAACAATGTCCACTACGTTGCGCAGATATTGCTCGTCCGTGATGTGTTCCACCACATCCGGCGGGAATTCCACCAGTGACCGAAAATGTTCGCCCAGCCGCGCAAACAATTCGGCGCGGGCGCGTGGCTCAAATTCGTCGCGGCGCAGAATCGCCTGTAACGCCAAGCTGGCTTCCATCGGCGAAATCTTCTGCCGCAGGCGCGCTTCGAGATGCGGATGGCTCCGCAGCGAGTTGAATTTTCCCGTGAGCACCTGTTCCAAATCCGGCTGCTCGATTTGCGGCGAGCGGATGACGACGGTATTGGCCGCCAAGTCGCCCAGTCGTTGTGTGCGCGAGTTGATCAGCGTCGCCAATCCGCCGACGAGATAAAAGGCCGGCAGCATATCCACAAAACGCAGCAAGTTGCGGATGACGATCTGGCTGAATTGCAGCCGCAAGCCGTGGGCATCCACGACGCGCAACCGCAGCAGGCGCTTGCCGATGGTCTGGCCGCGCCAAAGCCATTCGCAAAAAAGTCCGTAGCCGATTTGGACCGCGAAATAGGCCAGAATAAAAATCGCGCGTGAAAAATCCAGGCTGATCAAATCCAGCAGGTGCAGTGCGATGCCGAGAATGGACATCACCGCCGAGATACATGCCATGTCAATAGCCCAAGCCAGAAAGCGCGTGACCGGGCTGGCCAGTTGCAGCGCAAAGTTCACGCCTTCCGGCGTGCGAATGGTCAGCGTGCTCGTGCGCGAAGAGGTCATTGCGGCAACTTCGTTTTGCTTCCCGATTTCCAGAGGAACAGCGTGAGCACGGTCAATTCCACCAAACCGAACGCGATTTTCGCCATGTAAGGCACCACCGGCTCGTGGTATTGCGAGAAAAACGATTCCACCAAACCTGCCCAAATCAATAGCACACCAACGCCGCCGATGAGCGTGACGAGGTCGCTGGAAATTTCGCGCAAGCGCTCGGCGAGATTTTTGCGCGTGCCGCGACCGATGAGCGCGCGACCCAAAATCAGACCCGCCTGCCCGGCAATCAAAATTGCCGGAATCTCAAACGACCCGTGCGGCAGCAGCCAGCCGGCAAGAAATTTCCCCTGGCCGTCCGCGATGTAATCCACCGAAATCGCACCGAGAACGACGCCGTTGTAGAAAAGCATGATGATGGTGCCGACGCCCCACGTCATGCCCAGCGCCATGGTGAAAATGGACACCTTGGTATTATGCGTCATCAAAAAAGTTGAGAAGGTGGCTTTTTCTCCCGCGAGCCGGTCGTGCTTGGCCTTCTCCTCGCGCGCAACCCGTTCGCTGGGTTTCATGCTGTCGTGGCCAAACGGCATCGTGACGTGGCGCGATTCAGGATCGAGAATCGTCGCGAATCCGCCGAACGCGCAGCCCGCGAGCGTGATGACGACCGTGAGCCAAAAGACGTTGATATGCCGGCGAAACGTCTGCGGGAAAATCACCATGAACCACTGCATCGGCTGAAAGCGATGCGGCTTCTCGCGCGTCTCGTGAATTTCGCCGTAGGCCCGCGCGACGAGCGATTCGAGATAGCGGCGCGTTTCCGGCTCGTTGGCAAACGTGTTCAGCTTGGCGAGATCGGCAGCGGTGCGTTCGTAGAGATAATGAAACCGCCGCGACTGATCCAGCGGCAGCGCGCGGTGCGGGTCATCCTCAAATTTTTTCAGAAGCAAATCCAGTTCGCTCCAAAACGGCTGCTCGGCGGCAATGAATTTGGCCAGGTCAATGATCATACGAGCTGCCTCCGCTTGACGTTGAGATATTGTGTGACCACGTCGGCGCTTAATTTTTCATTTTGCACGAGTGAAAATTGCACGCCGCGTGATTTTAATTTTTTGCCCAGCTCCAAAAGATTTTGCCATTGAATGTGTCCGCCCAACTCGCGATATAAATCATCCACGCGCGAAACATTGGCATTGCCAAACAACGGCCGAACGCCCGGCGGCTGGATCATGTTGACGAGCAGCAGATGCTGGCGGCAAACGAGTCCGGCGTTGCGCTCGAAACTTTCCGCCAGCAGCGGGTCGTCGAGCGCGGTGAGAAACACCAGCAGCGCGCGGCGGCGCAGGCGCGTGCGGATGAAAGCGAACAACTCGTCGTAATCGGGCGTGACGATTTGCGGATGCAGCGTGTAAAGCGCATCGCGGCAGAGCGAGTAATGCGCCTGGCCGTTGCGGGCGCGCACAAATTCATGCACGCGGTCGCTGAACGTGAGCAGCCCGAACAAATCCCCCTGCCGCTCGGCGGCCAGCGCGAGCACCAGCGCGGCGGAAATGAAACGCTCCAGCGTGCTGACGCGCGCATTCGGATCGGCGGGATCGGCGACTTCGCGCGCGGCCAGGCGCGAGGCGTCGAGGATGACGTAAATTTCCTGCGTCCGCTCAATCTGAAAAATTTTCGTGACGGGTCGGCCGCGCTTGGCCGTGGCTTTCCAGTGGATGTCTTCGTAGCTGTCGCCCGGAATATATTCGCGCAGCTTTTCAAAATCGCGGCCTTTGCCGACCTGCCGCTGGGCGTGAATTCCGAATGTGCCGCGATTCAAAAACAGTGCGGCGACATTTTTCCGCTCCTTCATCAAATCGGGATAAACGCGCAGTTCGCTGCGCAACGGCAACACCGTGCGCGCTGACCAAAAACCAAGCGGTGACGCGCCTTCGATGTGGCAGCGGTTGAGCGAATAATTGCCCCGGCGGCGCGGCGTGCAAGGCCAGCCGACGCGGGAAGTTTTTCCCGCGCCGGGAATTTCCGCAAGCAGGTCTTCCTGCGGCGATTCAATTTCGCGCGGCAGCGGCAGGCCAAGGCGCAGGACGCGACTGGCGGACGCGGTGTTTTTGAAAAGCAGTTCCAACTCGCCCGGCCGATCTTTTGAAAGCCGCACCGTTTCCGCACATTCAACGCTGAAGTCTTGAACACTGCGGAATGCGAACAGCGCATCAAACAACACCGCCACGACGAACGCGCAGATGAGAATCACCGCGAACGGCGCGACGGCAGGCAGCACGCCGGCAACCGTCGCAAACGGCACGACCAGCAGCGTCACCCACCAAATCAATCTGGAACAGGGTGAAAGCATCTTTCAGCGCGGCACGGCGACCTGCTGGAGAATTTTTTGGATGACTTCGCCAACGGTCACGCCTTCGATTTCAAATTCCGGGCGCAGCACGAGGCGATGTTCCAGCACCGGCGTCGCCATGATTTTCACGTCATCCGGCGTCACGAAATCGCGGCCGGCAATCGCCGCGAACGCGCGGCTGGCGAGCAGCAGCGATTGCGTCGCACGCGGGCCGGCACCGACCAGGACGCTTTCGCTCGCTCGCGACGCGCGGACGATGTCCACCAGATACGCGAGCAATTCCTCGCGCACGGTGATGCCGTCCAGCTCGCCGCGCAGTTTCGCCAGCGCCTCGCCGGTCACGACCTGCTGCACCGCGCCGGCGGCGAGCGCGGCTTCGGGCGAGTCCTTGCCGAGCATCCGCTTGGCGAGCGTCAACTCGTCTTCGCGCTCCGGCGTGCCCATTGTAATTTTCAACATGAACCGATCCTTCTGCGCTTCCGGCAACGGGTAAGTGCCTTCATACTCAACCGGATTTTGCGTGGCGAACACGGTGAAGTTGGGCGACAGCACATGCGTTTCGCGGTCAATGCTGACCTGCCGTTCCTGCATCGCTTGCAGCAGCGCGGATTGCGTTTTGGCGGGCGCACGATTGATTTCGTCCGCCAGCAGAAAGCTGGTGAAGACCGGCCCGCGCACCAGGGTGAATTCATTTTTCTGAAGATTGTAAACATTCGTGCCGGTGATGTCGGCGGGCATGAGGTCGGGCGTGAACTGGATGCGCGAGAACTCGCAGCCGAGCGTGCGCGCGAGCGTGCGCACCAGCAAGGTCTTGGCCACGCCCGGCACGCCCTCGATGAGCGCGTGCTGGCCGGTGAAAATGGCGATGAGCGCGCGGTCCACGACTTCGCCCTGGCCGATGATGACCTTGGCAATTTCCTGCCGCGCGCGGGCAAGGATGTCTTTGAGTTGTTCAAGATTTTGATTCATAAATTATTTTACTTTTGGCGTTTTAAAATCTGGCTGATCACGCGGTAATTTTCGACCGGCTTGCGCTGGTGCGGTTCCAGCGCGGCCTGTTGCTGGATGAGTTGTTCGAGGTCGCGCCGCTGCGCCGGCGAAACGGCGGCAAGCCGCGCGCCGGATTTTTTCCACTCGGCGAAACAGACGTTGATGATTTCCGCCGGTGAAATACCGCGCCGCACCAAATTCACAAAACCGGACGCCGAATCGCGGCCCGCCACGACCGGCCCGGCATCAACCTTCGTTTCCGCGTGCGGCGGAACCAGGCTGACGGAATTTTTCCACACGAACAAGACGGCGACAAGCAAGAGGCTGAAAATCAGGCCGTGCAGTTGGTAGCGTCGCATCAGCGTCGCCATGCCCGGCTGCTCGACGATGCCGAGATGCGCCTCGTCGAAGATCGCGTCGCGCCCGCTGCCAAGCAGCCACGCCAGCAGCGGCGCGCTGCGGTCTTTGAACAGCGCCTCATTGCTGAACGGATAGGAATCGGCCACGAGCACGACCGAGCCGGCACCGAATTTCCGCTCGACGACAACGGGCATTTTTTTGTCGCGCTGATAAATCGTCACCCAGCCATTGGTGAGGTTGGTGAAACACAGCACGGTGTGAATGGGGAGCAGCGCGGGCAGATCACGGCTGGCCGCGACAAGCTGGGCGCTGGGAAATTTAATTTCGCCATCGTCGTTCGTGCCGAGATTCTTGTATTCAAAATCAAATCCCCATTCCTTGGACAAGTCCGCGTATTTGAGCAGCTCTGATTTGAGATCGTTTTCGTCCTGCTTGTCTTGCTGGTCCTGGTCGTCCGGCGAATTCTTGTGCCGGCGTTCGTTGCGCGAACTCGTGTGTTTGAGGGGCGGAACCACATTTGTGGAATTGATGTGGTTGGTGCTGGCCAAACTTTTTGCACTGTTGACGTTGTTGGTTTCACTTTTATTTTCCACCGCATTTTGATCTGGTTTACTATGTCCATGGCGAGGCTTCTTTCCGTCGCCGGACACACTGTCGGTTTCATTGGTGTGCGCGCTGCGCGCCGACCACGGTTCGCTGGCTTCGGGATAAAACGAAACGACTACGCGCCCGCCGTTGAAAACAAACCGTTGCATGGTGGCAAACTCGGAACGCGACAGCCATTTCAGCGAATCGGGCTGCGCACCCAGGACAAAGAGCGCGTGCGCCTGTCCGTCGTCGCTTTTGAACGTCTCTTCAAAATAGCGCTGCGCCGTCACTCCCGGCACGTCATTCAGACTTTCGTAAAAAACACTTGCGCCCAGCGGGTCGGTGCGCAGTGTGGAATACGGCGGATAAATGTCGCCACGGTCAAAACGCAGTTCAAACAGCCGCACCAAACCAAACGCGAACACCGCCCCGAATAGCAGGCTGGCGCACAGGATGGCCGGGCGTTTCAGCATGAGCGGATGCGGTCGAAATTGGAACGGAACTGCGCCAGCGCCTCGGCGGTCACGTCGTAAAGGCCATACCACGCACGGTCGAACGAACTGACGTTGGCGGCAAACGCCGCGCGCAATTCCGGCGAGCCGCGCGCCCGGCGGTTCACCTCGTTTTCGTAATCGTGATTCGATTTGAAGCGCGCGATGCTGACGATTTCCCGCGACGCCAGATGCGCGAGCGAAGCCAGATAAAACGCCCGCAGCGCCAGACGCAAGTCGCCTTGATTGAGCAGCTCGCCGGCGAGCTTGAGCCACTCGTCTTCGGGCAACTGCGCGGCGGTCACGTTTTCGTCGTTGAGATCGGGACGCGCGGGGACAATTTCGGCGGCGACGATTTTGGGACGCCGCCAGCCTTGACGCCACAAGCGCACGACGAGCAGCGTCAGCGCCGCCGCCGCGAAGAGGATCAAGGCATAGGCAAACCAGCGGAACACCTCGACCCACTCAAAATGGCGTGCGGTGCCGTCCTCGGACGGTTTTGGCTTGGGCATGAAATGTTTGTTGAACCAGTCGAGAATGCTTCGAATCCAATCGCGCACCGAACGCGCCCAGTCGGCGAGCGTGTGGCCGATGCTGGTGAAAAAAGTTCGGAGCCATGCTTTCGTCGGGCTGTCGTCCTCGACGGCTTTTTCGCGCGGCAGCCGCCACGCATATTTGTCGTGCTGCAATGTTTGTTTTACAGCGGTTTCAATTTGCGCGGACGGAACCGTCGCGGACGATTGAACTTTTGCCGGCGGCGAATTCGTGGCGTTCGCGGCGCGGGCGGACAACGGGAGCAGCGACAGAAAAACCAGCGCAGCCACCGCGAGCAAATTGCTTCGCCCGCGGACGACTGAAAGTTCCGCCAGCAAATCCGCGCCGTCTTTCTGCGCCTCGCCGTGGAAACAGCGCAGCGTATAAACCGCCTTGGTGAGCGGATCGAGCGCCAGCCACGCGAGGGCCAAAGTGACCGCGAGAAACGTGGTGTTGAATATCACCCAAAGGCCGGCGCGGCTGAAGGCGGTTTCGACGCCGAGAAACATTTTGAGCAGTTGCGGCGCGGTGAGGACGGCGATGAGCGCATTGAGCCAGAGCACGGCAGCCACCAGCAGGAGCAGCGCGAGCAGCAGATGGTTTTGTTTCGGCCAGAGCCGCGCCTGAGCGGCGGAGCGGCGGAACACCGCCCGGACACCGGCTTCAGCACCATCGCCCAGCACGGTGACATTTTCATAAAATGCCAGAACCCAGGCGAAGGGAAGCGCGGTGATGAGCGCGGCCGGCAACAAAAACAGCCGCGATGGCTGCACGATGCCTTGCACGAAAATCAGCCGCAGCACGCGGGAAAAATTCCATTTTGTTTCCGGCACCGCCGCGAGGCGCGCGCGCAAGGCGGACGTGAAAACGCTTTGCCAGCATTTCAGCCAGACGAACAAAATTACCATCCCAAACGCGGAGGCCGGGCAGCGCCGTTGCGCAAATGCGCCGCAGCTCATGTCCGCCCAGAAAAATAGCAGGCCGAGCGCAAATGGAATCGCGCCGACGTAATAGGTCAGCAGCACGCGCGCCGGCACGGTGCGGAGCAAATGCACGGCGTCCTCAATGAGGTCGAGCGCGGAACGACCAAGCTGGGCGGACTTTTTTTTCATTCCTGCCAGAAGCTGTTTTGCCAGAGCGTGCCGTCGTGAAAACTGGTCGGGATGCTCAACAGGATTTTGCCTGCCAAATAAAACGCGAGCCAGCCGATCATCAGGCTGAAGCAAAACGCCGTCGCGCCTGCGAGCCAGGCGAACAACGGCCGGCGCTTCTTCTCCGTTTGTCGGAGCATTTTTCGCAGGCAGGCGGCGCAGATCACGCGGTCTTCGTGTTCGGCAATGCACTCGTGGCAATAAAAATGTCCGCACTCCGGGCAGCGCGCCACGGCTTCGCGCGTGGCATGGTTCAGGCAGTGGCGCTGGTGGAGATTCGTCATGCGGCGGTTTTGTTTTCGCGCCAGTGTTGCCGCAACAGCAGCAGGCCGGTCACGCCAAACAATCCGGCCAGCGCTGCGCTGATGGACAGAATCGCCAGCCACCACGTCGTGGCGAACGGCTGTAATCCAGCCATCGCCTTGACGTAACCCCATTGCGTGCCATCAAAATTTTGCCCCGGCGTCATCAAAATCATAATGACGAAGCCGGTGACATAACCGAGGCCCACGAACACGGCGGCAACCCAGGTGAGCACGCGCACGGCGAGTTTGAGGTCGGTCTGATGCTGTTTGACGAGCGCAATGAGAACCGCTCCCGCCACGACGGCACCGGTGATCATGCCTGCCAAAACCACCGGCACACCGGGCAGAATAATATTGAGCAGGTCGGTCACGGCATCGGCCAGCAGCGCAATGAAAAGTATCTGGTGGGCGCGGCTGCGGTAGGCGCTCAAGGTCGGATCGGTGACGCGCGAAAACTGGCCGGACACGGCGGGACTGGCGTTGGCACTGGCGAGCAGGGCCGCGTATTGCGGCGCGAGCATTTCGGCGGTGGCGCTGCCTTGCGCGGCGTCAATGAGCGGCGTGAGCCGGGCGAAGAATTTTTCGGCGTTCCGGCGGCGGCGCAATGACGGGAGTTCCTCCAGATGAACTGCGGTTTTGATATGACAGATGCAGGTCGAGCCGCGGAAAACATTCAAGAGCAGAAAAAATCCAAAGCTGGCAGCGATGATGGCCAGCGCGATGACACCGACCTGGTCCTTGACTAAAAGTGTCCAGAGCAGAAACCCACCTGTGAGCAAGCTGAGGACAATGTTGATGGTGCGCCAGGAGTTGGTCTTGTGAAGATAGATCGCCTGAATGTCGCGGAAATAAAATCGCTTGTAGCTTTCGGAATAACCGCCGACCGACTCGACCTGCAACAAATGATCGTCGCCGAGCCACAGGCGGCAACTCACGCGGGCGACGGTGATGAACGATCCGCCTTTGCGCGACAGGCCGCTGCCGGGCAGGCGGGCGTATTTGACTGGAGCAGCGTCGGGCATGGCTTATTTTCTGATGATGAGCCAGGTGAAAAACACCACCCAGCCGGCGATCTCCAGAGAAGCGAAGATGATGGCGATGACCAGATTCAGCCGCCGGCGGTTTGGGACAATGCTGCCGGGCGATTTCCAGTGCCAGAGGGCATAGAACAATGCCGCCGGCGCGGTGAAAATGGTGAAGTAAAAAAGGAGCAGCGGCAGCAGGGCCAGCGCGATGGCAATGCGGTCGTGCCGGGTGCGTGCGTTTTGCAGCTTGGCGATCTTGCCTTTTTTCCGCCCCGCTTCCAGACAGGCTGGACAGATATGCTGCCCGTTAAAATCCACGTCGCACAACGCGCAAAGAAACCGACCGCAGGCCTCGCAGACCACAGCGGCCTTTTTTTCCGGGTGATAAAAACAACTGGCCTCGCCTTCCACCAGAAGCCGTTCGGCGGGGGTGATTTTTTCCTCGCGAAACAGCGCGGGAAAAACGGCCACGCGCAATTTAGTGGCGCAGGAGGGACAGTCCTGCCACGCCGGCTGGTTGAAAAATTCCGCGCCCAGCACGGCCCGGCATTTCGGACATGCGATGGGTTGCGCAATGGCCGGCATGGTGCGTCAGGCTTTGATGACGCGGGTGTTGCACAGGCGATCGTGGAGCGCGCGCTTTTCCTCGTCCCACGCCGCCATGAAAAAGCCGATTCCCAGGATCAAACTGCTTAACAAATAACCAAAAAATCGTCCGGTGGCTTTGCCGTAGCCCACTGGCGAACCATCGGCGCAGACCACCCGGATCTTGCAGAGTTTTTTGCCGGGAGTCTGGCCGCTTTTGCCGATGAAATAGATGAAGTAGGCCGCGCGCAAGCCAAAGCCAAGCCCCATGATTCCAAGCTGCATGATAATGAATCCGGCGGCTTTGTTGTTTCCCGACAAAGCCCCGGAAGCACCAATCACAACTCCCACCAAGGCGCCAACAATCGCACCCAGAATGCCGGTGATGATGCCATCCACGAAATATGCCGCGAAGCGCGTCCAGAAAGAGGCATATTCCATCGGCCCGTCCGCGACATTCGCGCCCTCTTTCAGCTTCTGCACAAAAATCGGTTTGCACGCCGCACAGACGGCGGCGTTGCCGTAGCGAATGACTTCCGTGACGGGAAACACTCCGCCGCATTGCGAACAGACCACCTCCGCAACTCCAGTCGCCGCGCCGACGGATGGGAGAGCCGCGCCGGGGCTTGACGCTCCGCCACTGGCGGGCAGAACTTCGCCCAATGGCTGCCAGTTGGCCATGCCGTCACGCCAGACCAGGGTTTCAGAATTGATTTTGCCTTCCCGCCGAAGTGTTTCCAGATCAGCCTCCATGACCGGTCCGCGCTGCTGCTCATCTTCCAGGTAATGCCACATAATTATTTTATTATTGGGTGTAGGTTTAAGCCTTGAATTATGGTTATGAATTCACAGAGTCAATGCCTTGTAAAGGTTTTTTATTAACAGAAATATTTCACGCTAACTGAACTCCGATTAGTCTCGAACGGAGACGGGATTAATCGCGTCGCGTTAACATCATGGCGCACCGATCTGAATGCCGCGAGACAGAACTTCCGAACTTATGAATCCACTTGCTGAAGCATCACATTCGTATCCCGCCCTTCCGGTCAATGCCGACCGTCCGCAAAGCCCCCCGTGTTACCCTGCCCGGCGGTCAACGGCGGGCCGTTGCCGAAAGCGCTGCCCAAGGCCGGCGACTGGACGCTCGAAGGCAAATACAACGGCTGGCGCGCGTGGGTGCATAATCCCTCCGGCGCGATGTTCAACCGCAAGCTTGAACCCTTGAGCATCACCCATGAGTTCAAACCCACGCTCGCCACGCTGCATCAGTTGCCATGGGAATGGTCGGACGTGGAAGCCCTCGAACGGCGGCATAATCATTTTGCAACAATGTAATATCGCGCTCGGCTGCAAGCCCGGCTCGGAATTTTGGGAAGGTCTGGTCGTTAAGCGCAATGACAGCCTCTATCCCCGGCAACGGCGCAACGCCGAACTGGATTTCCCCTACTGAATGAAGCATCACTGGGCGTTTTAGCTCAAACCGCCTCTTTGATCTTGTCCGCCAGCCAGGCCTTGATCTGAGACTGTCTGGCAATCCCGTTTCGTCCCGCCACGCGGTCAATGCTCGAAATCATCCATTGCGGCAGATCCAGGTTCACCCGTGACTTCTCATGGTTGCGGCGGCGTGCCATGACCGTATCGAAATAGTCCAGCACGTCTTCGCCAGCGGCATGGCGGGTTTCAAGATTCTGGCGGTTGGTCTTCAGTTTGCTCATAAATGGCCTCTTCGCTGGTGCGTGCCCGGCGCACGCTGATGATCCGGATCCGGTCTTCCCGTCCGGTGAATATCGCCGACCATACTTTCCCCTTTACCCGGGCAATCAGCATTTTCCGATGTTCGGCTTCCGAACGGGCCGGCAGTTCCACCGCATCCACGTCCTGCCATAATTTTTGAGCCTCCGAAAAGTCCAAGCCGTGTTTTTGCCCGGTTGGCAGCACTCTTGGCTTCGTCGAACTCGTAAATCATTTCGGTATAAAAATAGCACCTTCATTTATTTTATCAAGCGGACTTCTTTTCACTCCTTTTATGCACAAATCCGCCATCGCCTCCGCCGCCGTTCAAACCCTGTTCGACTGGGCAGCCAACGCCACCAACAAGGGACAATCTCAGTGATTTACGAAGGTTGAATGGGCGCTGTGTTGTCACTGCCACTCAATGATTATCGTCCCGTCTTCGCCGATCTCACTTGCGGCAATGGCGTAGACGGTTTGGCGGGCGGGATTTGCCTGATGCTGATGACCCGCAGATCAATGCCATGTTCTCCGTTTCCCAAGGCGCAGGTGATAATCGTGGGGCAGCCAATCAGAAAACCCAGGAAATAGGCACCCCAGCTCGACCAACAACATTGTGGGCGGAGCGGCGGCCGCGTTCTACCGGCTCGCCCCGAAATAAAAAAACCCTCCAGTGGGAGGGTTTGATGGTTGATTTAAGCTGGTTGAAATTATTCTTTGCGCCGGCGGATGAACTGGCCCAGCATTACCAA
>Ga0182030_10004544_pt1 | contig 29558 bp, 30 predicted proteins | sample 812S3MmetaG_FD_121299 | JGI IMG/M metagenome (GOLD analysis project Ga0182030, IMG submission 121299) | Permafrost microbial communities from Stordalen Mire, Sweden - 812S3M metaG (Illumina Assembly) | ecosystem: Environmental > Terrestrial > Soil > Wetlands > Permafrost | place: Sweden...
GGCGCCGTGCAACGGGCGCCGTGCAACGGGCGCCGTGCAACGGGCGCCGTGCAACGGGTGCCGGGCTAGGGGAATTCGATCACTCCTGATGATCCCAGTGGCCCGGCAGGAAATGCCACTTGCTGCCCGTTTGTTCCCACTGCGCGGGTATCCAATGATGCTTGCGCCGTTCCACCAGCCAACTGCCTTCGGCCCAATAATAGGCTTTGCCACTCCATTCCCAGTGGCCAGCCGCCCACACCAGGCCGTCGTGCGGCTGCGGCATCCGCTCTGACCGCAGGGGCGGTGGCGCGTCCTCGGTATAGATCTCGGCTGCGTAGGCTGCACAGCCTAGGAGAAGCTCGGCGGCAATGAGCATCGCCCAGAACCACGGCGAATTGATTCGATGAGTCATCGTTCAGCTCCTTTGATGTCAGAACTGAACGAATCATACGATAAGCGTATAGTTTGTCAATTTGTCATAAGGCCAGTGCTACGGCTCCCGCCAGATGCACCGACGTGAAGGCTCGCAGTTCCTGTTCGGCGTCAGTCATGGTTTCGCAGCGCCGGACGAGATCAGAGCTGCCGAAATACAGGGCGCGGGCCAGCTGCTTGGCGCTCGGCGCGAGCCGCGAATCCGTCAAAATCGCATGGTTCAGTAATCGCAGGATATCGTTATCCAGATCCGCGAAAATATCGCCGGCCAGCGCATGCGTGTAAGAAAAGAGTTCCGCCGCGTGAGCTGACCCACGCACTAACATAAACACCAGGCGATGCTTGGCCAGCACCGCTTCCGTCAACCGCTCCTGCAGCGATCCCGCCGGATTGGCCAGGGCCTGTTGTACAGCACTCAGCAGGATCCTGGCCATGCGCGCGGATACGGCAATGAACAACTCGTCCTTGTTCTTGAAATAACTATAGAGCGTCGCTTTCGCGACGTTTGCTTCGCGAGCGACCAATTCCATGGTAACGGCGCGAAAACCTACCCGTTTGAACAATTCCTCGGCAGCGCGCAGGCAGCGTTTACGGCGCGCATTTTCGTCAGGATCGGCGCTGGAGTCGTGGGATGACATCGATCAATCATACGGCAATGTGCTATCGAGGCCGCCGGCAGGCGCCTTGCGATCGGCAACGCGCGCCAGCGCTACATGCGAAGAGCTGGGTCTGGAGAGGGCGGGGTCATTGCTCCTGCCGTAACGCGCCAAGGCTTCGGTGCCGGAGAGATCCTCGATCAGCTCGAAGCCGCAACGCGCAGTCTCCGCGGCGATGGTGCCAGGGTCAAATCCGCAGAGGAATGGTTCTCCCAATGCGGAGACTTGTTTCTGCATTTCCTCGAACGCCGGGGATGGCGACTGCAGCCGAGCGGCGTCCATGTAGGTGAATGCCAGTTCGCTGCCGGGAGGACAGAGATGCGCGACGGAACGCATCGTGGCCAGATTCGCATCGCGGGTCAGATACATGGTGACCCCCAGCCAGGAAAAGAACGCGAGCTGCGCGGAATCGAATGATGAACCCGCCAAGGCCTGTACCAGGCTTAGCTTGGAAAGATCGGCCGCGACGAAGTGCACCGTCGGCGGCAGCTCGATGCCGCACTCCTCGATCCGCGATAGCTTGAGCGTTTGCGTCGCCGGGTGGTCGATCTCGAAGATCTCGAGCTTCCGAGCAAAGTCGGGTCGCCGCAGGCAGAAACTGTCGAATCCCGCTCCGATCAACACGTATTGCCGGATGCCACGGCTAACCGCCGTCCGCAAAGCGTCTTCGGCATAGCGTGTGCGCGTGATGACGTTCGGAAACGCGGGGCTGCGCAACAGTCTCGCGTCGTCGAACCGGCTGCGCAGCGTGTCCGGCACAAGACGCTCGCCCCACGGGTCTTCGATGAGGGGATGCGGGTCCAGCCGCGTGTGCAGCGACCGCATCAAGGCGGTCGCGAGCGCGGTACTGCTGGCCGCGGCATCATCCACGGGAGGCGGCTCTAATGCGCCGCGGCGCTGGTGTCGCGAATGAATGCGGCGCTGGTGTCATGCAGCAGCTTGAGCGAGGTGTCCTTGGCATACACCATGTGGCCGGATTCGTAGAATTTGTACTGGATGTTCTGTTGCAAATTGGCGGGCATCGGCAAGTGATGCATTTCATAGATTCCTTCATAGAAGGGCGTCGCCAAATCGAAGTAGCCGGCGTTCAGCAACACCTTGAGATTCGTATTCACCTTCATGGCGTGGGCGAGGTCCTGCATGACGTTCAGGCCTTGTTCCGAGGATGTCGGCGCTCTACTTTGGCCGGGCTGCTGATGCAGGCCGTTCCAACTCTGGAAAATCGGAATGCTGAGTTTGAAGGCATGATCGTTGCTGTAGTGCAATTCTTTGCGGGCGTAGTCGTTGAACGCTGAGACATAGGCGGAGCTGAGCGCGGTCGCTTGTGGATCGTATTCGGCCCGCTGGCTCAAGGGATCGATGTCCGGTCCAGAGAAGCGTGTATCCAATCTTCCGGTGGTGATGTTCTGATCCGCCTGCAGGTTTTGACGGAACTCGCCGCCGTCGATGCGCAACTCCGCTTTGAGAATGTACTCGACCGAGAGTCCGGTGTAGTCATGCAGCTTGGCGGCGACTGCGTTGCGATCTGCGGGACTTAGCTCGGTACCCGCGGCGAGCGCGCGTCCATACTCGCCCATGGCGAATTGCTCGACCTCGGTCAGCAGCGCTTCGAGATCCTTTTTGTCGGGGGCCAGTTTGTGGTGGTACCAAGCGCTGGCCGCGTAGGTCGGAAGAACGAGTTGATACGGTAGATCGATGCCGGGATTCAAGGTAGGTTGATCGGCGCTCAAGTCGAAATTGAATATCTGCGACAATAAGATCACGCCATTGAAGTCGATGGCACGCTCCGATTCGAGCTCATTGATGAGCACCGCCGAGCGCGTGGTGCCGTAGCTCTCGCCGAAAAGATATTTGGGCGAGTTCCATCGCCCGTACTTGGTCAAGAACTGCGTGACGAATTCGGTGAATGCATAAGCGTCGGGATCCACGCCGAAGAAGGCCTTCTCCTTATCCTTGCCTGCGATGCGACTGAATCCGGTACCGGGCGCATCGATGAACACCATGTCGGTCACATCCAACAAGCTGTAGTTGTTGTTGACCAGCGAATACGGTGCCGCAGGTGTGTGCTGGTCGCTCGGCGTGACGATACGCCGCGGTCCAAAAGCACCCATGTGCAGCCACACGCTCGCTGAGCCGGGGCCACCGTTGAAGATGAAGGTGATCGGCCGATTGCCCGGGTTGCCGGTTTTGAAGTAGGCGACGTAGAACATCGAGGCTTCGGCGGTGGGATTCTTCGACTCGCCCTCGGGCGGCGTAGTGTCCTTTTCGGTTTTCGGGTCGCGGGGAACGTCGTCCCAACCCTTGGGGTGAACGATGAGTGTGCCGGCAATGGATTGATAGGCAATCGCCTGACCTGCTATCGACACGGAGCCGGAGCCGAGCGCGGATTCGGGCTTGAAGGGTTCGAATTTTCCCAAGTCGCCTTTCTCAGCGCCGGCATCAGCTGGGGTGTTTTGCCCTTCGGCATCCTTCTCTTTCGCAGCACCCCACGCGGCCGACAAACAAGCGCATGCGGCCACAGCGGCGAGGAGCTTCGTCAGATCCATGGTCAACCTCGGGTTCTTTCGGGTGAAAAAATTGTACTGCACAAATAGCCCCAAGGCACCGCGACGATGGGCAGCAGCACCCAGAGGAACGCCGTGGTGGTGCCTGCCGCCGCCGAGTCCCATAACGCACCTTTCGACCAGAGCGGATAAGCCACGATGATGAGCCACAAGACCTTGTAGAAGATCTCCAGTAGTAGGATCGGCAGCATCCGCAACGGCCGAATGATTCCGATGCCGGCCAAGGTCGCGAACGCAGTCCAGACGCACCATGCGACCGCGTCGCTCGGATCCCACACACCCTGGTGGAACAGGATTTTAGTCCAGGTGTCCTTGCCGAGGACGAAGAACATCAGCGCGTAAACCAGCCGCAAGAGGTAGATATTGAACCTGGGGGCGCCGGCGACTCCCGTGCCTTGCTTTGCTGCTGCGTTCATGTACGTTTCTCCTTACTCGCGACAACAAAATAGAGGATGAGATAAGCAATGCCGAAGGCGGTTACCGGCAGACCCCATAGCGCGCTTTTCGCGCCGGCATTGACGCCGAATGCGGCCATCAATGCGAGGCCCAACAGGGTGCAGACGAGTCCGCGATGCAGAAAATGTGCAGCCGGTGCGGCGTGACCGGAGCCGCCTACGAAGCCATTGCCGCGAGTCGGCAGCACCGCCATCTCGAGCCCGCGCTCCAGCGCGGTCATGCGCTCTTTATGAATCAAATCAATGAGATGACGGTTGTGGCGATAGGTGAGAACGATGCCTAAGATGCCGAAGAACAGCAGCATCCACATGACCATGAAAGTGATGAAAGTCGGCGTATCCACGTTTCTCACCCGCTTTGCGAATTCAGTTGAGCTTGATACTGGCCGGACTACCCGGCGGTTTTGATCCGACGACAAATATTTTTGCGGCCTGCAAAACCGTTGGCGCTGCGCCCCGGTATTAGATAGATGGCCTCCGACACCCAAGGCGATCGAGCGGACGCTTTGGAAAAACCCAATGAGCGCGACGCGGACATTGTCCTGCGCATCGAAGCGGGCGATCTGACAGGTGCATTCGACCTGCTCATGCAACGCTACGAATCGAAGCTGTATCGGCTCTGCCTCACTTTCCTGCACGATCGAGCGCTAGCCCAGGATGCGGCCCAAGAAAGTTTGGTGCGGCTCTGGCGCGCGCTGCCGAGGTATGACGGCCGCGCTGCGCTGTCGACCTGGGTGTACGCTATTACCCGCAACTGGTGTCTGACCTGCCTCGCCTCCAAGCGTCGCACCGTATCCTTGAGCGAAAGCTACGTGCAGGCGGAAGTCGATGCACTGGCAGCGCCTGACGTTCAGGATGCATCGGATCAAGGCCATGCCCTACGGCAGCTGGTGGAGGAATTGCCGGAGACGACCCGCCGCATCGTCACCTTGTTTTATTTCGAGGAGCAGTCCGTCGCCCACGTGTCCGAGCTGGTTGGACTGGCGCAGGGGACGATCAAGACGCACTTGTTCCGCGCTCGCGCCGTTTTGCTCGCGCGCCTCGAATCGTTGGGTTTGGCGGAGATCGAGAATTGGACTCAAATTGGAGATTGATATGATCGATAAGACTGCAACTTCCAGCGCAGAATCGGTGCGGCAAGCCGGCTTGAACGCCGCGCTTGCCGGCGCATTCCCACCGCCCGCGACGCCGTCGGATTTGCGCGCCGGGGTGCTGGCCGCCATCGCGCGTGAGCCCGCTGTTGATTGGCAAGCTCAGCGCCGAAATTTGCAACAGGAACATCGTGCAGCCATCGCCAAATTGAACCAACGTTACCTACGCAGTTGCCGCGACGCGGTGTTGGTGGGGGCGTGCTTGCTCGCGGCTCTGGGTTTGAGCATCAAGCCGCTGTCCCATGGGCTGGCGCCGTTCTTCGCCAATGCGGCCCCGATGGTCGCCGGCTTCATGGCCTTATGCGTGGGGGTGCTATGCGGTGCGGCCATTCTGCAGGACCTGTTCAAGGACGCTGGCAGCGAGGGTCTGCGAGGCGCGAAATCATGAAGTGGCTGTGCTTGATTGCGCTGATTTTGATCGTGGTGGCGAGCAACGCCGGGCATTCCTATGCCGATCCCGCCGTTGCGCCCACGACCAACGTAGTCTCGGCAGGCACCGAGAACATTGCGCCCGTGGCAATTCCGGAACCCTCGGCGCAGGCCATCCGCCACTACCGCAGCGGCAACTTGCTCTGGATAGTGTCCACTCTATGGGCGTTCGCGGTGCCGGCGGTGATTTTCTTCTCAGGCTTTTCTGCCCGGCTGCGCAGCCTGGCACAGCGCGTGAACCGGCGTTGGTACTTTTCGCTGGTGGTCTATCTGGCGCTGTTCGTCTGCGTATGGTTCTTAGCGGATCTGCCGCTCGACTTCTATTCCGATTACATCAGGCCGCATGACTACGGATTGTCTGCGCAGGCCTTTGGCAAATGGCTCAAGGATGATTTCCTATCCCTCGCACTCGGGATCGTTGGCGCGGCGCTGGTCGCATGGATACCGTTGTTGCTGGTTAAACGATCTCCCAAACGCTGGTGGCTTTACGCCTGGTTCGCTGCCATCCCGATAATGATTTTCATGTCGTTGATCGAGCCGATTTGGATCGAACCGCTCTTCAATCAATTCGGCCCGATGCAGGATAAAGCATTGCAGGCCCAAATTCTGAAGCTCGCTGCCCGCGCGGGGGTCGATACCCGCGATGTCTATCAAGTGAACAAAAGCGTCGACACCAATGAACTGAACGCTTATGTGACCGGCATCGGCAGCACCACGCGCATCGTTTTATGGGATACAACGCTCAAAGAACTAACACCGGTGGAAGTGGAACAAGTCATGTCCCATGAGATGGGACACTACGCGCTCCGGCACATATGGAAGGGTCTCGGCGCCGGCATGTTGCTGCTGTTGGTGGGCTTGTGGTTCGTACATGTGAGCGCGGAGTGGCTGTTGACGCGGTCCAGCCGCTACAGCGACGTGCGTGAACTCAGCGACATCGCGGCGTTGCCGTTGCTGGCTCTACTCCTCAGCGCCGCCGCATTTCTGCTGATGCCGCCAATGCTCGCGGTGTCACGCCATTTCGAGCACGAGGCGGATCGCTTTGGGCTGGAACTGACCCACGACAATCACACCTGCGCGACGGTATTCGTCAAGTTCGTGCAGCATGACCTTGCCTATCCGAGGCCTTCAGCGCCGGTGCAGTGGTTTCGCGCCTCGCATCCTTCGATAGCTGAGCGCATCGACTTTTGCAACTCGTATCATCCCTGGCTCGAGGGCGGAGAAGGGCGCTATTCGAGTTATTTCAGGTGAGCGCAGTGGCGCAAAGCGATGTCTACTGCCGCCAACCCAAGAACAAGGCGGGCACCGGTTGACTCCAAATTTTACAGAAGTCCACGTTCTGCGAGCGATACGCTGACACCGTCGCCGATGATGATGTGGTCCAGCAATCGGATGTCCACGAGCGCCAGCGCCTCCTTGACGCGTTGGGTGATCAATTCATCGGCCTGACTTGGTTCTGCGATTCCCGATGGATGGTTGTGCGCGATGATGATGGCGGCGCAATTGCGCTGTAGGGCGGCTTTGACGATCTCGCGCGGGTGTACGCTCGCGCCGTCGATCGTGCCGCGAAACATTTCCTCGAAGTGAATCAAGCGGTGACGCTTGTCCAGATAGAGACAACAAAAGACCTCGTGTTCGAGGTCGCGCAAGCGCGCCGACAAGTAATCCCGGGTCGCCCGCGGGCTCGCCAAGGATGGGCCGGCACGCAGCGTCTCCGTGAGTTGCCGCCGGGCGATCTCGACCGCGGCTTGCAGCTCCGCGAATCGAGTGGGCCCAAGCCCAGGCTCGGCGCAGAATCTGTTGCGATCCGAGGCGATCAGCTTGCGCAGCGAATGAAAATTTTTGAGCACGTCGCGCGCGAGATCTAGAGCGGAATGGCCGGGTGTTCCCGTGCGCAGCAGTATTGCCAGCAACTCCGCGTCCGAAAGCGCGCCAGCGCCCTTGTCCAGCAGCTTTTCGCGCGGCCGCTCATCCTGAGGCCAATCCCTGATTGCCATGCGCCAGCTTTACGCATACTGGCAGGAGGCGACAGGCCCATTTCGGGTCTGAGACGCAAGATACGCGTGTGTCTTAGCCTCAGGTGGCTTATGCGCAATTCCTCCAGATAACGGCAAAGAATGCTACTCGGTCGATCAACGCGTGTTGATCCCTGGAGGTGCAAAGCTATGTCAAGTTCTTAGGACTTGCCTGTGCTACCGAAGCCACCCTCGCCCCGACCTGTTTCAATCGAGAACTGGTCCACATAGTGGAGCGCAATCTGAATTACCGGCTGGAACATTAGTTGGGCAATGCGGTCACCCGGTTGCACGACGTACGGTTCCTCGCCGTCATTTGTCAGGATAACGCCGATTTCGCCATGGTAGTCCGCATCGATCACACCGATGCCTTGAGCCACGCGCACGCCATGCTTTAGCGATAGACCCGAGCGGGATGCCACGATTGCCACCAGGCCCGGGTCCATCATGTTGAGTGCGAGACCAGTCTTCACGAGTGCGCGGCCACCCGGTTGAAGTGTGATCGGTGCTTCGATACACGCCCGCAGGTCCATCGCAGCCGCACAATCAGTCGCGTAGGTTGGCCGAGGAATGGTCTTGCCGAGCAGTTCATTAACAATACGGGCTTCAATCCCTCTAAGCATGGTTTGGTTCCTGCGCGTTTGCGGTGGATCATTTTACCGCAGGCGTGAATTCCATATCGTTCGGATCCTTCTGCACCTGGCCTGCTACAATATTTCACACAAAGTAAGCGCAGGGGAGAACGCGGTGCTGGCATTCACTGCCGTCTTGCCGAGTCGAGTCGCAGCAGTTCGTTGCGCTGCGTTCTTGTTGATTGTGACGGCACTGTCTGCCGTTGCCGGGAGATCGAACGCCGCGACGGACAGCATTCAACTCCTCTCACCCGACGGGCGTCTGCAAGTCGATGTCGCCACCCAGGGGCCGCTCACTTACCGCTTGTCGGTGGGCGGTGATGTGGTGCTGCAGGATTCCCGCTTAGGATTGCGCTTCAAAGACGCTACGCAATTGGGTAGCGCGGTTACGTTCGTCAGCGCAGTGCGCAAGGAATCCGACACCACCTGGGTGAACCCTTTGGGTAAACGGCGCAACGTTCGCAATCACTATCGGGAATTGCAGCTTAACTTCCGCGAGACCGATTCGGGCCGCGCGTTCGGCATGGTTTTTAGGGCCTTCGACGACGGCATTGGATTTCGCTATGTGCTGCCGGCACTCGGTCAGGTCAAAGAGGCGGTCGTCGAGGAGGAACTCAGTGAATTCGCCTTCGCGTCCGATCACCAAGTGTTTGCTGGCGACAATGTCAACCATCCGCCTACCAAATATGACACGGGTCCGGGGTATGCAGGCTCGCAGGAATGGGAATACCGCAAGCAGCGGCTCTCGGATCTTTCTGTGGATACCGTAACGGGCGTACCCGCATTGGTGCATGCATCCGCAGCATGGGTCGCAATCACCGAGGCTGACCTGTATGACTGGTCGGGTATGTGGCTATCTCGAACTCCGCAACGGCCAGACACTACGGCGGTGACCTTGCGGGCGAGGCTTGCGCCAAGACTCGATGGCGATGGGCTCGTGAAGATATCCTTGCCGCACGATTCTCCTTGGCGAGTCGTGATGGTCGGGCAGGAGCCGGGCCGGCTCATCGAGAGCGATATTGTGTTGAATTTAAGCACGCCTTCGCTATTACCCGACGCGTCTTGGGTGAAACCCGGTTTGTCGTCCTGGGACCCCTGGTTTTCCAACTACGTCAAAAAAGATACCGGCACGATGAAGGATTACATCCAACTCGCTGCCGACATGCATTGGCCTTATCAGCTGGTCGATGGCAGTTGGTACGTGAATCGCCAAACCCCAAGCGCGGACATCACCCAACCGGTACCGACAATCGACATGGTGGAGCTGCGCCGCTTCGCCGCGCAAAGAAATGTGCGCCTTTGGCTGTGGCTTTACTGGACGGATGTGGATCGAAACGACAACTATAAGAAAGCTTTCGACCTCTACGAGAAGTGGGGAATCGCCGGCGTGAAAATCGATTTTCTCGATCGCGACGACCAAGATATGGTGAATTGGTATGAGAAAATCACCCGTTACGCCGCCTCACGCCACCTGATGGTGGACTTTCATGGCGCGTTCAAACCCACCGGCATGATTCGCACGTGGCCGAACCAGATCACGCGCGAGGGCGTGATGGGAAATGAATACAACAAATGGAGCACTCGCGTAACGGCGGAGCATCGCGTGACGCTGCCCTTCACACGTTTCCTTGCTGGCCCCGGAGACTACACCCCGGGCGGGTTCGTCAATCGTACCCCCGCAGCTTTTCAGCCGAATTCCTCACCGGCACAGGTACAGGGCACCCGGGCCGGGCAATTGGCGCTGTTCGTGGTATACGAGAGTCCGTTGATCGTGGTGGCGGATCACCCCGACACCATTCGCGGCATGGCCGGGCTCGATTTTCTCCAGGGCGGAATTCCCACGGTGTGGGACGACACGCGGGTGCTATCAGGGGTTCCCGCCGAATATATCGTCATGGCGCGCCGCTCCAACGCCGACTGGTATCTGGGGACGCTCAGTAACAGCGATGAACGTGTGAAATCGGTGAAGCTCGACTTTCTCGGACCCGGTCGTTGGAAAATGCGCTGGTGGCGCGATGCTGCGGAGAGCGCGATGGATGCCGAGCGCATCGATATCGAGGACCGTATGGTGACCAGCGCGGATGATTTGGAGGTTCACATGCAACCGAGCGGCGGCAGCGTTGCCCGCTTTGTGCGCGAGCCCTGAAGCAGACATTGCTAATGCTTCAGCGGCGCACGCGGCGGCCGCGAACCCGCTCGCGCGGCAATGCCGCAGCGCTGCGCCGTTTACGCGAAACCCGCCGCGGGCTGCCGTCGGGCGGAGGCAAGCGCTTAGCGATCAGCGCGATCAGCTCCCGTGCCACGTCGATTTTTGGACCGCGCGCCACTTCCACTTTGCCGCCGGGCCAGATCACAGTGAGCGCGTTTTCGTCGCAGTCGAAGGCGATGCCGTCGCCGACGTGATTGGCGGCGATCATATCGAGCTTTTTACGCTTAAGCTTGCTGCGCGCGTTGTCCTCGACGTCGTTGGTCTCGGCGGCGAATCCGACGACAAAGGGGCGCTTGCTCATTTCCGCCACTGATTTGACGATGTCGGGAGCGGGCTCCAATTCCAGTTTCACTGCGCCGCCTTGCTTCTTGATTTTTTGCTTGGCAACGCTGGAGGGTTGGAAATCCGCTACCGCGGCGGCGGCGATGAATACGTCCGCGTCGCCCACTTGCCGATGCACGGCGGCGAACATCTCGCGCGCACTCTCCACGTTGATGCGCGTGATGCCGGCAGGAGTTTCCAGATGCACGGGGCCAGTTACGATCGTAACGTGAGCCCCAGCCTCCTTGGCGGCTGCGGCAACGGCGAAGCCCATCTTTCCCGAGCTGCGATTGGTCAAGTAGCGCACCGGATCGAGGCGTTCGCGCGTCGGGCCGGCAGTGATCAGCACGTTGAGGCCGCTCAGCAGGCCGGCATTCACCGGCGGCGCGAGCAGACTCTCGGCCAATTGCAGTGGTTCCCACATGCGTCCGGCGCCGATTTCGCCGCAAGCCTGGCTGCCCGATCCGGGACCCAGGAAGCGAATACCGCGCGAAATGAGTGTGGCCACGTTGGCTTGCGTCGCCTTGTTGAACCACATGAGCCGGTTCATGGCCGGAGCTATCACGATGGGTGCGTCCGTGGCCAAGCATAATGTTGCCAGCAAATCATCGGCCCGCCCGCCCGCGAGACGCGCAATGAAGTCGGCGCTCGCCGGTGCGATCACCACGATCTGTGCCCAGCGCGCCAACTCGATGTGTCCCATCGCAGCTTCGGCGGCACTGTCCCACAAATCGGTGCGCGTCGGCCGGCCCGAGACGGCCTGAAATGTGGCGGGGGATACGAAGCGCTGCGCGGTATGCGTCATGACGACCTGTACCTCGGCGCCGCGTTCGGCCAATCGGCGCACCAGATCCGGACTCTTGTACGCGGCTATCCCGCCGGTTACGCCAAGCAAAACTCGGGTCTTCGGCGTCATTGGATGTGTTTCAGCTCTTTAAAGCGATCGATGTCGCTTTCGAACTGTTTTTTCATGGTGCTTTCCTCGCCGTGCTTCTGACGCAGGTTCTGTTCTTGCGTATTGATGTCGGTGGCGAGGCGCACGAGATCTTCGACCACCTGGTCCGGCATGGGCGGCGCTTTATCATCGCTATTATAAGGTTTGAAATGCATGCTGCTGACGCGCAACTTCTTCATGCGGCCGTTGAGCGTGTCCAGAAACTGAGTCGTGACCTTGATTTGATCGGTCACGAGATCCAGCCGTTGATCGCGCAGACGTTCGATTTCCTGTACGGACACGTAGGTGTTGAGCAAATTCTTGTCGCGGCTCAGGCGCTGCTCCGTATCGAGCCTCTTTCGCTCTTCGGCCGCCACTTGCTCGGTTGTTTTCTGCGCCTCGAGGCGGTTTATCTCCACGCCTTGCGAATTGATGATGTGCTGCTCTTGCGAAGCATATTCGGGCGGGATTCGGTCGCCATAGTGGGTTACCCCTTGATCGTCCACCCATTTATAGAGCGTGCGCCCGTTGCCGGCCGCGGCGGCGGTGCCGCTGAAGGCGAGCAACGCACTCAAGCAGATTATCCAATGCACCCTGTTCAAATACCTAACCTCGGGAGATCAATTGCGTCATATTGAGGGGAGCCAGGGGTCCTATTCTAGGGCCTATGCCTCAGTCTGCAGGCCATAACGCGCGCGATAGTCGCGCAGGCTCTTTAAGTCAGCTTCCCGCCCCGGTATCGCGATATGGGCCATCAGATCCTGCAGGCTGACCACCGCCAGTACCGGTATTCGGAAGGTCTCGCGAACTTCCTGTACTGCGGATAGCCGGCTGTTCGGCGCGCATTCCTGGCGATCCAGGGCCAGCAGCACGCCGGCGGGATGTGCACCGGCCTGTTTAATGATTTCGATGGATTCGCGGATAGCGGTGCCCGCGGTGATGACGTCGTCGACTATCAGGACCCGGCCGGTCAGTGGGCTGCCGACGATGCTGCCGCCTTCCCCGTGGTCCTTGGCTTCCTTGCGGTTGTAGGCAAACGGCAGATTTCGCCCCTGGTGCTCTGCCATCGCCGCGGCGGTCACGGTGACTAGGGGAATGCCCTTATATGCTGGCCCGAATAGCATATCGAACTCCAAACTCGAGGCCGCGAGGGCCGCCGCATAGGCGCGGCCCACCGCGTTGATGGCGGTGCCGGTATTGAACAATCCCGCGTTGAAGAAATAGGGACTCTCGCGCCCGGACTTCAGTGTGAATCGACCGAACTTGAGCACGCCGAGCTGCGCGCACAGGTCGATGAAATCGCTTTGGTACGCCGCGGTCATGGGGCCTGATATTATCCCGCGCGATGCACAGCGTCACGACACGAGGTTCAATCCTCCCGGGTCTCCGGGTTTGACGCCCGTATCGGGCGCGAAGCCCACGTTGCTGCAGTCCCTGACGGACAAGCGCATGGTCGCGGTGCTGTTCATGAGCTTCGCCTCCGGCCTGCCGTTCAATCTGACCGGCTTCACCCTGCAAGCCTGGTTGGCTTCAGAGAATGTCGACATCCGCACCATCGGCTTTTTCAGCCTGGTCGGCGTTCCCTACATCTGGAAGTTCCTGTGGGCGCCGTTGCTGGATCGATATTCCTTGCCCATCCTCGGCCGCCGCCGCGGCTGGATTCTGCTATTTCAAGCCTGCCTGGCAGCCAGCATAGGGTTCATGGGTTTCTGCTCTCCCACCGATGATCTTTCAACCTTGGCAGGGGTCGCGCTCCTGGTGGCGTTTTTTTCGGCCACCCAGGACATCGTGATCGATGCCTACCGCGTCGATACCATCCCTCCCCACGAACGCGCGGTGGCGGCAGCGGCAACCGCATTCGGTTTTCGAACCGCCGCCATGTTGGCCGGTGCTGCACTGGTCGTGATCGCCGCACATTTGGGCTGGCGCTTGGCGTTCCTGGTCATTGCCGCGCTGATGGTCGCGATGATGATCACAACGACCCGCGCTCCCGAGCCGGACGTCCCGGGCCGGCCGCCGCAAACATTGGTTCAGGCGGTGTGGCTGCCCCTGAAAAATCTGCTGAGTCGGAGGGGCGCGCTCGGCTTTCTGCTGATGGTGCTGCTCTACAAGGCCGGCGATGCCTTCGCGCTCAGCCTCTATAGCACCTTCATGCTCAGAGGTCCGGGATTTACATTGGACGAGCTCAGCGCCGGCAAGGTGACGATGACGGTGGCCACCATCGTCGGAGTCAGTCTGGGAGGCTGGTTGTATATGCGCTGGGGCATGTTCCGCTCGTTGCTGATATTCGGGGTCTGCCAGGCGCTCACGAATCTTTTATATATGTGGCTGGCGCTGGTCGGGCATAAATTCTGGCTGTTGATATTTGCCACCGCGCTCGACACCATGGCGGGCGGCATGGGGCAGGCGGCGTTCGTAGCGTTTCTGATGTCCCTGTGCAGTGCCAGCTTCAGCGCGACTCAATATGCGTTGCTGTCGGCGATGGCCTCGCTGCCGAGAGTCGTCACCGGTGCAGTTGCAGGCATCGTTGCACCCGCGGTCGGATGGCCGAAATTCTTCATCATCACCTGCATTACCGCCGTGCCAGGTCTGATCCTGCTGTTGCTTTTGAAGAAGCCTTTGGGTGCTCTCGCTGAGCGCGAGGTCAGCGGAGCCCAGAGATAGCGGGCGGGTGCGGACGCTTAGCGCCGCATGGATCGATCGGTGTGCCGCGACCACGACGGACGCGCGGTGTCCTCGAACTCCCGATCCAAGTCTTCAACCTCGACGTCGACCGCTCCCGACCAATCCTCCGGTGCATCCGCGGCCTCGAGAAGCTCGTCGCGCAGTTGTTCATTCCATGCGTCGAAGTCAATTTCCGTCACGGAGCCGTCGAAGAATTGAATTTCGATGGTTTGATCTTGGTGGTCGATGGCTACCACTTCAAAGAGCTCATCGGTACCGCCGCGGTACCATTGGCCTACGATCGGCTTGATAAAATTCATCGCCGCCTCCGTCTGCTATGCTCATCTTCATTGAACTCCCAATGAGCGCATCGCGCAATATGTAATTTTTGCGCGTAGCAACATCCCCATGGTCCAGCAGCTGATCAAATTCTTCGTCGTGTTTTTCGTGGTGGTCGAACCTATTTCCCTGATTCCTTTGTTCGCCGGACTCACCGCGGGCGCGAGCAAGCGTTACAAGACAAAAATGGCCGGCAAGGCCGCATTCATAGCGCTGATCATTTGCGTCTTGTTCGCGTTGGCGGGTGCCAGGTTTCTGGACATCATGGGGATCTCATTGAGCTCCTTCAGAATCGCGGGCGGCACGCTGTTGTTCCTGATCGCGCTGGAGATGGTGTTTGCGCGCACTTCGGGCACGAAATCCACGACGCCGGAAAAGGAAGAGGCCAAGACGCGCGAAGACATCTCGGTCTTTCCACTGGCATTCCCTTTCATCGCGGGTCCCGGGGCGCTGGCGACCATCTTGTTGACCGCAGGCGAGGTATGGGGACAGCCGCTGTTGTTCGCATGCTTTCTGTCCGTGGTGGCACTCGTCATGATCGTGTGCTGGATCTTGATGCTTGCGACCCCGAGGCTGATGCGGGTGTTGGGAGTTACAGGCGCGAACGTCATGAGCCGGTTGTCTGGAGTGATACTCGCAGCGCTGGCGGTACAATTCATCATCGACGGCATCCGCGGCAGCTTTTTAACCTCCTGAGGGCGGCGTCTTCACGTAAGCAAGGTCCCATACACCGTGTCCCAAACGTTCACCTCGACGCTCGAAGCGGGTCGGTGGCCTGAATTGCGGCCGAGACACGTAGGTTGCATCGGTGCTCTGGTTTTCGAGGCCGGCGGTTGCGTTGCATACCGCGAGCATTTGCTGCGCATAGTCCTGCCAATCCGTGGCCAGCCGCAGCGTGCCTCGCGCTCGTAACTTCGCGGTCAGCAAGGCTACGAATGGCGCATCGATGAGGCGCCTCTTGTGATGGCGTTTCTTGTGCCAAGGATCAGGAAAAAATATCAGCACTTCATCAAGGGAATCATCCGCGATACGCTCGCGCAGCACGTCCACCGCGTCGTCGCAGATGACACGCAAATTGCGCAGCGCGCCTTGTTCGGCCCTCAGCAGCAAGCGCCCCACTCCGGATCGATGCACTTCGATGCCGAGGTAGTCGCGGTCGAGATGTGTTTCGGCCAAATGTCCGATCACCTCTCCCGCCCCGAAGCCAATCTCCAGGCAGCGTGGCGCCGAGCGACCGAATATCGCGCCAAGATCGATCGCGTCTCTCGAGTCGATGCCGTAAGCCGGCCAAAGCTCGATGAGCGCCCGCTCCTGCGCGATGGTGGTGCGGCCGGCGCGTAATACGAAGCTGCGAATGCGACGTGGAGTGTGCATGGGCGCAAAGTGTGCCTGATATGATGCCGCGATGCGCAAAAGCTGCTTGGGTCTGCTTGCGATATTTCTGCTCGTGTCGGCGTGCGCCGGCCTGCCGCGCCATGTCCAAAAAACGCGTTCGGAGGCCTTGGACAATTCCGCCCACACTCAATTGGGCGAGACCGTTGCGGCCGCGCAGGCCGGCAAGAACCTTTCGGGAATACGCGTGCTGGCATCGGGCGATGAGGCTCTCGCGAGCCTTATCGCTTTGGCGGACCACGCGCAGTGCACGCTCGACATCCAGTACTACATCATTCATGAGGACGATTCCACGCGCACGTTGCTGCATCATGTGCGGCTCGCCGCGGAACGCGGCGTGCGGGTGCGGCTGTTGGTCGATGATTTGAACACCGCGGGCGAGGATCGAAGATTCATGCATCTGAGTCAGCGCGCCAACGTCGAGGTGCGACTCTTCAATCCGTTTCCCGGCGGCCGTTCCGCAACCTGGAGCCGTTTTCTTGCGTCGGTGAACGACATTCCGCGCATCAATCACCGCATGCACAACAAGTTGTTCGTCGCCGACAACGCGCTCGCGATCACCGGCGGCCGCAACATCGGCGATGCGTATTTTAGCCGCAACCAACGCAGCAATTTCATCGATCTCGACGTGGTCGCGGCGGGCGAGATCGTGCCGCAACTGTCGGCGACGTTCGACGCTTTTTGGAACAGCCGCTACGCCTATCCGATCGCATCGGTAGCCTCCGCCGAGCAGCCCGAAACAGCAATAACGCCGCAGGTGGAGAGCAGCATCCCAGCCAATGCAAATTGGTTGGCTCACGAACTGGACGATCACTTGCTGAATTTAATGTGGGTGCCGGCCACCGTTTTGGCGGACAAGCCGGCCAAACTCGCCGGCGACGCCGACTCCGAAGATGATATTACCGTCGCCAATAGCATCGGTGCGTTGATGCGCTCGGCAAAGCAGGAATTGTTGATCATCTCGCCGTATTTCGTGCCAGGAACGGACGGCATGTCGATGATGAAACAACTGGTGGCGCAGGGCGTGCACATCCGGATTCTGACCAACTCCTTGGCGTCCACGGATTCACCGTTGGTTTACACCGGCTATTCGCGCTATCGCGTCGGGCTGCTCAAGCTCGGTGTCGACCTGCGCGAAATGCGTCCCAAGCTCGGCCAGAAGCGGCCGCGTTTCCATCCCTTTCAAAGCTCCAACGCGAGCCTGCACGCCAAGGCGTTGGTGATCGATCAGAAGATCGTGTTCATCGGCTCGCTGAACATGGACGGCCGCTCAAAGCGCTTCAACAGCGAGTTGGGATTGGTGATGCGCAGCGCCGATATCGCGATGCAGGTGACCAACATACTCGATGATCTTAGCTCGGACGGGAGCTATCGCCTGAGCTTGGTCGACCATGGCAACAAAATCGAATGGTTTAGCGGAGAGGCGGGCGAGGAAAAAATGTGGCACACCGATCCGGAAACCACATTGATGCAAAGACTGTCATTGGGCGCTCTCGCACCGTTCGCGCCCGAGGAATTGCTTTAGGGAGCCAGCTTCAGTGTGCCGAGATACTCCTTCACCTTGGCGCGGAATCCCTCGCTGCTGGTCACTGTGGCGCCGCCGGCCAGCGACAGGATGAAATCGCCGCGCAGTGTGCGGTTCACTTCCTTCACATAGTTCATGTTGACCAAGCAAGAACGGCTGATGCGCAGCATCGGCTGCGAACGCAGTGCCAACTCCGCCTGCTGCAGCGTGCTGCGGGCGTGAAAATTATCCTTCCCCACCCGGATCAGCACATAGTTGCGGTCGGCCTCCAGCATTTCCACCTGGGCGACATCCAGTACATGCAGGTGGCCGTTGAATTCGGCCAGTAGCCGCGGTTTTTCCTCGTTGGCGCGCACGCCGCGTTCCAGCTGTGCCAGCAAGCCGGCCAATAAATTTTGCCGCTCGTCCACGCCAGTACTCAAATGGCGCGGACGTACGCGCGCCAGAGTTTTACGAAACCGTTCTTGATCGAACGGCTTCAGCAGATAATCCGCAGCGCAGACCTCGAAAGCTTCCAACGCATAGGTATCGTAAGCGGTGACGAATACCAGCGAAGGAAGCAGCGCAGGGTCGATGGCGCGCGCCAAGTCGATGCCATTCAAAGGGTCCATTTGAATGTCCAAGAACAGCAGCTGCGGCGGCTTCGTGCGAATTGCCTCGAGTGCGGCGTTGCCGTCGCCGAATTCTGCCACGACCCTCAAGTCCCCTTCAGCTTCGCAGAACTCGCGCAATGTGCGCCGGCCTGCCGGCTCATCATCCACTATGATGACATCCATCATATGCGCGCCAATTTCGCGGCGCGGTACTTTTCGCCGGACGCAGGTTCCCGCGAAGTCGATGGTGATTCGTGAATAGCAGGCAAATTCAACTCGCTGCACCATTGCGAGTCATCCGTCGTGGTGATGAGACTTGCGCCGCCCTCGAATTGCACGGCAATGCGTTCGCGTACGTTGCGCAAGCCGATACCGGCAGCGCCGGGTATGCGATTGGGCGCGATGGTATTGCGCACGTGCACGCTGAGGACGTCATCGCTCAAAATAACGGCAATCGTCACAACCACCGGTTCCTGATGGCCGGCCATGCCGTGTACCACGGCGTTCTCGACCAAAGGCTGCAGGATCAGACTCGGCACCCATACCGCCGGAATGTCCGCAGGCGAGGGCAGCACCACGGATAGCCGGTCGGCAAAGCGTCTCTGCTGCAGTTCCAGGTACAAGCTTGCAAAATGAAGTTCGTCGGTCAAGCGCGCGAAGTCGCGCTCTCCGGCATTCAGCAAACGGCGCAGAAGGTCGGCGAGTTGCACTACCATCGCCTGAGCGCCCTTGGGGTCCCATTCGATGTAGCCGCGGATGGTGTGCAGCAGATTGAACAAGGTATGCGGCGAGAGTTGCATGCGCAATGCAGCAAGGCGTGCTGCGCTCCACTCGCGCTCCAGTGCCGCCAGCCGCAATTCGGAATTGCGGAAGCGGGTGTACAGCGCCAGCCCGGTGATCAGAGCCAGTCCGAAGCCGTACGCCGGCGTGAAGTTGACGAAACTCGCCAGCCACAACGACAGAAAGAAGACGTCACCCAGCGTGTAGATATGCCGCAGCACAGGCTCGTGCAATTCGCCGCCGCCCAACATGGTATTGGCCAGGATCAACGCTGGATAAGCCATTGCGGCGAAGGCCACGCCGAGAATCAACTGCAAAGGCAGCGTCACCAAGAGCGGGCTCCATTGCACCTTCAACGAAGCCCAAAAGGACACCAGCAACATGGGCAACAAGAACAAATGCTGCAGCAAACGCGCATCCCATGCGGCGAACAGCGTCACCGTACTCACATGCGCGATTCCCGCGCGCATGCTGTACCCATAGAGAAGGTTCGACACGGTCACGTATACCCAAAACAGGCACGTGATAAGCAAGAACTGACGGCGAGTCAGACCTCCGGCGAAGCCACGGCTCGGCAGCAGCGGGGCGTCTTTTAAGTCCATCGGGCAAGCCTAGCGCAACCGGCGCTTTTTTGCGGGCCCGGTGGCTTGGACAGGGACGAAGCCGGGTTTCCCAGGGACAAACTCGACGCCGGACCGCAGACCCGCGGGGGCTCGGGGTGTCTTATATACGCGTCGTCAAACATTCACTTTGCAAGGAGATCTCATGAGCAAGTCAAAATCCGCCGTCCTCATGGCGACCGTTTGTGCCTTAGGGTTCGGTGTCGCGAGCGTCGCGGGAGCGCAAACCGCGGACGCCCCAGTGCCTAAACTCGTGGTCCAATACAGCCTGGCGAGTCTTGCCAGCGACAGTGGGGTGCGGCAGTTATATGGCCGTCTGGTCTTGGCCGCCGAGAGAGTGTGCGGTGAAGCGGTAGTAGGTAAATTTCCCACCGACGCCATGGTAGCTTGCCGCAAGCAAGCGATGGCTCATGCGGTTGCGCAAATACACAACCAGCGTTTGGTTGAACTATCGGCCGGCTACGCCAAAATTGGTTAGGCCGCGCTTTCTGGTCAGTGTCCGGCCGCGGGATCGAGCACGACGGTGTGCTGCACCACCGTCGTGTCTCCATCCTGCGAGCTAGTCGACTCAGGCGATCGCAGACGCTGCAGAAATTCCCCGCCGGGCAGCGTATAGCTTTGGTCGAAAAGGCGTGTCTCGAGCGAGCCGCCATGCACATCGACGGCAAAATCCAACCCTTGCTGCGCGAGTCCGACGACGTGCAATCGAGTCGTGCCGTTTTGCGCCGCAAATAGCGGGATGTGCCGCTCTCCGGACGCCCCGGCCAGGATGATCTCGCGAGCATCCGCGACGCTCGGAAATAACACCTCGATCTCGGGTGCCCCACGCGGGGAGTGCAGGTGCAGTTGGTAGCGCGTGCTTCCATCGCTTTGCCGGATGGCTGCGCGCAGCGTCAGCTGCGGTGCCGGCAATGCGCTCCAGGGTGCGACGGCATAAAAGCCGCGTGTCCCGCCTCCCGGGTACACCGGCTTTGGCGAGTTCTCGAAAGCGGCGGCCTGCGCAACCGCGGCAGGCAACTGCATCGAATCAGGTTGCGCTACCCAAAATGCCGAATGCGTATCCTGGTCCGCTACGTAGGTGAAATTGAGGCGCTGCGGCCACGCTTGCGAGTAAGCGGGCAAGAGCAGCGTGACGACGACGCCGATCAAACTCAATGCCGCCGATAAGACGATCATGCCGCGGCGCAACCGTGCGGTCGCCGCCGCCAGTAACGGCAGAACCAAGATCGCACCCGAGCTGTACAGCAGCGTATCGATTGGCCACGCGATGCTGCCGATGGCGCCATACAGCAAGGAAACCAAGGGCAGCATGAGCGCAAACATCACCCACGCCGGTGCGAGCGCGGCGATATCCGCGCGCCAGGACGAGGCCGTTCCGCCGGCGGCTCTCGCCCGTAGAGTAGGTATGACTGCAATTACCGCGGTACCCGCCGTGACCAACGACAGGAAGCCCAATCCGGGCCTAAACGCCGCTTGCAGCAGGGCACTGATGGCCGTGAGCAACACGGCAGCGGCCCAGAAGCCCCAGAAACCCGCGCGCTTCGCCAGCCAGACGCTGCTGCCGCCGGCGGCGCCGGCAGCAAGTGCGGCGCACACCATGTTCATGAAGGCAGGATGAGCGATCCAGGAATATTGCCCGAGGGGTGGAACCTCGCCTAGTTTGACCAGCGCCAGCAAAATCGCGGTGCTGACAACGCCCCCGCCGATCAGACAGGAAATCGCGCCCATGCAGCCCCACGCGATTTGCCGAATGTTGACGCGACGGTAACGGCGAAGCAGGGCGATCTCGAGCAGTAAAAAGGCCAAGATCGCGACCGCGGCAACGACGCTGGCGCGCGCCGGCCATTTGATCAGTGTGCGTGCGAACAGGTCGAAATAAACCGCATCGCCATCCGGCGCACTTCCCGCATCACTGTTGGCCAGTGCCAGCACGCTCGCGAGAGCGTTGTCCCCCTGGTGCTGAATGCTGCGCAAATCAGCGTTGGCAACGTTGTCGAGCGGCGTGTGGTAATGGCGGACGTCGCCGATGTAAGCGAAGTTGAATCCCTGCCAGCCGGCAGATTTGAAGACGGAAAAATCCGTGTCGTTTTGCATGGTCTTGTATGCAACGTAAAACACGGAATCCGTGATCGGCCGCGCGATCGCGCTTCGATACAGGCTCATGAGCCATGAGTTCGCGCTACCGGTTTCGAACATCAAGCTGGGTCCCGAGCTACCGCGCGCTTCCAGATTCACCGCCGCGTCGATATTTCGGGCCAGCGGATGATCGCGGACGAACAGAGATGCGCCGAGCAGTCCCGCTTCTTCACCGTCCGAAACAAGCAGCACGATGGGATGGCGCGTCGGCCGTATCGTCTTTAGAATTTGCGCAATCTGCAAGATCGTCGCAACCCCGGTTGCGTCATCCGATGCCCCGGCGCCGGCCGGAACCGAATCGTAGTGGGCTGCGAGCAGCACCGCATGGCCGCTGCTCTGCGCGCCGCTTCCGGGTAGGCGCGCGATGATGTTGCTGGGGACTCCGCAGACCGCGACCTTGTTGCATACGAATCCGGACTGCACCTCCGTCTCATAGCCCAACTGCGACAGCCGCAAGAGAATCGCGTCGCGCAACCTGGCGTTGGCGGCGCTGCCGATCGGATGCGCAACTCCGTCACCCACCAAGGTTTTAAGCTGCGCCTGAGCTCGATACGCGGAGAAGGCGTTCGGCGAGGTATCGGTGAGCGGCGGCGGTAGACGGTAAGCGAGGACGGTGGCGACGAACAAAATACCGATGCCGAGAAGGCACAGGATCAATCCGCGGTTGCGCTGTGCGCCCACGGCTTAGCCTTTCGCCGGTCTTTCCGACTGATAGCGCTTGGTGCCGTCGAGAAGCTCGGTGTGAGCGGCGTCAACGCCGGCCCACCCAAGCACCTTTACCCATTTGCCCGCTTCCAGATCTTTGTAGTGCTCGAAAAAATGTTGAATTTGCTTCAATCGCACCTCCGGGACTTCTGCGATGGATTTCCAATGCGAGAACCACGGGCAAATATCGTCGGTTGGTACGGCCAACAATTTCGCATCGCCGCCCGCTTCATCGTCCATGCGCAACACGCCTAGTGCGCGACAACGCACCACCACCCCCGGCAACAGGGGAAATGGTGTGTGTACCAATACATCGACCGGATCATCGTCATCGGCAATCGTTTGCGGCACATAACCGTAGTTGGCCGGATAGTGCATGGCGGTCATCATGAATCGGTCCACGAAGAGGGCACCGGAGGCCTTGTCTACTTCATATTTGATCGGATCCGCGTTCATAGGTATTTCTATGACGACATTGAATTCTTGCGGGATATGTTTGCCCGCGGGCACATCGTTGATGCTCATCGACAACCGATCCTCGAGTAGCGTGGGGTATTCACCCCCACACTATATCCCCATCAATCGATTGCCACGGCCCTTGGCGAGCTATCGGTGGCGTAAGGCGATCCCGCCGCGGCGGTCAAGGCGCCGCTGGCGGCATTGATCGCGAGCACGGAAAGCGAATTGGAGTTTCGGTTGGTCACGTAAAGAAACAGGCCGGAAGGATCGACAGCCAAGGTCACCGGCGATGCGCCGCCGCTGGCAACCGTGGAAGCGACCGCCAGCACGCCCGTGGTGGGCGCGATTGAATAGGAGGACACGGAATCCGCGGTAGTGACGTTGGCGGCGTACACGAATCTACCCTGCGGGTCTGCGGCCAGCCCCAAAGGCTCCGTAGTCGTCGCCAGTGGAGAACCCGGTACGGCGGTCAACGCGCCGGTAATGGAGTTGACAGCGTACTCGGAAATCTCGGCACCGGTCTCGTCGGAAACATAGGCGTACGATCCGGTTGGATCGATGGCGATCGAATACGGTTCACTGCCGGTGCCAAAGGGCGAGCCGGCAGCATTGGTCAGCGTGCCGGTGGCGGCATCAATGGCGAGTACCGAGATATCAGTGCCGCCGAAATTCGTCACGTAAAGATAATTTCCATTCGGATCAACTTGCAGCGAACTGGGACCGACGCCAACCAGAAACGGTGAGCCCGCCACTGCCGTCAGCACACCGCTGGCAATTGAAAACACCGATACGGTGTTGCCGGCGAAATTCGCTACGAAAAGGTAATGGCCTGCCGGATCCATGGTCAGCGCGTCCGGCTCGCTTCCCGTCGAGGCCCCGATGCTCATCGCCGTCAGCGCTCCGCTGGGCGAGTCGATCTGGAAGATCGATACGCTATTCGCGGTGTTGTTCGCGACGTACAAGAAAGTACCGTTAGGGTCTACGGCGAGTGCGACCGGCGCGGTTCCGGTGCTGGCAAATGGCGAGCCGGCGACACCTGCCAATTCACCGGTGCTCGAGTCGATGATATACGCCGATATGTCGTTCGAGAGCTGATTGGCGACGTACGCGAACTGCCCCGGGCGCGTGCAAGAAACGATGATATTTGTCACGCCGGATTTGTCGATTGTGCCGCTCCCATTGCGGACCGTGCAGGTTTGCACCGGATCCGAAGGCTGCGTGCTGACGGTGACGGAATACGCGCTTTTGTTGGCGACGCCATCGCTGAAAGCAAAGGTCCCGTTGGTGACGAGGCGCAGATTATTGCCGTCGTTGTCCTGCAGCTCGAGACCGCTGCCACCCGCCGCGAGTCCGACGAGCGTTCCGCCCACGCTATACTTAGGGCCAAACGGGCAGCCGCTCAAACCCAATCCCGCCAGCACCGTTAAAACGGCCATTTGTATCTTCACCACACTTCTCCATTGCGCGAACGTCGTAGACCCGCCATTCTGACAATGTTGTGATCGATTAGTTGTTTGGTTCTAAGATTTCAGGTCATTATCCGCTGCACTTTATTTTTATTTCTGTCGCCAATGCGAGACATCTGGAGCAATTTGGACGCTCAATGAACCATTTGCAAGTGGGCCGCTCCAAAGCAAGCAAAGGAACACACCGTGCCTCGACAATTCTTAACTTTCAGTGCCGTGCTGATGGCATTCCTGGGTCCAAGCATTGCTTGCGCGTCGCTCGGCGAGCCGGAAACCTCTATCCAGGGCGACGTCGCGAAATTCCAAGGTGTCGTGAACACCTCTGAACATCTCATCTATCGAGTGCATGAGATCGATCTTCCCTCCGGGACGGTGCTGCGCGAATTCGTGGCGCAGGGCGGTGCGGTGTTCGCCGTTGCATGGCGCGGTCCGGTCATTCCGAATTTGCGTCAGGCGCTGGGAAAATATTTCGACAATTATTTAGCCGCGGCCAAGGTCTCGCCTGTGAATCACCGGCGATTGGATATCAACCAGTTGGACTTGGTGGTGCACGTGTCGGGGCACATGCGTTCCTTCTCCGGGATTGCGTATCTGCCGCAATCGGTGCCAAGCGGCGTGAGTGTCGGAGAATTGCGATGAGTGCCGCCATGGTGCGCGCCTCGCGAGCCGCATTCGGCATGATCCTGTGCGTGTTGGCGATCTCCTGCGGAGGAGGAGGAGGCGGCGGCGGCGGCGACGCCGCAAGTACTTTGGGCTCAAGTGGCGCGGGCGCGGGCGCGACGACTCCGACAGGATCGAATATCGCCGCCGCCATCGTTAATGCGGGTCCGAGCAACAACAGTGTGAATACACTCTACGTTAGCGTCACGGTTTGCGTACCCGGCAGTACCACCAACTGCCAGACCATCGACAACGTCGAGGTCGATACCGCGTCATATGGATTGCGAATTTTATCCTCGGCGCTGAACCTGAGCTTGCCGGTCGAAACATTGACGAAGGGCGCGTCTTTGTTGGAGTGCACGAACTTCGTACAGGGCTACAGTTGGGGACCGGTGGCGCTTGCGAGCGTGCAGGTCGGCGGTGAAATCGCTAGCTCAGTTCCGGTGCAAGTGATCGGCGGCTCGAATCTTCCCAATGTGCCCGACGATTGCACGGGTCTGGGGATGGCGGTCGATACCGTCGCGGAATTTGGAGCCAATGCCATTCTGGGCGTCGGGCCCTTCGAGCAGGATTGCGGCTTGGGATGTGCGGCCGCTGCGCAACCCACGACCTACTATGAATGCTCCGGTACGAGCGCTTGCGTTGCCACTGCGGTGCCCTTGTCCGCTCAAGTGCAAAATCCCGTGAGTTTGTTCCCGATTGATAACAACGGGGTAATCGTCCAGTTGCCGTCGGTGCCTGCTGCCGGAGCGGCGACCGTCTCCGGCTATCTCATTTTCGGCATCGATACCGAAACCAACAATGCCTCGAATGCTTCCGGCACCGAGACCGTGCTGACCGTAGACGATCAGGATTATTTGACGGTCACGTTCAACGGCCAGACCTTGCCGAAGAGTTTCATCGACAGCGGTACCAACGGTATCTACTTCAACGACAGCGCGCTGACCGTTTGCACCGATCCCAACTTGCCGGACTTTTACTGCCCATCGGCAACGATGAGTTTCAGCGCCACGTTGACGGGCGACAACGGCGTTACTGCAAGCGCACCGTTCAGCGTTGCCAACACGCTGGATTTGTTGAACAGCAATTCGACCTTCACGGCGTTCGCCAATATCGGCGGAACCTATCCAGGCTCGACGTCCAGCTTCGATTTCGGGCTACCGTTCTATTATGGGCGGCGTGTCGCGACAGCCATTGAAGGAAATACGACGATGGTGGGCACCGGGCCCTACTTCGCCTTCTAGCTCATGGCTACCCCGTGTTGGTGAGGCAGGCTAAACTGCTCTTCGATGAGCACCACGGAATCCAAAACGAGAGTCGCCACGGCGGCTGTGCGCCTCGATTATTTACCGTTAGATCGGCTTGACTCGCAGCCCGCGTCATGGTGGCACAGCGTCTTGGGCGTCGTGGGGTTCGCCCGCCCGCCTGCTACGCATACCCAGGTTCCCACCACCGCCACGATGACGCCGCTGCTGGGCGCGGACGCCGAACTGTGCGAGGTCTGGCGGCTCGCGGATCCCGGCACTCGTCTGAGGCACGGCGCAGCGCAGCTGGGCCGAGTGCACTACCGCTACTGCGACGACGTATTGTTCGGCTGCCTGACCATCAAGGAAGCTGAGATAGGTGCGGATGACGCCGCGCAAGCGCTGTTGCGGAGCACGCAGATCGCTTACGAGGAAATTTTCGCGGTGCTCGATGCGACTCAGCATCGACATCTGGTGCGGATTTGGAACTATGTGCCCGGGATCAACGTCACCGCAGGAGGTGAAGAGCGCTATCGCTTGTTCAATTCTGCGCGCCAAGCCGCTTTCCGCAAATCGGGCCGCGCCGTCATGGGCAGCGTACCGGCAGCGTGCGCCTTGGGCTCGCCGGCGGGTGCACCGACTTGCATTTACTTTCTAGCGGCGAGCCGCCCGCCGCAGACGATTGAAAATCCGCGCCAGACGAGCGCTTACCATTACCCGCCGAAATTCGGCAGACACAGTCCTACGTTTTCGCGGGCCTGTATTTCCAACGATTCTCGACAAGCGAATTTGTTCATCTCCGGCACCGCGAGCATCCTCGGCCACGAGACCGTTCACGCCGGCAATGCGGCGGCGCAGACGCGCGAAACCCTGGCCAATATCAACGCGCTTCTCGCGGAAGCGAATTGCGTTGTAGGATCGACGCGTTATTCTCTGGAGGCGCTCACGTTGAAGGTGTACGTGCGGTACGCGGCGGACTTGAGCGCCATCCAAGCGGTGTTATCCCGGGAGTTGCGCGGCGGTACCCTGCTGTATGTGAAGGCCGACATCTGCCGCGAGGATTTGCTCGTGGAAATAGAAGCCATGGGTGAATCACGGGACGCCTGAGGAGTTAGTTCTATAAAGTAATCAAATCGACAGATGCGGGGGCACCCGTGCGTTACTGGCGCGCTCGTAAGCGCGTGCTACTTGCAGCAGTAAGCCGTCGTAATTGCGACGCGTTACCAACGTGACACCGACGGGTAGGCCGCAGATCACGCCCGCGGGCACGGTCAAGCTGGGATAACCCGCGATGGCTGCGGCGCCGGCTATTTGCGACCCGCCGCCGCCGCGGCGATCACCCCATACGGCGTCGATCACTTCTGCCGGTCCGTTGCTCGGCGCCATCAATATTTCCACACCTTGTTGGCCGAGCAATGATGCCAATCCCTCAGTGTCTGCCGTGCGACCCAAGGTCGAGAGCGCCGTCTGATAGGCGGCGTCGGTCAGCGGTCCTTTCATCTCCGCCATTTCGAAGATTTCCTGACCGAACACGATCAATTCCTCATCGGCGTGCGCACGATTGAAGACGATCAGGTCCGCCAGTGTGCGGCTCTCGACCTGCGAGCGATCAAGCCCGGCAAGGTAGGCGTTGATGGCCGCCTTGAACTCGTACAACAAAGCCTGCAGTTCCGGATCGTCCATTTCGTCGAATGCCGACGGCGATTTGAGATCGAGGGCGACAGCCCCCTCCCTTTCCAGCACCGCGCGAGCGTCCGCAAACAAGCGGGTCATGTCCGGATGCGCTGACTTTGGCATCGGCATCACGCCGATACGCACTCCCGCCAGTCGGAATGACTCGATGTCGGAGCCGTGCGCACCGAATCCGAGCGGGCGTTCGGCCATGGTGGCGGCGAGCAAGGCAGCATCCGCTACCGTGCGGCACATGGGGCCGGCCGTATCCTGCCGCGGCGAGATTGGAACAACCCCTTGGCCGCTGACCATCCCCACCGTGAGCTTCAATCCCACCAATCCATTGAGCGAAGCGGGCGATAGGATCGAGCCATTGGTCTCCGTGCCGATTGCGCCGGCGCAAAAACTCGCCGCCGCAGCGACCGCCGATCCCGCGCTCGAGCCAGAGGGATTGCGGTCGCGTGCATAGGCATTGCGCGCCTGACCACCGGTACCGCTCCATCCACTGCACGATCGCGTCGAGCGAAAGTTGGCCCACTCGCTCAAATTTGACTTGCCGAGAACGATGGCGCCGGCTGCCCGCAGCCGCGCGACCAACGGAGCATCGACTCGGCGCCGCGATCGCGCGAGCGCGAAGGAACCGGCCGTGGTTGCAACGGGATCCTGCGTTTCGATGTTGTCCTTCACAATGATCGGAATGCCATGCAGCGGCCCCCGCACTTTGTTGGCCGTACGTTGCACATCGAGCGCGCGCGCAGCAGCAAGTGCGTTCGGATTGAGCGCAAGGATCGAGCGATGTTCGGGTCCATGCTGATCGAAGCGAGCAATGCGCCAGAGGTATGCCTCGGTCAGCGCTTCCGAGGTCAGTGCGCCGCTGCTCAGTGCGCTCTGCAGGGATGCAATGGATTGTTCGGTCGGGTCGAAGCTCTGCGCCGCAGCGCGAAGTTCCACCGTTGTTCCGCCTAAAACCAAAGTACCAGCGGTAGCGATGAAATCCCGACGGTCCATGAAATCTCCCTTGAATTCTTGTCGCGTAGATGTATCGCAATTCGATTGCTCAAAATACAATACGCGATGATTGGCGAGGCAGGGGCAAACGCGCTAAAATCACTGGGTTGCGGGCGTCGTATAATGGTAATACCCAAGCTTCCCAAGCTTGAGCCGTGGGTTCGATTCCCATCGCCCGCTCCACTTTTCGTTGCCTGGCCTGTCCCCGCGTTGTCCTGGGACGTGACTTAGCTCATCGCCCAGTTCCCACAGTCTCGACGCGGCGACAGATGATGGGGGGCTATCGTGGCCCGGCATCAACATAGTGAGCTACTGTCTGCTTGTCGGAATCGGAAAGCGCAAGTCCCTGCGCGGTACGATAATGTTCCAATGCGCCTGAGTGATCGCCGAGCTTGTCGAGTGCGTTTCCCCAGTGCAAATGCAACGCACCCCATTTCGGCGCATCTGCAAAGGCCTCTTTAAACTTCTGCGCTGCCGCTTGATATTGTCCCTGCGCGGCCAACGCCTCGCCCCAAC
>Ga0182030_10004545_pt1 | contig 29555 bp, 23 predicted proteins | sample 812S3MmetaG_FD_121299 | JGI IMG/M metagenome (GOLD analysis project Ga0182030, IMG submission 121299) | Permafrost microbial communities from Stordalen Mire, Sweden - 812S3M metaG (Illumina Assembly) | ecosystem: Environmental > Terrestrial > Soil > Wetlands > Permafrost | place: Sweden...
GGCTGTGGGTATTGGAATTGTTGCGGGACTGCGAGCGCTGACGGCACCTGCGTTTGTGTCCTGGGCGGCCTATCTGCACTGGATCAACCTGGCGGGAACGCCGCTGGCGTTCATGGGATCGCCGATCACGGTTGGTATTTTCACCCTGCTGGCAATGGTGGAACTGGTTTCCGACGTGCTGCCCAAGACGCCGCCAAGGACCGCGCCGCCGGGTCTAATCGCGCGGATCATCATGGGAGGATTGAGCGGCGCCTGCATCTATGCCGCGGCCGCGGCGACGCCAATCATGGGAGCGGTGCTCGGCATCGTCGGCGCGTTGATCGGAACCTATGGGGGTTACCACATCCGCCGCGCGCTGGATAACGGTCTTAAGGTGAAGGACATTTTTATCGCCATTCCCGAGGACATCGTGGCGTTCGTACTGGCGTACTACATTGTGCGGTAGACATGTTCTCCGGCTCATTCGAAAGTCGCGAAGGAGTGGGGCAGGCGGCGATAGGGGGCCTTCGACGCCGGCGACCAAAGACGGGTCGCCTCCGCTCCGGATGACACCGTTAAGAACGGCGCTCGCGGCTTTGCGGATGTGCCGCAGCATGTAACAATGCTCGTATGCTCAAATTATTAAACTCAGGAGTAACTGTACTGGCGGCTGGTGCCATCCTGCTTGGAAGCGCGATGGCCCAACAATCGGCGAACCCACAATCGGCTCCAGCGGCAAAAACCGCTCCGGCAGCCAAAACCCAGTCACCGGCAGGAAGCTCGGGGGACGCGGCGTTGCCCACCCAGAAGGACAAGCTTAGCTACGCGATCGGGCTGAATATAGGCAGAGGCTTGCACAAGGACGGCCTCGATATCGACACCAACCTTTTGACCCGCGGTTTGAAGGACGCGATGGCGGGCGGCAAGACCCTGATGACCGACGAACAGGCGCAGGCTACGATTATGGAACTGCAGGGCCAACTGCGTCAGAAGGCGGACGCGCAGCGGCAGCAGGCGGGGGCGACCAACAAGAAGGACGGCGACGCCTTTCTGGCGGCCAATAAGAGCAAGCCAGGTGTTGTGACGTTGCCCAGCGGACTGCAATACAAGATTTTGAAAGAGGGCACTGGACCGAAACCTACCTCGGCCGACTCCGTGGAGTGCAATTATAAAGGCACGCTGATCGATGGAACGGAGTTCGATAGCTCCTACAAGCGGGGACAGTCGGCAACATTTCCTGTGACCGGCGTGATCAAGGGATGGACCGAGGCGTTGCAATTGATGCCCGTGGGATCGAAGTGGCAGCTGGTTCTACCTCCGGACCTGGCTTACGGCGCGCGCGGCGCGGGCGATGCCATCGGGCCGGATGAGACCCTGATTTTTGAAGTGGAGCTCCTGGGGATCACGAAGAAGGACCAAGGCCAGGCGCCCAACGCCAGCCCCAAATAGCAGCGCTCATATTGGCGGTCGACATATATGAAGCACAGGCACAGCGGATTGGAACACGATATTGCGGCGCGGCAACGCAATATCGTGTTTCCGGACACGGCTGCGAATGAGGCTAGACTCTGGCGAAATCTGCTGAGGCGGCCTTGGAACGCCAGTCAGATCGCTGGGGTTGGGCTGATATTTCTGACTCTATTAGGGGCCCTCGGCGGCGTTATTTCAATTCAGCTCAGCATTTCCGAGGGTCAGGGGACATTGTGGCAACGCATTATCGCCAGCTTTGGGGCGTGGATAGTTCTCTTAGTGATCGCGGCTGGAGTATTAGTGGTAGGGTGGTTCATAACTCGAAGCAAGAACCACGGAGCATCTCCACGGTAAATTAGGCACGCCTAGCGCAGGGCGTCTTCCACTTCGCTGAGCCAGTCGGGACGCTTCAGCAGTTCGCGGGGCTTGGGGCCGTCGGCTGCGCCCACGATGCCGTCGCGCTCCATCAGGTCGATGAGGTGGGCGGCGCGGCCATAGCCGATGCGAAGACGGCGCTGCAACAGCGACGTCGAAGCCTTGCCGTACTCCAACACAATGCGCACAGCGTCCTGGTAAAGTTCGTCGTTCTCGTCGCCGCTCCCACCACTCCCGTCCCCGCCACCGCCTCCGGAGTTGCCATCTTCGCGCGGAGCTTCCAGGAATTGCTCCTGATACTGCGCCGTGCCTTGAGAGCGCCAGAACTCGACCACAGCCGCAATCTCTTTTTCGGTGACCAGCGGAGCGTGCACGCGATGCACGCGGGCAGAGCCGTTAGGCAGGTAGAGCATGTCGCCGCGGCCGAGCAACGCCTCGGCTCCGTTGGAATCAAGGATAGTACGCGAGTCGACCTTGGTGGCAACGCGGAATGAGATACGCGCCGGGAAGTTCGCCTTGATCAGTCCGGTGATGACATCGACCGAGGGCCGCTGCGTGGCCAGCACGAGGTGGATGCCGACAGCGCGCGCCATCTGCGCCAGGCGCGTGATGGAAGCCTCGACATTCTGGCCGTCGAGCATCATCAAGTCGGCGAGCTCGTCGATGATGATGACGATGTAGGGCAGCGGGCGGGCGTCGTCGCCGCCGTCGTCGAAGAGACTGCCGCTGTTGTCGAAGAGCTTGTTGTACTGATCGATGTTGCGCACACCCTTTTCCGCCAGAACCTTCAGACGGCGTTCCATCTCCAGCACCGCATTGCGCAAGGCGTTCGACGCCAGCTTCGGCTCGGTGATGATGGGGGTGTGCAGATGCGGGACACCTTCATAATTGCCCAGCTCCAGGCGCTTGGGATCGACGAGGATGAGGCGAACTTCCTGCGGCGTCGCCTTGTAGAGGATCGACATGATGAAGGCGTTGATGGCGACGCTCTTGCCCGAGCCGGTCGATCCGGCGATCAGCAAGTGCGGCATGGCGTTGAGGTCGGCGCAAACGATGCGGCCGTTGATGTCCTTGCCCAGCGCCATCGTCAGCTTCGATTTCGAGCCGAGGAATTCCTGCGCCTCGACCACTTCGCGCAGCCAGATGGTTTCGCGTTCGTGGTTGGGCACCTGGATGCCGACGGTGGACTTGCCGGCCATGCGCTCGATGAGAATGCTTTCGGCGCGCAGCGCGAGGCAGAGATCGTCGCAAAGATTCGTTATGCGGCTGTACTTGATGCCCGCTTCCGGCTTGAACTCGAAGGTGGTGACCACGGGACCGGGATTGATCTGCACGACCTGGCCGCGGACGTCGAACTCGCCGCATTTTTCCGCCAGCACCTGCGCCAGAACCTTGAGCTCGGCTTCGTTGATGGCGCTGGGATCGTCAGGACGATGGAGCAGCGTGGTGGAGGGCAGCTTGTAGCTGCCGACCAGACGCGGCATGGTGGTCTTGCCACGGGGCGTGGAGTCGGCGCGCGTACCCACCGCGATGGCGTCCGCAGACGGCTCGTCCGGAGCAGGTGCGGCAGTATCGCCGCCAAACATGCGGTCGATGCCAGTCCTGACAGAGGCGTTCTGCGGCGATGCGGCTGTGGCTGAAACCGGCTCGACAGCCGCCGCTGCGACTGGCTCGGGCGCAGGCTCCTCCAGCGGCTCGGTAGAGCGCTTGGGAATAAGTTGCGCCGTCACCACGGGCTTGGCGTTGGCAGCGGCCGCACGTTTCTTTTCCAACTGCTTCGCGGCCCGCTTGCGGGCGCGCTCCATACGCCAGTCGGCAAAGCGGTCGAGCGCGGCGTAGGCAAAGCCGAAGCGCGTTTGCGACCAGATGCGGATTGCGCCAAAGGAAAATGCCGTGGAAAGATACAGCGCAACGGCGATCACTGCAATGCAGATCAGATACGCACCGACCAGGTTGAAGTAGTGGATGAGCGCGTCGGCGACGATGCGGCCCAGTAAGCCTTCGGAGGGAAGCACGCCCTTCCAGCGCAGGGACCAGGGCAACAGTCCAACGAAGCCGGAAAGGAATACGACGAGCGCGACCGCGCCGATCGTTTTCGCATAAGGCGAGGCGATAGGACGCGAGCGGAACCAGTGCAGCGAGTACATCGCCAGCAGCGCGGGCAGCAGAAACGCCGCGACACCGAATGCCTGTAGAGCGAGATCAGCGACCATTGCGCCAACCACGCCGATCCAGTTATGCGCGGGCTTTCCGGCGAGCGGAGTGGCCGCGGTGTTGAGCGAAGGATCGAGCGGCGAGTATGACAGCAGCGCGAGGAAAAGGAGGACCGCGAAGACAAAAACCAGGAACCCGATCAGCTCATTGAGCCGCCGGTTGGCCGTCGGAGTAAATGGACGAGTGAGATTCATATTGGCGTCCAGTCGTTTTGAGGGAACACGCTTGCGAGGACCCATGTTGATTTAATCCGCCGCAAGCAGACAAAAACACCGACGCGCATTCCTGCGAATACGCGCTGTCCTGAAGACGACCGATGCGGGCTTGCCCATCGGGCAACCGATGGAGCTTGCCGATACGCCAGAGCGATAACAATTATCCCAAGAAAGCCAGGCGGCGCGGCGAGAAATGGAAGCGTGAGGGGTGGCGAAGTAGATTCAGTTGCCAGTGGTCAGTAGAGCGCCGATCGTGATTTACGCGCGAATGTGAACTGTTTCGCAGGGAGGGGAAAAGCAGGTCCCTCCGCTCGTCGCTGCGCTCCTCGGTCGGGATGACACCAGCTAAGTGTTGACGCGGCGCATTGACGTTACTCTATCCCGAATAGTGCCCGACGTAGCCCAGCAACAATATCGCGATGCCGAACAGGATGCGGTAGACGATGAACACGGTCAGCGTCTTGGTTTGCAGATAGCGCAGGAGAAACCCAATCGTTACGTAGCCGACAAGGGCTGAAACCACGATCCCCGCTGCGAATGCAGCCATCCCCGGCGCCATTTCGCCGGCAGGAAGACCGTGTTTCATCACGTGATGCAGCTTGAACAGCGCCGCGCCGCCAATGATGGGCGTGGAGAGCAGGAAGCTGAAGCGCGCTGCGGCTTCGCGGGTGAAGTTGCGGAACAGGCCACCGGTGATGGTGATGCCCGAGCGCGAGACGCCGGGGACCACGGCGAAAGCTTGCAGCACGCCGACGGTCATGGCATCGCCCAGCCCGATCTGCGGTAGAGGCTTCTCGAACTTGCTCATGCGCTCGGCTATCCACATGATGACCGCGACGATGATGAGCATGGAAGCGACGAGCGCCGGAGCGCGGAACGTGGTCTCGATGTGCTTTTCCAGCAGCGCGCCCGCCAGCGCGGCCGGGATCGTTGCGGCGATCATGTACCACAGCAGTTGGCGCTCGCGGCGCTGCTCCTCGGGCGTGAGGTCGCGCTGGTTGTCGCTGGTCTCGGAGAAGCGAACGACCTTGCCGCCCAAGGCGGCGCGGATGATCTGGATCCAGGTGCGCCAGAAGTACAGCAGGATGGCGAAGAGCGTGCCGGCGTGCAGCGCCACGTCGAAGGTGAGTCCGGGATCGCTCCAGTTGGCCAGCCCCAGCCGGGTGACGAGCCAGGGAACCAGCGCCAGATGCGCGGTGCTGGAGACGGGCAGAAATTCGGTGAGGCCCTGTACGATGCCGAGGATGATCGCTTCAAGAATAGGCAAACTATTCCACCGTGTTCCCAAATGTGGGCATTTTGTTCGTCACCATGTATACCAGACGCTCGGCCCGAGTGGACCAGTCGGTGTCATTGGGGTATTGCGCAATTAGTTTCTTGGCAGTGTTGAGCGAGCGCTGGGCGGACTCGTCCTGCTTCTTCTGGTCCTGCTTGGTTTTGTAGATCTCGATCAGCGTGGAGTAACGCCAGGCCGCCTTGTACAGTGCTTCCGGCGTCCTGGGCGACTGCGGATGCTCGTCGGCGTACTTCATGTAGAGCGCCGCTTCCATCTCCGGGCATTTCGCCTCGGCCTCCCAATCACCGCAGAGTTTGTTGTCGATGAGGTGATAGGCGGCAAGGTCGGCCCACTTAGTGTGAGGATACTTCTTGATGACCTGCTTCATGCGTTCTTCGTCGATCTGGTAGTGGAGGGCGGGATCGCGTTCCTTGGCCGAGGGACGAGTGGCGGCGTCGGCGGCTTCGAGCTGCCAGCGAATGTCGGCGGCGCGATAGGCCGACTCGGCTGCCAGCGGGGACTGGGGAAAATATTCGGCAATGCGGGCATAGAGCCGCATGGCATCCTGCGCCGCGCCGCGGCGTCCGCCGCGCTTGCTGGCTTCCATCTCGCTGTCAAAGGCTTCGCCGAAGAGAATGCGGTCGCCGTCGGGCGTCAAGGTGGTGATGACGCCCTTGTCCTCGACCCAGCCGGTAACATTGCGGTCGCTCTCGTTCTCGGGATCCTCCGGAGTGTAGCTGGCCCCGACGGTGCCAACGACATTGGCCCAGCCGGGAGTGCGCTGCATGACGGCGACTTCGCGGCCGCGGCCGATGTTCGATAGCTTGGCCGAATCGGTGCTGGGATTGACGTAGATCACTGCCTCGCGCAGCATAATGCCGCGCTCGATGGCCGCGGCCGGGAGACAGGCGAGGATGAGGCTGGCAAGTAGTGTGAGCCGGTACGACACGTCGGTACTCCTGAGCTTCTGGACTGGGAATAACCATAGCTGATTGCGATTTCCGGGGAAAGGGTGCGGGGCTGAGGTCCGCTTAGGGCCAGCCAGTGAACAGACTACAATGGCTGCTTCGCATGACGATTGCCAACAATCTCGCTGCCATCAGGGAACGCATGGCGCGCGCGGCCCGACGCGCCGGTCGAGACCCCGAAGACATCGCGCTGATGGCGGTGACGAAGACGCAGCCCGCCGGCCGAATCATCGAGGCCTACGCCGCGGGGCATCGCCTGTTCGGCGAGAACCGGGTGCAGGAGTTCGCGGAGAAATGCGGCGCGCTGGCGGAATTGCGCGACGCCGGGTTCCACATGATCGGGCATCTGCAATCGAACAAAGCGGCGAAGGCGGCGGAGATCTTTCACGCCGTGGACTCGCTGGACTCGGCGAAGCTGGCGGAGCGGCTGAACGCGGCGGCCGAGAGGGCCGGCAAGACGCTCGACGTGCTGATCGAGATCAATTCCGGCGGCGAGGCGGCGAAGAGCGGCGTCGCACCGGATGCGGCAGAGCTGGAGAAAATTCTGGCCGCCGCGCCCGAGTGGTCGCAACTGCGGATTCGCGGCCTGATGACGGTGCCGCCGTTCACCGACGATCCCGAAGGCGCGCGTCCGTACTTTCGCCAACTACGCGAGCTGCGGGAGCGGCTGGCCGGGCGCAAGTTGCCTTCCGTCAGTCTGGGTGTGCTTTCGATGGGAATGTCGCACGACTTCGAAGTGGCGATCGAGGAAGGCTCGACCTGCGTGCGGGTGGGGACCGCGATTTTTGGGGAGCGGGTGACGGGGTGATCGCGGCCAACTTGGGATGACAAGGACGGGACAGGCAAGGCAGGGGTCCTTCGACTCGTCGCTTCGCTCCTCGCTCAGGATGACACAACGTTCGCTGGCTGGAAGAGTTCGTCCGTGGCGATGTGCTGCGCTTTCCGCAAGAGGACAAAGCGCGGGTGTTCGCAATCCCGGCACGGCGGGAATGTCTCGCCAAATATGCAGATTACTTCGTGCTCCTGCTGATGGGCGGGAAAGTGGACGACCTTGTAGATGCCGGAGTGCGGAACTTTCTCTCCCGGGTTGAATTTGTCTCCCACTTGCGCCATACGGCCATCTTCTCCTCGGGATGGGTCTTTGTCCAAGAAAAATGTGTCATTACGGGAGTAGCCTTTCCCGAAATGAACCTCGTCGAGAGGACAAGAACAGGCAGGCGGAGCAGGGTCCCCTCGGCGTCGCTCGGGGCAGGCTCTTCGACTCGCCCGCGCAAGGCTGGCGCAGTGCCGGCCTCGATATAATGAACGGCATTCAGGCGGGTGACACCGGTTGGCGAAGAGAACCAGAACAGCGAGTAAAGCGACGCCGCCGGCCGCTGGCAAATCCTTTTCGCGAGCAACGCGAACGTTTTGGCTCTATCTGCTGTTGCTGGCTGCTGCCACCGTGGCCACCTACTCTCCGGCGAGAAACCATCCCTTCCTCAACTTTGACGACGACCAGTACGTGACGGCGAATCCCCAGGTGCGGGCCGGCTTGAGCTGGAGCACGGTGGAGTGGGCGTTTACGACCTATGACGCTTCCAACTGGCATCCGCTGACGTGGCTGTCGCACGCGCTTGATTGCCAGATGTTCGGTCCCGACCCGGCCGGCCCGCACGAGGTCAATATTTTTCTCCATCTCGTCAACGTACTGCTGCTGTTCTGGGTGCTGGAGCAGGCCACCGGCATGGCAGGACGAAGCGCCATGGTGGCGGGGCTGTTCGCGCTGCACCCCATCAACGTGGAGACGGTGGCGTGGGTTGCCGAGCGCAAGAACCTGCTCAGCATGATGTTTCTGCTGCTGGCTCTGGCCGCCTATCGCTGGTATGCAAAACAGCCGCGCGCCGGGCGATACGTGCTGGTCGCGTTTCTGTTTGTCCTGGGACTGATGGCCAAGCCGCAGATCATCACCCTGCCGTTTCTTCTGTTGCTTTGGGACTACTGGCCGTTGCAGCGCATGACCATTGGTGCGCAGGCCGGCAGGAAGGAAGCGGCAGCGCTTTACCCGGCGCGAAGTTTCTTACAACTGGTCGTGGAGAAACTCCCTCTGCTGGCGATCAGCGTTATCAGCGCGGTCATCACCGTGAACGCGCAAAAGTCCGGCTGGTCGGTGCAGTCGCTGATCAAGTTTCCGTTCTGGCTGCGTCTGGAGAACGCCATCGTTTCCTATGCGCGGTATCTGGGGAAAGCCTGTTGGCCTTCGCCGCTGTCGCCGTTCTATCCGTTTCCCCGAACGGCGCTGCCGGTGTGGCAAGTGCTGGCGTCGCTGGCGTTGCTGCTGGCGACCAGCGGCCTGGTCGCCGCCGGCAGAAAATATCGATATCTGACGGTGGGGTGGTTGTGGTTCCTGGGAACGCTGGTGCCGATGATCGGGCTGGTGCAAGTGGGATTGCAGGCCATGGCCGATCGCTATGCCTATTTGTCGTTCATCGGATTGTTTGTGATGTTCTGCTGGGGAGTGGCTGACCTTGCCGAAGCGCGCCATCTTTCGCCAGCGTGGGTCACGGGCTTCAGCGTGGCGCTGTTGCTGGTGCTGGCCGGAGGCACTCGCCATCAGCTTGCTTACTGGAGCGACGAAGCGAGCCTGTGGACGCATGCCATCGAGACCACGAGCGACAACTATGTCGCCGAAGACAATCTGGGGACGACCCTGCTCCAACGCCAGGACATGGACCAGGCCATTCCGCACTTCCGCCGCGCCGCCGCAATTGAGCCGCACGACGGGATCAGCCGGTTGAACATCGGCGTCTGCGAGGAACGAAACCACCGCTGGCCGGAGGCCATTGCGGCATACAAGGCGAGCATTGCCGAGATCGAAGAGCCCGCCGTCCTGGCCCGCGCATACAGCAATCTGGGATATGTCTACAACTACGCCGGCGACGCGGCCAACGCCCGCGACAGTTTCCAGCGGGCGCTGCAATTGGCTCCGGACACCGAGCAGGCATTGATCGGCCTGGGCGTGCTGGCGCTAAAGTCCGGCGACCTGGCCAACGCCATCCAGATGTTCACCCAGGCCAATCAGGTCCGGCCGACGCCGCTGGGATATCTGCTGCTGGCGCGCGCCCTGCATCGCAGCGGACGCTCCGTGGACGCGGAAGCGGCGCTGCAAATGGCGCGACATATGCCAGGCTTTCCCCAGACGCAGCAAATTGCCGACGGGATGGTCGGGCGGTAGGGGTGTTGGCAAGCGGGCCTTGCTAGTTTCTTCACAAGAATTCGACGCCGTGTTGACACATTGTTGACAAATCCCTGCGCCGGCCGCAGTAGCCTCATCTCAATTGGCGCACGATCGGCGGGTGAAGTTAGGTCGAACTGGACGAGTGACTCCTAGGCTGGCTGTTCATCCGCCGATCCTTGAATTCCGTAATGGCCAGGTCAAATGTCGGTGCATCGGTGATGGGTGGAGCACGCCTTTCACAGGCCGCTGAAAAGGTCGATTTCGGCGAGTTTTGAAGGGGCGCACCTTTAGGTGCGCCGTCACAAACTTTTTAAATTTGTCATCCCGAGGAGGCCTTGAGGCCGACGAGGGATGTGCTTTTGAGTTTTTCAGCGGCCTGTTTCAGGCGTGCAGCATCGCGACTCGAAGATTGAAGTGCGCTTTAGCGCCTGAGGTGATGTTTTGTTACCTCAGTGGCTAAAGCCAAGGCTCCTTTTGATTGCAACTGCACCGCTGAAGCGGTGCTCCACCCGAGCTGCCGGCAGAGATGGATCCGAGGTGGGCTCGCGGTGACGCTGCCGCACAGTTGGTCGCGCCTTGCCGCTCCTTGGCGCGACTGCTCCAAAGGCACGGACTCTCTCCGTGCCTTTTGGAGTATCAACCGCGGGAACGCTCAATACGCCAGCATGATTCGCAAATCGCGGACGTTGTTGCCGGTTGGGCCGGTCATGATGGCATCGCCGATTGCTTGAAATAGCGGGAAGCTGTCGAAGCGCGCCAGCGCGGTCGCAGAGTCCAATCCTAGTTGCCGGGCCCGTTCCAGCGTCGAGCCATCGGCAACCGCGCCCGCAGCCGGGCTGTTGCCGTCAATCCCGTCGGTGCCGGCGCTCAGCACGGTGACGTTCTCGCCCGCAATCTTCTCCGCACAATAGAGGGCGAACTGCTGATTGCGTCCGCCCAGGCCCGACGCCGCTCCCACCTTCACTGTGACTTCGCCGCCGGAGATCAGGCAGGCGCGTGACGCTTCCCGGCGCAACTCGCGCAGCCGCCGCAGAAGATAATCGGCCACCTGCTGATAGTCCCAGTCGTCGCAACTGTTGTCCACTGTAACCGCGAAGCCGGCGAGCGTGGCGCTCTCAACGGCCGCGTTGACCGCGGTCGCGTTCGACAGCACGGTGGCGTAGTGCGAGCGCGCGAAGGCAGGATCGCCGGCCTTCGGCGTCTCTTGCAACTGCCCGCCATCGAACAGCGAGCGCACCGGCGGTGGAAAGCGGTCGAGCAACTGGTAGCACTCGGCAATTTCGTAACACTCTTTGACGGTCGTGGTGTCGGGCATGGTCGGTCCCGACGCCAGCGCGTCGAGCAAGCCCTCCGGAACGTCGGAGACCAGCACCGATAGCTGGCGGGCCGGCGCAGCCGCGAGCGCCAGGCGTCCGCCCTTCAGCGCCGACAGATGCTTGCGCACCGCATTGATCTCGGCAATCGGCGCGCCCGAAAGCACCAGCGCCCGGTACGTCGCGACCACATCCGCCAGCGTGATGCCATCGCTGATTGGCTTCTCCGCAATGGCAGAAGCCCCGCCGCTGATGAGGAACACGGCCAAGGTCTCCGGCGACAGGGCATGCAGAAGTCGCAGGATCGCGTCGCCGGCCCGCAGCGAATCGTCATTGGGAAGCGGGTGACCGCCGATGAAGTAACGAAAGCCGGCAAGCTGCTCCGGCGGCGCGGTTGGGGTCGCAATGATTCCGTTCAGGGCCGTACCGACGATGTTGCCGAACGCCTCCGCCATGCTGTGTCCCGCCTTGCCGATCGAGACGACCAGAATGCGCTCGAAGGAGCCCAGGTCGTAAACCTCGCTGCCGCTGTGCAGAGAACGTCCCTGACATTGCAGCTTGCGGCTGAACGCCTGCAGGATGCTGCACTCGGCGAGAGCGTGGTCGAACATGACGCGCACGCGATCGCGCATCTCACGGACGAGGGACTCAGCAGGAGATGGAGGCATGACGGGTGATTATAGAATGCCGGGGTATCGCTTTTCGCTCGTCGCCCCGCGTTTCAGGCTGCATTGCAGACTTGAAAGGGCACGGCTTCAGCCGTGCCGTCAGGCCGCGCGAAGGACCAGGCCTTTAGGCCCTGAGGGATGTGCCTCAGCGGCTAAAGCCAGATTTCTGCCGGGCGTTACCGGCACGCCCGAAGGCGTGCCCTTTCAAAGCGACTAATCGCAGTTAAAGCTGCGCCCCTTCAAAACTGCCCAACAATTCCTTCAGCCAGCTCTCGACCTCGGTGCGCATTTCGCCGAGGTGTCCCAGGAAGAAATGATCTCCGGGAACAAACACCAGCTTCTTCGGTGGCGCGACCTGGTCGACGAGGGCTTGCAGCGCCGCCTGTGGGCCGTACTGATCGCGATCGCCGCTGACGAACAGCTTAGGCTTGGTGCAGTCGCGCAGGAACGAATACGAGTACAGCCGACCGTCGGCTTCCACCGGCGTGCCAATCGAGATCAGCGCTGTCACATCGGGATGGGGGCAGGCGGCGCGCAGCCCGGTGGCCGCACCGAAGGAGAAGCCGGCAAAGATGATGGGCAACTGGAATTCGCGCTTCAGCCAGGCGAGCGCGGCGTCGACGTCGGCGATCTCGCCGCGACCTTCGTCGTGGCGGCCGGCGCTCAGTCCGGTGCCGCGAAAGTTGAAGCGCAGCACCGGAAAGCCGAACGAGTTCAGTGCCTTCATCGCGTGAAAGACGACTTTGTTGTGCATGGTGCCGCCGCCCAGCGGGTGCGGATGACACACCACCGCCGCGTGCGTGGGAGCCGGCGAGCCCGCATTCAGCAGCGCTTCCAGACGCCCGGCGGGGCCTTCGAGAAAAAACGATTGGATGGTGGGCTGTGAGATGGACAAGTTGACTCCGGCGCGGCTCAGGACGATTCCAGGCCCGCGATGGAGTCCTGTTTCATGCCCTCTTGGCGCCTACTTACGTCTGTTCACCACGGAGGGCACGGAGCACACGGACGAATAATTTCTGTGAAGACTCCGGGCTCTCCGTGTCCTCCGTGGTGAAACCGGCTCGGTGCCGCGTCCAGACAAACTTTAGCCCCGCGGGCTCGCTATTCACCGCGGGGCTTCAGCGTCTGCGGTACTGTGACCACAGAGCAAACACTAATTTACCTCAATTTGAGGCCTCACGGACGACTTTGGACAAATGTTGACATTTCGCCATGCCGAAACAGGAAGCAAGATTCTGCAATCCGAGTTGGCACTACGCCGCGTCGGCCGATCCGCGCTTGCGTGAAACTCGCACATCACTCCGTTCCGCCCGGCGGCGGAGTGTGATGCGGCAGTGCCGGCGGCATCTCGGAAACGTTCCACGCCCAGGCTGCCAGCAGCGCCGCGCCCTGGTTGATCTGGTCGGGAATTACCTTGTCGAAAGTGTCCGTCTGGCTGTGGTGGGCTTCACGATAGTGCGCGGGAAGCTGCACGCAGAAATAAGCGGGGATGCCTCGGTCGAGGAATGGCACGTGGTCCGATGCGCCGAAGAAGCGCGTGCTCAGCGGCTGCATATCGAAGACCTTCTGTAGCGGCTGGTAGATCTCCTGCATCAGCGGGACGGTTTCCGTCAGGTTCTCCAGCGCGATGCTGAAGACCTTGCCCGTGCCCGTGTCGTGAATCAGGACGGCGTCGACCTTGGGCAGATCGGCCTCATGCAGGTGAACAAACATGTCCGACCCGGTGAAGCCTTCTTCTTCGCCGGTGAAGAGGATGAAGGTGATGGTGCGTTTCGGCTTCCAGCCCAGTTTCTTCAAGGCGCGAGCGGCCTCCAGCGTGGCCATCGCGCCGGTGCCGTTGTCCAGCGCGCCCTGTCCCAGGTCCCACGAGTCCAGATGTCCGCCGATGATAACGCGCTCGTCGGGATGCTCGCTGCCCTTGATTTCAGCCACCGTGATCGACGCCGGAACGGACTTGTCAGTGAACGTGTCCCGCAAGTTGAATTTCATGGTCACTGGCCCCGTCTGGAGCTGGCGATAGATCAGGTCATAGTCTTCGTGCGTGAGGAAGGCGATGGGAACTTCCGTGGGAGCGTAGTGCGGGAACATGCCGCCAGTCATGTTGTACAGGCTGTCGGTCTTGCCGCTGTCGATCACCAGCAACGCGGGCTGTTCGGCGGCCACGCGCCGTAGCAGTTCCAGGCGCTGGCGGTAACTCATGTTGCCGTCGGCCTTGCCCTGCGGTGGCGGTATCACCGCGTCGTAGGCGTTTTCCGGATTCGGATCCAGTTTCGACAGGTCTGTCGGTTTGCGCGTCATCACGATGGCGCCCTTCAGCTTTCCCTTAAACTGATCGAAGTCGGAAGGCTTCTGGATGTCGAGCGCGATCACCTGCGCGCTGACCTCGCCGTCGGTGCCCTTGCTCCAGCCAAACGCATGAATGCCAATGCGCTTCTGGATAGGGCTGACGATCTCGGCCGTCTCCAGGCCACGCGTCCAGCCGTGATCGATTTGCGTGGTCTCCAGGTGAACATCGATGCCGTAATCCTGGAAGCGATGACGCGTCCACTCGCTGGCGGCCTGCATCTGCGTCGAGCCGGTGAGACGCGGACCGATCTGCGTGGTGAGATATTCCAGGTTCTTCATCAACTCGGAGTGGGCCGTTACCTCGTTGGCGATTTTCCGATCAGCCTCTTCCATCGCCTTGCGATAAGCTTCACGCTGCTTCGCCGGACGCTGCGGGGCAGGTTGCGAAGTCTGGGAATTGTCTGCGCTTTCTTGCGGCTGTGCGATCAGCAGGCCGCCGAACACAACTAGAACCAGGGACGCCAGCAACTGGCGGCGAATGTGAATCATTGCGCCTTCCTCGGAGAGATTAAGCAGGGAAGTCGATCATAGCGGGTGGGGGACAGCGCTGTCATTGTGGGCGAGTGCGGCCCGTCACATTTGGCAGTAGGACTTGCCAGCGACACGTCTTAGTTGCGGCTGCTTACGTCGCCCAGTTCCGCCGATCGACAAACGTTGGCGGCTCGTAGGTCTTGCCCTTCGCGAGCTGCCGGTCTTCGCGTCGCGATGTCCACAGCAGAATCGGGCCAGTGATTGCGCGCACTAAACGCGTTGCGCCGCCGAACTCGTGTTCGATCTCGCGCCGCAGCTCGCGAATCCGAATGGAAATGGCGAAGTTCGTCTTCTTCAGGCGCTTTTCCATCGCCCAGAGCGCGGCGTCGTAGGTGGTGCGCAGCTTGGCGGCTTCATTGGCCACGCGCTGCCGCACCCGCAGATCGGGATGATCGTGATACTTCTTCCAGCCCTGGAAGATGGTGTCGCAGATGCGGAACAGGCTCGGGCCGTTCTGTTCGAAGTCGAAGCGAAACGCCCAGTCGAGCAGGCGCTTGGAATCGTCGCGCGAGATGGCGGCGTGCTCGAAGTTGAATTTGAACTGTCCGTGAATGTCGGCGAGATCGATGCCGTCGAGCATGCGGCCTTCGTCCTGCATCTGCTGAAACAGCGGCGTGCCCGGGACTGGCGTGTAGAGCATGAACTGGTGAAAGTCGGTCCCGTGCGCGACGGCAAACTCGATTTCCTGGCGAATGTTCTCCAGCGTGTGATGTTCCAGCCCCACGATGGTCGATCCCAACAGCTTGATGCCGTGCTGGCGTAGTTCCGATGCCAGCACATGAGTATCTGTGTTGTGCAACTTTGCATAGGACGATTTCGGCGACTCCAGGCCGAGCCAGATCCACGAGACGCCGAGCTGCACCAGTTCCTCGATGCTGTACTTGCGGATGGCGTTGGCCGACGAGAACACATACAGCGACCAGCTCTTGCCGCCTTTCTTCATGCGGTTCAGCAACTGCATCGCCCGCGGACGGTTAAGCAGAAAGTTCTCGTCCATCATGAAGAACGAGTTCACCTTCATGGACTGCTCCATGTTCGCCATCACGTCGAAAAGCTCGTCGCCCGATTCATAGAAGTTGCAGCTCTTGCCTTTGCCGCCGAAGAACGATGACGTGGTGCAGAAGTTGCACCCCATGGGACATCCGACCGACGGGATGATGGTCGCCGCGGTGTCGCGCGTCTTGTCGGGAATTTTCATGCCGAGCACTCTCATGCCGAAGCCGGAGAGGATTTCAGGATGCGTGATTGGAGCCGCAGGATCTTCGCCGAGGAAGCGGCGCATCCAGGCAATGCCTTCGCCGCGCACCACATGGTCCGCATCAATCAATTTGTCGAGAGCGGGAATAGCAGCCACATGTCCGCCAACCACGATGGTGGATTTGGGCGAGAGCTTGCGCACGATGCGGCACATTTCGCGCACCTTGCCGAAGTTCGGGATGATGCCTGAGATTCCGACAACGTCGTACTCCGTCGAAGTAAGTTCGCGCTCGAAGCGCTCCAGGGTAGGGAAGTCGAGCAAGGTACTGGGCGCCGAGATGTTACGCTGAATCATCATCAGTCCCCAGGAGCGATGGAACATGCGCAGCGAGAAGCTGCCCTGCGCCCGCGTCACCTGGTTGTGATACAGCTCCATGGGATTGATGGTGCGGCTGCCGAATTCGTCGTCGCGTGCATAGGGTCCGAAGACGGAACTCAATAGTACGCGCGCCTGAATCCCCCTGGGGTGCGGAGCAATCGAATCAGAGTTTGCTGTCGAAATCATGTATCAATGGTAGGAAGATCGGCCGGAGCTTTCCGTGATGTATCGCACTTGCAGAGCGAAATGACAGAAGTATTACATTGCTGCCGGATTTGGGAGCAAGAAGTACCGACACATCGGGATGCCATTTTTCGGGAATCGAGAACATCGCGAGATTAATCCCTGGCTGATCGCTATCGCGGTCATGTCGAGCACCTTCATGGAGGTGCTGGATACGACGGTGGTCAACGTCTCGCTGCCGCACATCGCGGGCAGCCTTTCGTCGAGCAACGACGAAGCCACCTGGACGCTGACGTCGTACCTGGTGGCCAACGCCATCATCCTGCCCATGACGGGCTGGCTGGCGGGACGCTTCGGACGAAAACGCCTGCTGCTGATGTCGGTCACCGGCTTTACGATGGCATCGTTTCTCTGCGGGCTTGCGCCCACGCTGCCGTTCCTCATCCTCTGCCGCGTGATACAGGGCGCATGCGGCGGCGGTTTGCAGCCGCTTTCGCAGGCCATCCTTCTGGAATCGTTCCCGCCGGCCAAGCGCGGCCAGGCGATGGCGTTCTGGGCGCTGGGAATCGTGGTGGCGCCGATGCTCGGCCCGGTCGCCGGCGGCTGGCTTACCGACAACTACAGCTGGCGCTGGGTCTTCTACATCAACGTCCCCATCGGCGTGGTGGCGCTTATCCTCACCCAGCTCTTCATCTTCGATCCGCCGTACCTGCGGCGCGAGAAGACGGGCATCGACTACTGGGGAATCGGTCTCCTGGCGGTCGGCATCGGCAGCCTGCAAATCATGCTCGACAAGGGCCAGGAGGACGACTGGTTTGGATCGCGCTTTATCGTGACGTTGTGCGTATTGGCGGTGGTGGGTTTGAGCGGCCTGATCATTCGCGAGCTCACCGCCAAACACCCGGTGCTGGATCTCACCGTCTTCAAGTACCGCTCCTTCGCCATCGGCACATTCCTGATGACCTTCATCGGCTTCGTCCTCTACGGCAGCACCGTCCTGTTGCCGCTGCTGATGCAGGTGGTCCTGGGCTACACGGCCACGCACGCCGGCATCACCAACCTGCCGCGCGGACTGGCCTCGTTCCTCATCATGCCGCTTGTCGGGCGCCTGATCGGCAAGTTCGACAGCCGCAAACTGCTGGGCATCGGCTTTGTGGCCTCAGCGTATGCGATGTGGGAGCTGTCGCGCTTCAGCCTCAACGTGGCCTCGGGAAATTTCTGGTGGCCGCTGATGATTCAGGGAGCGTCTTTGGGATTCGTGTTTGTGCCGCTGACGACGATCACCAACGGCGGAATTCCCAATGAGCGCATGGGCAACGCCACCAGCATCTTCAACCTGATGCGCAACATCGGCGCCAGCATCGGCATTGCCATGGTGGAAACCGTGCAGTACCGCGCGCAGCAGACGCAGATCAATGTCCTGGGGCGGCACGTTTATCCGGAAAGTCTTACGACGCAGCAGATGTTCCAGAACTTGAAGGCGTATTTCATCAGCCAGGGATCGAGCGCCGCCACGGCGTCGCAGCAGGCCTATGGGGCGATGTGGGGGATCGTGCAGCGCCAGGCCGCGATGCTGGCGTACAACGACACGTTCCTGTTTCTGGGAGTGATCTTCGTCGCCCTGATTCCGTTGCTGTTTTTGTTGCAAAAGCCGAAGGCGGTGAAGCCCGGCGCGGCCATGATGCATTAGGTGGAAGCGCCGGGCTTTAGCCTGGCGAGTGAGGCAATATCAGAAATGGCTTCGGCCACGGCGGGGCCGCGGTTCTGGATAGAATTATCGGGCAGATCCGGACGACGTGCGATGGAGCTTTCGTAAATGCGCAAACGCTTTTCCATCTTCTTGATCATCCTCGGGCTTTTTCTCTGTCCGCCGACTCGTGCGCAATCGCAGCCGTCAGCAACACAGGCCAAACCCTCCGCGACGAAATCGAAAACCGCCGCCCAATCCAAAGCCGCGGCCGCCGCTCCCAGCCGCCGCTGGTGGCAGACCGCGGTCTTCTACGAGATTTATCCCCGCAGCTTTGCCGACAGCAACAATGACGGAATCGGCGACCTCAACGGCATTACGTCGAAGCTGGACTACCTGCGCCAACTGGGCGTGGACGCCATCTGGATTACGCCTTTTTTCCCCTCGCCGCAGGTGGACTTCGGATACGACGTTTCCGACTACGAGAACATCGATCCCACCTACGGCAACCTTGCCACCTTCGGGCAGCTCCGGACCGCAGCGCAGGAGCGCGGCATCCGCGTCGTCCTCGACCTGCCGCTGAATCACACTTCCGATCAGCATCAGTGGTTCCTCGACGCGCGCTCCTCGCGTAACTCGAAGCATCGCGACTGGTATATCTGGCAAGATGGCAAGGGCCCGAAGCAGCCGCCCAACAACTGGCTTTCGACCTTCGGCGGTTCGGCATGGCAGTTCGACGCCAAAACTAACCAGTACTATTACCACTTTTTCTATCCGCAGCAGCCGGACTTGAACTGGCGCAACCCGGCGGTCAAGAACGCGATGTTTGACGCGACCCGCTTCTGGTACGACCGCGGCGTCGCCGGTTTTCGTCTGGATGACGTCGACGCGCTGTTCGAGGACCCGAAGCTGCACGACAATCCCATCCTGCCGGGCAAGAATGCCTACGGCGATCCCAATATGGAGGACCAGTACAACCGCAACCTGCCGGAGTTCCACGACGTGCTGCAAGGACTGCGCAAGATCGCCGACCAGTACGATGCGGTGCTCATCGGCGAGACCTGGACCAACAACATCGACCAGCTTAAGAGTTACTACGGCGCCGGCAAGGATGAACTGGAGCTGCCCATGGACTTCATGTTCACCATGGTGAATAAACTTTCGCCACCGGATTTCCGTCAGCAGATTGCAGTGTTGAACTCAACCGGCGGCTGGCCGGTTTACCTGATCGGCAATCACGACATGGAGCGCTCCTACAACCGCTACGGCGACGGCAAGCACAACGACGCGATTGCCAAAGTCATGGCCGGGATGTATCTCACCTTGCGCGGCACGCCGATTATGTATTACGGCGAAGAGATCGGGATGGAGAACAACGATCCCAAGTCCAAGGCCGACGTGAAGGACCCGAAAGGCAAGCTGGGATGGCCGCAGGACAAGGGCCGCGACGGCGAGCGCACTCCCATGCAGTGGAACGACAAGGTGAATGCGGGTTTCAGCAAGACCAGGCCGTGGTTGCCCGTGGCCGCCAATTATCGCACCCACAATGTCGCCAGCGAGCTGAAAGATCCCAACTCGATCCTGCTGTTCTATCACCGCTTGCTGGAACTGCGGCACGCGGTCCCGGCGCTGTTGGAAGGCGACTACGTTGCCCTCAACGAAAACGATCCCAACGTCATGTCGTACCTGCGTAGCTACAAGGACAAAGCGGTGCTGGTTGTGCTCAACATGTCGGCCGAGCCGCAGAAGGCGAGCTTCAATCTTGCGCCGCAGGGATTTTCCACAGCCGAAGCGAAGACATTGCTGACCACCATGAGCGCCGTGCCCGGCACGGCAAAGATCACGGAGATGACACTGGAGCCGTTCTCAGTCTTCATCGGCGAGGTCTCGCGCTAGAACTGGAGCCGCGCAGCGCCGTCTCACGGGAACATGCTCTTATGGCACTCAAGGCACAGACCGCACGTCTTGCATAACGACTGACCGGGCGCAGGGGGCGTCTTAATCAGCATGTAAGCGAAGTTGGAGGCGTGCGCCTTATGGCAGCTCATGCAGGTGATGGGCGCAGCCTGCGGTCCCATCGCGGTATTGGGTCCCGAAACAGGGTGGCCTTCGACCGGGTGGTCTGCGGTCAAGGCTTTATTCAAGTTCAAGTACATCCAGCCTTGCATCTGGGCGAACGTCAGCGTAACGCCCCACGGTACGGTTACCGTCTTCTTGCGGTTGTTCACCTTCAAGCGCGCCCGCGCGTGGCATCCCAGGCAGATGTCCTGGTGGGCGGCCCAGGTTTGTTGCGGAAAATTGCTGGCATGCGGCGAGTGGCACACTACGCAGTCGCCCGCTTTGTACGGGCCGTGCAGCACCTTGTCGTCAGCTAACGCATGGCATGTGATGCAGAGTTGGTTGACCGGCGCCACCAGGTTGACATGCGTGACTCCCTTTTCGTTCTGGACCTGGTGACACGTCGTGCATCCCATGGTCATGGCCGTGTGCACGTATTTCCCTTTGCCAATGTCGCTGTGGCACTGGGTGCAGGTGGCAGTGTCGGCATCGGCCTTGAGCGTAACCGGGTGAACCCCGCCTTTGGACCAGACGTCCATTTGCGCCGGGCATGGCGACGGCAAACCTACAAGCGCGGCAACCAGCAGAATGAAACTGCAACCACCACGGTAGCGCATTGGCGATGACCCCCGGAGAGTGCGTAAGAACGAAGCAGAATTTTACGCCGACAGCCCATCCAGCCGCAGTGATGCCAGGTTGGGGAAACTCTGATTAAGTCGGATCTCTCGAAGGGGACGGCCTTCAGGCCGTCCGTAAGCACCGCAAAATCTTCGCGGCTTTAGCCGCTGAGGGACCTCGCTGTGACTAATCAGAGTTTCCTTGGCGTCGAAAAGCGTGGAGCCCGACCGTGCAGTCCGGCCATCGCGGTTACGGCAAAGCTATTCCGCCGCGGTGCTTCGTGTTACAACTGAGAACGTCCCGCCAATGAACAGCAAGCGCACAACGATCGTCTTTCTCAGCGTGGTCGTGCTTATGGTGCTGGGCCTTGCCGTCGTCATCACCTGGCCCTTTCTGAAGCCATTTGCGTTTGCCATCATCCTGGCTGTCGTGTTCTATCCGGTGCACGAGAGAATGTTGCTGGCGACCCGGCGGCGGAATGGCCTGAGCGCGCTGTTTTCCACGCTGCTGGTCCTGGTGCTGTTTGGAGTGCCCAGCTTCATCATAACCACCCTGGCGGCGAACGAGGCGGTCAGCGCCGCGCATTATCTCAGCCGCAGAAGCGCGGAAGAGGGCGGCCTGACTCTGTTTGTCACCAAGTTGGCCGCTCCTCTGCTCCACTTCGCCGGGCGCTGGGTGGACGTGTCCAAGTACGACGTACACGCCATCGTCACCTCCAACGCGCAGAAAGCGAGCCTGGCGACGGTGGGCCTGGGTGCGACTGTCCTCGGCAATCTGGCCCGCTTCACCATCGATGCCCTGATCACCTTCGTGATCCTTTTCTTCCTGTTTCGCGATGGCAAGGACTGGGCCTATCGCGTAGGCCGGCTCGTCCCGCTCCAGCCGGCGCAGGTGTCGCGGCTCTATCGCAACATTTCCGACACCATCGTCGCCAATGTTTACGGCATTCTCAGCGTTGGCGTCGCCCAGGGCCTGCTGACCGGCATCGCCATGCGGATTGCTGGCATGCCGTCATCGCTGTTGTTGGGACTGGGCGCGGCTTTCGCCTCCATTATTCCCGTGGTCGGATCCTCCCTGGTTTGGGCGCCGGTCGCGATCTACTTACTGTTGAATGGGCTTATCTGGCAGGGCGTGTTCCTGCTGCTCTGGGGCGTGTTCGTGGTCAGCGCCGCCGACAATATCATCCGTCCCTGGGTAGTGGGCGGCCGCGTGGAACTGCACCCCATGGTGCTGCTGTTCTTCATCCTCGGCGGCGTCGAGGCCTTTGGATTTATCGGATTGTTCCTGGGACCGGTGGTGGCGTCCGTGCTGGCGGCGCTGTTCGCCATTCTGCGCGAAGAGCTGAGCCCGCCGGCCGTCGGTTGAGGTCACTCCTCGCCGAGCGGCTTGTAGAGGTCGCCCTGTTGGCGCTCGCCGACGCTGCGCAGCGCATTGACCGCGTACTCCTGGAAGTGCGGCGAATTGCGATGCGCTTCCAGCGCAGCGGCGTCGCGATACTGCTCGTAGATGAAGAAGCGGCGAGGGTCGTCGATGTGACGGTGGACGGTGTAGCCCAGGCATCCGGGCTCCAGACGCGAAGCGGCCTGAAGCTTAGCGAAGATGATGGCCACTTCGTTCTCGCGCCCCGGGTGGGCCATCCAGGTTACGGCCAGCACCAACATATGGTCCTCCGCAAATTACTGTTTGGTTGTTCCGCTCACGTCATCCAGCATCCGCGCAAATTCAGGAATGACCATTGTCTGCTCGCGGTCAGGTCCGGTCGAAACAATCCCAACCTTTGCGCCTGATTCCTTCTCCACGAACTCCAGGTAGCGCTTCGCCTTCTCCGGCAGCTTGTCGTAGCTGTCGACGCCGAACGTGCTGGTCTGCCAGCCCGGAAGCTTGCGGTAAACCGGCTCGATCTTCTCGTAGCCGGAAATCTGCGCCGGAATCTGCTGCGTTTCTTTGCCGTCGATCTTGTAGCTGACGCAGACGGGAATTTCCGCCTGATCGTCCAGCACGTCGAGTTTGGTCACCACCAGCCAACCGGTGCCGTTGATCATGTTGGAGTAGCGCAACAGCGGCAGATCGAGCCAGCCGGTGCGACGCGGACGTCCCGTGACCGCGCCGAACTCGTTGCCCTTCTTGCGCAGCGCCTCGCCGATGGCGTCCTTCGATTCGGTTGGGAACGGGCCTTCGCCCACGCGCGTGCAATACGCTTTCGTCACGCCGATCACGGTGTTGATCGACGTCGGCGGTACACCGGTTCCGGTACAGGCTCCGCCCGAAGTCGCGCTCGACGAGGTGACGAACGGATACGTTCCGTGATCGATGTCGAGCATCGTGCCCTGCGCGCCCTCGAACATCACCGCTTCGCCGTTGGCGATGGCGCGGTTTAGCAGCAGCGCGGTGTCGGTCACGAACGGCGCGACGCGGTCGGCGACGGCCGAATAGTCGGCAAACATGGCGTCCGGATCGAGCGGCTCGCTGTTGAACAGCGCGTGCGCGATGGTGTTCTTCTCCCGGCAGGCGTTCTCGATGTGCTTTTGCAATAGTTTCTTGTCCAGCAGGTCCTGGACGCGCAATCCGCTGCGCGCCATCTTGTCCTCGTAGGTGGGACCAATGCCGCGCGAGGTGGTGCCGATCCGCACTCGTCCCGGCGCGTTCTCCGCAGCCAGCTCGATCAGGCGATGATAGGGAAGAATGACGTGGGCGCGATTGCTGACGAAGAGATTGCCGTCAACCTTCACGCCGGTCGCGCGCAGCGCGTCCACTTCCTTCATGAAGGCAAACGGATCGATCACGATGCCGTTGCCGATGACGCCGCGGCAGCCCTCACGCAGCACGCCGCAGGGAATCAGTTGCAGGATGAACTTCTTGCCGTGAATGGTGACGGTGTGTCCGGCGTTGTGGCCGCCGGAATAGCGCGCCACCACCTTGAAGCGCTCGGAGAGCACGTCAACGATTTTGCCTTTGCCCTCGTCGCCCCACTGCGCGCCGACGATCACCGCTGTCTTGCCAGTTTTCAACTTGCCACTCCGCTTGCGATCGCAGGAATTGGACGCAGCAATCGCACAGTTCCGCACACAACTCGCCTCTCGTTGCAAAACAAAACCTGAATTCTGGGAAATTAATAGGAGACGGGCTATGTAACTCTAGATTTTACAGGGAGCGGTCGCGCAGGCGCAATGCGGAACATCAGAGGCTGCAGAGAGATCGCCATAGTTTCGTGCTACCCTCCCGCAAGGGAGATCGGCCATGTCGAACTTCATCCAGGTAACGCCCTTCATGCACGTCGACGACCTTGAGCGCGCGTTGACCTTCTTCACCGAGATATTGGGCTTCGAAACCCAGCTTCGCTTCGACGATTATGCCTATGTGCATCGCGAGACGGTGGGCTTTCGTATCCTGCGGAATATGGGCTCCGACGGCGCGCCGCCTGGAAATCGGCGCTTCTGCTACTACATCGATGTGCGCGATGTGGACCAGCTCTACGCCGAACTGAAGCCCAAGCTCGATACATTGCCCAAAGGCGACGTTCACGGTCCGGTGAACCAGTCCTATCGCCAGCGTGAGTTGCTCGTGCTGGCGCCCGACGGCAACCTGCTCGCATTCGGGCAAGCGATTACCAGGTGACTCGTGGCTCAACGGCCTTCGGAGAAGCCAACCCGCGGTGCGCTATGAAGAGGCGCAGCCCTTGGGCTCCGCTGAGAGCGGGCTTTTAGCTGCACGGTTGCGAGTCCCTTGTTTTGTCATCACCAGCGCGGCGGGGGATCTGCTGTTCGCCGCGAGACGCAAGATTCCTCGCGCCGGGTCTTTCACGTAGTGCCGTACACTGTTTCCCATGCCTGAACTTCCCGAGGTAGAAACCATTGCCCGCGGCCTCGACAAGCGCATTGCGGGCGACATTATCGAATCCGTCTGGCTCGGCTCGAAGCCGGAGCCGCTAAAGTCTTCTGCCGCCGAAATCGCAGAGGTCCTGGAACACACGCGTATCGCAAAAGTACGGCGCGTCGGCAAGCACATCGTTTTCGATCTGGATCTGGAAGGGAAGCGCAGCAAAGGGAAGAAAGCGCAGCCGCCTCGCGGCCAGTGGATTGTGCATCTCGGCATGACCGGTCAGTTACTGATTGGTCCGCCAGAAGCGGAGATGCTGAAACACACCCACGCCGTGCTGAACCTCAAGTCGGGACGCGAGCTGCGCTTCGTCGATTACCGCCGCTTCGGCCGATTGGCTGTCGTTCGCATGGAGCCCGAGCAGGGAACCGGCTTCCACGCGCCCGGAGCCGAGCCGCTCGACATCAGTATCGAAGACTTCATCCCGCTCTTCCGAGGCCGCAAGACACCCATCAAGAGCGCACTGCTGAACCAGAAGCTGCTGAGCGGCGTTGGCAACATTTACGCCGACGAGTCGCTGTTTCGTGCCAAGGTTCGCCCACGGCGCCGGGCCGCGTCACTTACCACGGCCGAACTGAAGAAACTGTACAAAGGATTGCGCGACGTGCTCCATCAGGCCATCAAGCTCGGCGGCTCGTCCGTCAGCGACTACGTCGACGCCGAAGGCCGCGAAGGATTCTTCCAATTGAAACATAGGGTGTACGGTCGCGAAGGCAAGCCATGTTTAGTCTGTGAAACTCCCGTCAAGCGGGTTATCATCGCAGGACGCAGCAGTCATTATTGTCCGCATTGCCAGAAGTGATTTAGGGATTAGGGGTCAGGGATTAGGGTCTGGGGATTGCAGACGTGAGGAATTCTCGCCAGCCCCCAGCCCCTAAACCCCAATCCCGTTCCACGATCTCCGTTTCTCTCGGAAAGAAATATTAGAGGTCTACATGAGTGTTTTTTCCATAGCTGTCGATCTTGGCGGGACCAACCTGCGCATCGCCGCCGTCAGCGGCGAAGGCAAGATGCTGGAGAAGGTAACCACCGGAACCGAAGTTCAGCTGGGCCGCGACCACGTCATCCGCGAGATGTGCGACGCCATTCAGTCACTGACCACCAAGCATCGCAGCGCGGGTGATCTCGCGGGCATCGGCATCGGCGTTCCCGGTTTCATCGACATGGACACCGGCACGATCATGCGGTCGCCGAATCTCCAGGATTGGGCGCACTTCCCCGTGCGACAGGAGATCGAGCGCCGCCTCAGCACCAAGGTCGTGCTGGAGAACGACGCCAACGCCGCGGCCATGGGCGAGAAGTGGCTGGGCGCGGGCCGCAACACCGATCACATGGCCATGTACACGCTCGGCACCGGCGTGGGTGGCGGCATCGTGATCAACGGCCGCCTGTGGCACGGGATGAATGGCATGGCCAACGAGCTGGGTCACTTCAACGTCGAGTCCGAAGGCCATCCCTGCGGCTGCGGCAGCCGCGGCTGTCTGGAGCAGTACGCCTCGGCGACCGCCATCGTTCGCATGGCGCATGAGGCGATCGCCAGCGGCAACGCGCCCGACCTTGCCGACTCCGCGCGCGGCAATGTCGAGTTCACCTCGCGCGGCATCTATCAGCTCGCCATTCAGGGCCATGCTTCGGCGAAGAAAATTTACGAACAGGTCGGGCGCGCGCTGGCTATCGGCGTCGGCTCCATGATCAACGCCCTGAATCTGCCCATGTACGTGATCGGCGGCGGCGTCTCCAGCGCGTGGGATGCCTTCGCTCCCACCATGTTTCAGGAACTGAAGACGCGCTCGTTCATTTACTCGGTTACCGCGCCCGACCGCGTGGAGAAGGGCGAGAAGCATACCGTGGTGACCATCGCGCTGATGGGCAGCGACGCCGGCCTATACGGCGCGGCACGATTGCCCATGCTGCCTCCAGCCGCGCAAACCGAGGCCATCCGCAGCTCTACGCCGTCGTAGGGTTCTGGATCACTTCCTTATCAGCAGGACGGGCAGAAGCGCCATCAGCAGAATGCCCACCAGCACCACCCACGAAATTTTGTTGGCGAAATTCATGGTGTAGCCGATCCCTACCCGTTTGGACACGAAGATCGCCGGATCGTTCGGGTTGTAATAGAACATCCCCGCTCTCCAATAGGAATCGCTCTGCGGCTCGGGCGTGGCGTCGTCTACCGTCGGCACGCTGATTTGACGGTACGCCCAATAGATCACGGCGGCGATGCTCACCGTCATCACTACCGGAATCAGCCATATCGGAAAACTGACCAGCGGCAGCACAGCGGCGGCGGCCGAGGCAAAGGTCATCGGGTAGAGCAGCAGCTCCGACAGGCGGACCATGATGCGCTGCATCGCGGTCTTACGCGATTGCCGCGTAACCAGCCAAGCGACACCCAGCATAAACAGGTTGAGTCCTGCACCAATCAGCAGCGGTCCATAGACGCCGGACCAGGTGCGCGACGCCCAGCGGTTCGGCTGCCCATCCACGCCCCAATGCACGGGGAAGCGCTCCGGCAACAGGTTCCAATGTGCTTGCAGGTAAACGCCGATCGCGGCCAGCGCCAGAAACGGCGGCAGCCAGAGCCACGCGCTGAAAGCCTCTCCGCTGGTGCGAGGGGACAGCTCCGCCCGCCGGATCTCAGGTCTGTGCTCCCCGTAGCGCTCGTGCACCTCGCGGAATTTCAGCCAGTAGCTGACGCTGATTCCCATGACCAGCAGCAACGCCGGCGCGAGCGCCGCGTATTCAGGATGCTGCGGGGCCAGCACCAGGCCCAGCGCAATCGCGATCAACGTCCACAGCGCGGCCTGCAACCGGTAGGAGCGCAGCAGGCGGCGGCCATCGGCGCTCTGCGGGAACTCGGGATCCACCGTCGCGCTGAAGAAGATGCCACGCCGCGTGAGCAGCGGCAGGAACTGGAAGATGATGGCCACCAGCGCCAACGGAAGAGCGGTGAAAAGAATTTCCAGCTTCATAGGTCTAGCTCGTTTGCCGCGTTGCGAAGCTCTACGCTCAGCTTCGCGGCAGACGCTCCTTGCGATTGCATTTCCGCCACCAGCGCCCGCAGACGACGGCGGAACTCCGTCACTTTTTCGGCGTTCGCAGCCGGAGCGTCGCGCTCCACCACGGTCGCTCCGCGTCCGTGCCGCAGCTCCAGCCAGCCTTCCTCGGCCAACGTTCGATACGCCTCAGCGACGGTGTTGAAATGCACTCCTAAGTCCACAGCGATGCGGCGGACCGACGGCAGCTCCGAGCCGGGAGCGAGTTTGCCGCTCACCAGCAGAATCCGCAGCCCATCAACAATCTGCCGATAGGCCGGAACGCCGGAGTCCAGATCGATGCGCAATGTAAGGCCGCTGCTCACTGTGTACTGTACGCATACATTATACAGTTAGCCCGCGATTGTCAATAGGGAGATTTGGAAACGGGAAGGAAGACGTAGCAATGTCGTCGCAAACATGCTTTGCTTGCCACGTTTTCAACGAACATTGAAGGTCTTACTTTAACTCTGGAATCCGCGCCCGCTTCAGCGCGCCCAGAAATTGCTCGTTCTGTTCCGGCGTGCCGATGCTGACGCGGAAGGCGTCCGGCGCGCCCCACGGTCCCGTCATCGGACGCACGATCACGCCGTTTTCCTGGAGATGCTGGCAGAGGCTCCGTGCTTCCTCGCCGACATGGCAGAAGATGAAGTTTGCCCACGTCGGCACCACGCGGATTCCCATCTCCGCGATCGCCGGCGTCAAAAGCTTTGCGCCGCGGGCGTTATTCTCCACCGATTTCTGCAAGTGGTCTGCATCGGCCAGCGCGGCCAGGGCCGCGGCCTCGCCCAGCGCCGACACCATGAAGGCCGGCTTCATGCGCGCGAAATATCCCATCAGTTCCGCCGGCCCTATACCGTAGCCGACCCGCAGCCCGGCCAGCCCGTGCGCCTTGGAGAACGTCCGCAGCACGACCACGGGCCGTTCGGCTCGCACGTAGTCGAGCGCGTGCGAATAGTCGAATCCGCGCTCGGCTGCGAAGTAGCTGGCAAAGTCGCAATATGCCTCGTCCAGTACGGTGATGACATGCGCCGGCAGCCGGTCGAGAAAGCGATCGATCGCGCCGGCGTCCACAACCGTTCCAGTTGGATTGTTCGGGTTGGCGAGATACACCAGGCGCGTGTTGCCATCGACCGCGGCGAGAATGCCTTCCAGGTCGTAGCCATCGTCGAGGGTCGGCACTTCGATCAGCCGCGCGCCCGCAGCCTGTGTGACGATCGGATACACGATGAACGACAGCTTGCTGGTAACGGCATTCAGTCCGGGTCCCAGCAGCGTGCGCGCCAGAATGTCCAGCAGCGTGGTTGAGCCCGCCGTGATCAGGATTTGCGTGGGGTCGATCTCGTGGATCTCGGCCAGCCGCGCCGTCAGCTCCATCACCCCGTTATCGGGATAGAAGTTGACATCGCCGGTTGCCGCCTTCATGGCCTCAACCGCCAGCGGCGAGGGGCCGAAGGGATTTTCATTCGAGGCCATCTTGATGCAACGCACGCCGCTCTCCATTTCCGCCTGCCGCAGGTGTTTCCCCGGCTTGTAGCTGGCCAGCTTCTGCATGTGCGCCGGAACCAGCTTCTTGAAGTCTGTCATTCTATCTCCGTTGTGGCGGCTGCAATTAGCAATTAGCACTTGGCACTTAGCCAAATCTCAGATGCGCGAGTTTTCATTAGCTGTTTTGGCTAGTTACTAATTGCTAACTGCCATCTCGCGCTGTCCGCGAAACTGCCTTCCTTGCACTTGCCGCAGCTTTCAATTGCGCCACTTCCTTCGTCGTCAGATGCCGCAGCTTGCCCGGCTCCACGTCGAGTTCCAGCGGCCCGTAACGCACACGCCTGATCTTCTCCACGTGGTGTCCAATCTCCTGGAACATCCTGCGGATTTGCCGGTTGCGGCCTTCTATCAGCGTCATCTCGTACCAGGGATTGTCGCCCTCGCGCACTAACTGGATGCGCA
>Ga0182030_10004546_pt1 | contig 29555 bp, 19 predicted proteins | sample 812S3MmetaG_FD_121299 | JGI IMG/M metagenome (GOLD analysis project Ga0182030, IMG submission 121299) | Permafrost microbial communities from Stordalen Mire, Sweden - 812S3M metaG (Illumina Assembly) | ecosystem: Environmental > Terrestrial > Soil > Wetlands > Permafrost | place: Sweden...
CCTGAGTCATGCGCCAGAGGCAACGCCAAGACTGAAAATCTGCCGCGCCGCCCAAAGGTGCATTGCCCCCCCGCAACTCACGCTAAGTTGACACCCATTGACTTGGAAGTCCGCGCTACGGGGGCGACACGCCCGGCACTTCCGCGGCCTGCCCCACTCCTGTCCGGTCCAAAATGACCATCGCTGGCAATCAGGCCCAAGCGCTTGACTTGGCGCGGGTTTTGAATTACCTGCGGACCATGAAACGGATGCTTGTCGGACTCCTTTTGGTGATCCTCTCGGCCAACCCCGCCCCGGCCGCCACCCCGTCGGCGGATGAGGTGATGACGGCCGCCCGGAAGCAGGCCGCCGAGGGGAAAAAGGCCATCTTCCTCCACTTCGGCGCCTCCTGGTGCGTCTGGTGCCACCGCTTGGACGCCTTCCTTGACCGCCCCGAAGTGAAGCCCGTGATCGCGCGGTATTTCGTACCCGTGAAGCTGGTCGTCCAGGAGCAGGCCGCCAACAAGGCGCTGGAAAACGCGGGGGCTGACGCGCTCCTCGCCCAACTGGGCGGCCCCGCGGGCCTTCCCTATTTCGCCTTGCTCGACGCGAAAGGCGGCGAGATCAGCAACTCGAAGATGCCCCCGGCCACGGCCGGCCCGGCGCAGAACATCGGTTTTCCCTCGGAGCCGGCGGAAGTGACCTGGTTCCTCAAGAAGCTGCGCGAGGCCGCGCCGGGGATGACCGATGCCGAGGCACGAGTGATCGAACAGGGGCTGGCCGCGAAGCCCAAATAGGCCGCGATGCGCGCCCCGCCGAGACGCTGCGCCACCCCGCAGGCCCGGCGCGGAGCAGCCGGGCGCCCCCGGGCCGCCTGCCTCCGCGCGGCCCTGCTGCTGGCGGCCTGCCCCGGCACAGCCAGCGGCGACCGCCCGGCCCCCCTCCACGCCGCCGCCTTCGATCTTCCAACGACTCCATGAGATTCCCCGTCCTCCTCCTGCTGCTCGCCGCCCTCACCTGCCGCCTCCGCACGGCCATCGCCGCGGACAGTGCGGTACCGGGGGCCAATGCCCCGGCGACGCCCGACTCGACCGGGTTCGCGGTCGGCGCCGATCTTTCCTTCCTCAAACAGGCCGAGGACCGTGGGGTGGTCTTCAAGGATGCGGGCCGGGGCGCGCCCGGCCTCGATCTCTTCCGCCACCACGGCTACAACTGGATCCGCCTGCGCCTCTTCAACCACCCGGACCGTCTCCCGAACGATCTGGCCTATACCACCGCCACGGCCAAGGCGGCCAAGGAGCGTGGTTACCGCTTCCTGCTCGATTTCCATTACTCGGACACCTGGGCCGATCCGGGTAAACAAATCCTGCCCCGGGCGTGGGAGAAGAAGACCCACGAGGAACTCGTCCAGGCGGTGTTTGAGTTCACGCGCGACTCGATCACCGCCCTCCGCGCGGGCGGTGCCGCCCCCGACATGGTGCAATTGGGCAACGAGGTGATCGCCGGAATGCTCTGGCCGGACGGCAAGCTGCCGCAGAACTGGGACCATTTCGCGGACTTGGTCCGCGCCGGGGCGCGCGGCGTCGCCGAAGCGCGGGGCGACGCCCCGGCGCCGAAGATCATGATCCACATCGACCGCGGCGGCGATGCCCGGACGACCAAATGGTTCTTCGACAAGTTCAACCCGTACGGCATCCCCTACGACGTGATCGGCCTCTCCTACTACCCGTTTTGGCACGGCAGCATCGAGGAACTGCGCTCGAACCTCGCCCAGACCGCGGAAGCCTACGGGAAGGAGATCATCGTGGTCGAAGCCGCCTACAACTGGCGGCCGGCGGAATATCGCGGCAAGACCGCCCCCTTCCCCGAGTCGCCCGGCGGCCAGGAGGAGTTCCTTGAGGCGGTCACCCGGGCGGTCCTCTCGACGCCGAACCACCTCGGCCGCGGCGTCTTCTGGTGGGAGCCCGCGGTGGAACCGACCACGGGGCTGGGGAGCCGTTCCTTCTTTGACCGCGAGGGGAGTGCGCTGCCCGCGCTGACAGTCTTCGACGGAGGGTGGGCGCGGCTGCTGCCCGTCCGCGCCCCGGCCGCGTCGAACGCGGCCACCACCAACGGCGCCCCGCCGGGCCCGCGCCTGTTCCTGATCGGCGACTCCACCGTGCGCAACGGGACCCGCGGCCAGGTGGGGTGGGGCGACCCGCTCGCCGGGCTGTTCGATCCGGCCCGGATCACCGTTTTGAACCGCGCCCTCGGCGGCCGCAGCAGCCGCACCTACCTCAACGAGGGGCTGTGGGAAAAGGTGCGCGCGGAATTGCGGCCGGGCGATTTCGTCCTGATGCAGTTCGGCCACAACGACGGCGGCCCGCTCGACGACGCCCGGGCGCGCGCGTCGCTCAAAGGGGACGGTGACGATTGGCAGATCGTCACCAATCGGGCCTCCGGGCGGGTTGAGACGGTCCACAGTTATGGGTGGTACCTCCGGAAGTACATCACCGACGCCAAGGCGCGGGGCGCGTCGCCCATTGTCCTCTCCCCGGTGCCGCGGAAGATCTGGCAGGGGGACCGGATCGCGCGGGCCTCGGGGGATTATGGGAAATGGGCCGCCGCCGCGGCCGCCGCGACGGCCGTGCCGTTCGTGGATCTCAACGATCGGATCGCACGCAAGTATGAGGAACTCGGCCGGGAGAAGGTCGACAAGCTCTTCGCGGACGAACACACCCACACCACCCCTGAGGGCGCGGCCCTGAATGCCGCGTGCGTGGTCGAGGGGGTGAAAGCCCTCCCCGCCGTCCAACTCAAGGAGTTCCTGCGGGAAGGACGCTGAGACGCGACCCGGGGGGCCGTGGCGCTGCTCCGCTCCCGGGTGGACGTGTGGTCGGCCAACCGCAATCCTGGAAAAGCAACACAGCCGAGTCCACCGTTGACTGTTGCTGCGGAGAGAGATTCTTGTAACGGCGCTCCAAACCCGCCGCGAGTACCTATGCGGCTGACTGCCTCGCGGAGCGCTTGGAGTGCGGCGCATTCCGCCGCTCTTGGAGCCAATCGCAATTTCACGATGTTAGAATAACGCCTGGAATCCGGCTCTTGTTTTTGCATGAGTCCCAAGGCAGTACAGAACCAAAATGAGCTTCGCGTCGCGTGGGCTCAAACCGCTCATGGCTGCCCCTTTCCTTGGTGTTTTCCGAGGTCCACGATCGCCTCGGCCAAGGCCTTGCCAATGGGCGCCATGATCTTGGCGGCGCCCAGATAGTGGTAGCCCCCGTTGGAGACGCCCGCCCGCAGGCGTTTCCATTCGTCCGGCTGGAAGTTCTCCGCCATGACCTTCATCTTGTTTTCCCACGAGGTGTCCTTCTCCGCCGCCACCCGCGCGTCCACCTTGGGCCAGCAGGCATCCATGCGCTTTTGCAGCGCCTCCAAATCGTCATCCCACCAGGGCGCGGTCGGCACCGCCACCACGTTGCCCGCGAACTCCGGGAGCGCAGCGGGCGCGGCCTGGGCCTGGCGGAAGTGCTTCTGGCTGCCCGGCTTCGCGTCCTCCTTCACCCCGCCAATCCCCATCACCCCGATCACGAACGGCAGTTTCGGGGCCGACAGATCCTTGCGCACATCGCGAATGAAATCCGCCAGCAGCTCACCATACAGGTCATAACCGCCGGGCTGGTTGCCCTTGTCATAGGTCCAGGTGCTGACCAGGTCGTTGAACCCTTGGAACCAGACGAAGCCCGCCAGCTCGCAGCCCTGGCTGGGATCGTAATCGGGGACGACCCGCTGGATGTCCGCGAGCACCTTCCGCACATGGCCGATCATCAGACGGTAATAGACGCCGGTGGCCTTGAGCTTTTGGGCCTTTTCCTTTTCGAGGGTGGCCTTGCGCCGCTCGGACTCAAAGTCGCTCCACACGAACGGCCCGGCGCTGGGCGGACGGAAGTCCGTGTGCAGATCCTTCCCGCCCCAGGAGGTCTTGATGAGGAGGATCGGTTCGTCCAGCAGCTTCTCCGCATAAAGTCCGAACGTGAATTCCGGCCCGATCTCCTCCGTCGAAGCGCCGAAGCCCGCGGTCACCCTGCCTTTCTGCTCGGTGGTATCGTCCCCGGCGCACCCGATCGAGGATATCCAAACCGCGTGGCACACGCGCGGCTTGCCGTCCGCCGTGCGCATCTCCTGGAGGATCGGCGCCGTCTTCGGGTCATCCGCCATGGAATCGAACGTCGAGACGTTCACATGCCCCTGCATGTTCGATTGCCCGGCCAGGATGAACACCTTCAGGGGCTTGGCGGCCGCCGGGCGGGCTGTCCCCGCCACCAGGGCGACAACCGCTGCGATTACCATGCACTTGATAGTGCTCTCTTTGGTTCTCATATCGTCTAGATTGTCTTCAGGTTTGCACGCCCAGACCGGCTGCCGGGCCCCCTCCGCTGGCCCGCGGCGGATGGACCTCCGCGCGAATCAGCTTCTCAGGGGGGGCGGGCCGAACATCGCAAAGCCCCCAGCGCACCCAGTCCTCCGCCCGGAAACCCGGTCCGAACTAGGGGGACGCGAAGGTCGCGGATGAGGATGACTTCGCGTTCGTTGGCCCGGCAGAGGGTGCTCGCCAGGCCGAAGGGTTCGCCGTTGATTCGTAGAGGCTTTCCGAGCCGAGGACGTCACGCAGGTGGTCGGGGGGGGGTTGCTTGGACGAGGCGCACTGCGCTCTTGATGGTGGTGATCATGCCTGTGGCACTTCCGCCGCTTCAGAGTGTGGAGTGGGGCTGGGGGCTGCGTAGTCCAGCCAGAAACTGATGTTGGAGGGGAAGAGATCGCGGTTTGCACGCATGAATGTCTCCACCGCCCCGGGGGAAAGACATTCAACGTCTGGTTGAGGCTCCCCAGAGTACCGTCCATTTGATTGAAATAGGAAGACGTGCTCTGCGCGGCTTTTCCAATCTCTCGTGCATAGACCGGTGTCGCCAGTCTTAATCTGAATAATCGCGCGCCGCCTAGTCTGACCATGGATGAGGTAGAACTCGTAGCTCATGGTGTCGGCCTTGCGCGAATTGGGCACGACAAGCCAGCCCTGCACCTGCAAATATAGGAAAAGAACGTCCTCCGTGGCCTCAGCGCCAAGCATAGAAAAAAGGTTGCGGGGAGCGTGCTCGGAAAGGTCGTAGGTCAAGGTTCCGCTTAACTTGTTCCAGAGGAATTGCGAGTATTGACGTGAGGTCTCGTCTTTGATCGACTGTATTGTGCGAGTGGGGCGGAAGCAGGCGACGATTTTGCCGGGAACGTCGTCCACAGCTGGCACTTGCAGAATCTGGCAGCGAACTACGTTGACGATGTCGGCGTCCTGGGCCTCCGGGCCGGTTAGGTACTCCCACTCCGATTCAACCTTCGCGAGGTAGTAGTTGCCAGCCGGGCAGCGAGTCCACAGCAGGTCGGCTGGCTTGACGCGATCTTTCAAGTAGCGAACCCGAGAGAGGTCGGGGTGGTGGCGGCTCGCCTCGGCTTCGTAGTCAGCCCAGCAGGAAATGGGTTTAGCCGAGTAGGTCTGCCATCCGACGCCTAGGACTTTCGCCCGGAGGCAATAGGCGAAGGACACATCTGGCTTTGCGAGGCCGCCTTGGGGCCGGATATGCAGTCGATATACATTCATGGTGATTGAAATGGACCCCGAATGTCGGACAGTGATTTAAGTTAGACTTTTCAGGTTCTGCTGGCGGCGTGGCCGAGGAAGATCACACCTAGGACTGGCATAACGCAGTCGCTGGAGCTGAGCTCGGAGTTGCCGCGCAGATCGTCGTCGGCTTCCCAGAAGTCGGCTTCAAAGTGGGCGAGGTCGTGCATAGGGGAGGGTGGCGAAGCCAGGGTTTAGCTGGTGCGGCGGACGGGCGTCTCGCCCGGGCGCTGGCTCTCGGGCTGGGGTGGTGGGGGCTGCGCGACCGGCGCGGCGTCGCGGGCTTGGTCGAGCGAGGCGAAGGTGGGTGCTAGATCGTGGAACTGCGCAACGTCACGAACCACCGAAAGGCCGGGGAGGACTTCACCAGTCGCGCGGTTTGGCATATAGGCGGATACGACGCCGATCACAACGACGGGTGGGGCAGTGCCGGTAAGGTAGAAAGCCGGTCCACCACTGACACCGTTTATGGCGACCCCGTCAACGAGGTAGGCACCCTGGTCAGCAACCCATGCGCTTATGTTTCCGGCAAAGAAACAGAGGTTGGCCGCTGGAATGGCCGGAAACCCCAACCAGCCGACTCTGTTGGCGACTTTCAGGAACATTCCTTGGGGGGCGAGTGGGAGCGGATCGGCGGGAAGTGGAAGGTCGGCGCGGTGGAAGAGCACCGCCGCGGTATCGCGGTTGAGGTCGAGAAAGATCGCCCGCTCGTGATGTCTCACAACCACGGATTTGCCGGAGTGTTCTATCCGAATCGGCTCCTCCCAGAAATGGGCATGGTTGACCACGTGCGCCGCAGTGGCGATACCGGCTATGTCGTTGTTCTTGCCGTTAGAGATGAGAAAACCAGTGCCGGAGCATCCTGGGGTCGAAATGCGAACGACGTGCGGCTGAATGAGCTCGATGGCGTCTGACCACTGAATTGGGGTCGTTACGGGCGGAGCGGCAGATGGGAGTGATGGAACGAGGGCGGCGTTAGTCATATCAGGTGTGAGGGTCTCGCGTGGGCTCGCGGTCGGGTCTGGCTGGTGGGGCGGACACGGCGTCCTGCGGTTGGCTTCTATCGATGGCGGCGGTCATTTCGTTAGTGATGGCCATGAAATCACGGGCGGGAGTGAAAGGGTGAGTTTTGACGGTCATCGAGGTTTCTCCGCTGCGCCTAACAACGGACTCCCGCGAGGCGTAGAAAGAGGAGGTCGAGGGCGTGTGGGGAGCATTTCTTTGACTCCAGGCCGGAGTTGGCACGAAACTGGTCAACCGCATCCCAGAGGCTCTTTTCCAGGGATTGCGCGGCATCGTCTTTCTCCGATGGTGCGACCCATTGCATACGAGGAATGTAAGGTGGAGGGAGATGCCCCGGTGGTAAACAAAAATCGGGGAGACAGCGTGGTCGCTGACAAGGCCGTTTGGCGCACATTTCGGCAATAAGAGTGAGGGCGGTCCGAACCCTTCGCCGGACTCGCGGGTCAATTGTCTCCGCAGCGCGGAGACAATCGGTTCCCCATACTTCGTTCGGCCTTGGTTTAGGGGCCTCACGAGGGCGGTGCCTGGGTTCCAAATGACGCCTCACGAGGCCGCTGTTGACGGTTTGGGCGACGCCCCCAAATCGACGGTGACAGATCATCGGGCGGGCTCCGGGCGTGGTCCGTTGCCCCGGGTTGGTGGCACCCATGCAGGGTGCAGGTGGTTACCGCGGCGGTACCCGGGACTGCGTCCCGGGCTGGTGAATGTGGTCCCGTCAGGACCGACACCGGCGGTCCCGAAGGGCCGGCCCGTGCCGTCCGCACGGGACCGCCCATGAAGTCCTGAAAGGACGCCATTCGTCAGCCCGGGGCAAGCGAGTCCGCGAGCGCAGCCCCGGGTAGGCCGGCCCAGAAAAAGCCTGCGCCCTGCATGGGCGCCACCACCCCGGCAGGCGGGGTCCACCGAGGTGTTGGGTTCCCGCCTGCACGCGGCCTCGGCTGAAAGCGGTTGGTTCCCTTCGGGGGGGCTCCGGTGCCGATTTGGGGTGGTCACCCGTTCCTTCGGGGGAAGAAAAAACCCGCCAGAATTGCGCTTGCTCGTGGGAGCAGACGCGTGGCGGGTCTGCTGGGGGTACAATAACCGGTCGGTGGGCCCCGTCAACTCCGGGAATTGGCCCGCTCTTAGGAGCCCGCGGGTAGTTTGGAGGTAGCGGGTGGCGCCGGCTGGTCGTGAAGTTTCTGGAGCCATGAAAGGTCAACCGGTTCCTGTTCGAACGCCATGGACAAGGCGACTTGGCGCGGGACTCGCTCCCAGAGAATGCGCTGCCGCGCTTCGGCGGTCAATTGCCGCCAGCATTCGATTGTCTCCGTCCAACTCATACGAGGCCAATCTACCCGGGATTCGGCGGGCTGCCAATGGGCAACGAGCCGCCCAATGGGCAAAGGGTCATGCCCAGCAACTTTCATTTTGGACCGGGCGGAAGTGGGGCGGGCCGCGGAAGTGCTGGGCGCGTCGAAACCCCGCACGGCCTGCAGGTTGGGAAACCTGCGACACGGCAGATTGGGACATCTGCGCTACAGACGGAGGCGTCGCCGTCCCCGTAGCGCAGACTTCCAAGTCTGCCGTGTCGCCGACTTCCAAGTCGGCAGGCGTCCGTCGTACCGGAGGCGTGCGAACAAGGTCCGGCCGGCGCCGTCGACCCGGAGCCCCCCGTGAAGTCCTGAAAGGACGGCATTCGTCAGCCCGGGGCAAGCGAGTCCGCGAGCGCAGCCCCGGGTATGCGGCCCAGAAAGTGCCTGCGCCCTGCATGGCCGCCGCTGCCCGGGGAGGCGCGGCTCACCGAGGTACGGGGTTCGCGCCCTCATCCCGCCTCCGAATCCTCCCCGAGGGGCTTGGTGAAGCCCCGCGTGCGCCAGGTGCCGTAGAGGATTCCGGTGGTGAGCCAGATGCCGCCGCAGATCATCGCGGTCCAGCTCAGGCTCAGCCAGAGCGCGAGGCAGACGACGAAGCCTGCCAGCGGCACGAACCAGCCCCAACGGCGGTTCGTGCTGTCGCGGACAAAGTGGCGCATGAAGGACGCGGCGTTCACTCCCATGAAGGCGAGCAGCGCGCCGAAGTTCAACATCTCGGCCCCCAGGCCGTAGGTGAGCACGAGCGCCCCCACGCCGGTCAGGGCGCCGACCAGGAGGATGTTGTTCGCGGGGATTTGGGTCTTCGGCGTGACGGCGGCGAAAAAACGGCGGGGGATGGCGTTGTCGCGTCCCATGCCGTAGAGCAGCCGGCCGGCGCCGAGTTGCGCCCCCACGCCGGAGCCGATCGTCGCCAGGAGCAGGGCGGCGTTCACCGTGTGGTAGAGCCAGCGTCCGCCCGCGCGGCCGGCCACGTCCGAAAACGCGGTGTCGACGTCGGGGAACTTGAGTTCGGGCCAGATCAGTTGGCCGGCGTACACCTGGATTGCGGCGAGCACGCCGGTGAGCAGGCAGACCAGCACGGTGGCCAGGAGGATGTTCCGGCGCGGGTTCCGGACTTCCTCCGAGAGGGTCGAGATGCCGTCGAAGCCGATGTAGGTGAGCACCGCCAGCGCGGCGCCGCGGCCCACCGTCCGCACGCTGCACGTCTGGGGATCGTAGAACGGCCGGATCCACGCTGCCGCCCCGGCGGGGGGATGGAGCTGGAGGTAATGGACGGCCGCCCCGAGGAACAGCAGGATCACCACCCCCAGACCGGCGGCCATCACGGCGTTCAGGCGGGCGCTGGTCTCGATGCCGCGCAGGTTCAGCGCGGTGAACAGGAGCACGAACCCGGTCTCGTAGATCCCAAAGTGGAGGTGGTGGATGTTCTGGGCCGCCTGCGCGCACCAGATGGCGCAGATGGTGGGGTTCATCACGTAATCGAAGATGATCGCCCAGCCCACCAAGTAGCCGGCCGCCGGGTGGATTTCGTGCCGCACGTACGCGTAAGCGGAGCCGGCCGTCGGGTAGGCGTTGGCCATCCGGCCGTAGCTCACGGCGGTGAACAGCATGCCGATCATGCCGATCAAGACCGCGGTCACCACATGCCCCTGGCCCTCCGCCACGGCCGCGCCGAAAATGGGCATCGGCGCGGTGGGCTGGATCAGGATGATGCCATAGAGCACCAGGGCCGGGAGGCCGAGCGCCCGCCTCAACCCGGGGGTGGGCGCGGACGGACTGCCGGGGGATGCGGGGTCGGTGTTCATGGCGCGCGCAAGATTCCGATCTCCGCCAGCGAGGCCCACGGGCCCGCCGCATGCCCGGAGCGCGCCACCAGACGGACGAAGCGGGCGCCGGTCGGGTGATCGAAGAGCACCTGCCGCTCCGCCCCACCGGGGGGGAAGGTGCCCTGGGCCACCGGTCGCTCCCAATTCACGCCGTCCTGGCTCACGCACACCTCGAAATCCTTGATGGTGCCGTTGGGGTTTCCGTCCTGGCGCGGAAGGAGCGTGAGGCCGCGGAGTTCGAGCGGGCTGGTCAGTTCCAACTGCAAATAGTGGGGGAACCCGGGCGCGGTTCCTTCCCACGGCGTGTGCCAGAGAGTCACCGGGTCGCCGTCCACGGCGTTTTCCGGCTCATAGCCCGGTTGGGCGCTGTCGGCGGTCACGGCTTTGATGTCGCGCGCCGCCTTGCTTAAGGGGGGCGCGACGACCTCACGGATCTGGTCCACCGTCAGTTCAGCGGCGGGCCGGAAGGCGGGACTGGCTGCGTAATCCAGCAGGCTGCGGAGCATCTGCCGGGCCACGGGGTTTTCCCGGGCGCCGGCCTGCAGATCCATCCCGCAGACGAGGAGCTTGCCGTGGCCGACCCGCGACTCGAAGAGGAGGCCGAGCTTGTGGTTCGTCACCCAGTCATCGATCACCTGCACGGTGGGGCGGAAATCGCGGGGGAGCCCATCGAGCAGAAGCGGGCGGGCGTGGGAGATCAGATACCACCACTGCCAATTGCTGTGGTTCTCCGTCGGGAACTCCGCCAGGGCCGGGTGGGCGGGGTCGCAGAGGATCCCCAGCGTGGTCGGGGGCTGGCGGCCGGTCCAAGCGGTGTTCCAGAAGATGCTGGAGAACCCCAGGGCCACTCCGGCCTGCGGGCGTGCGCCGACCACGGGGGGGGCGAGGAGCAGGGCCCGGCCGCCGCTTCGGAGGAGACTGAGGGCCTGATCGTCCAGTTCGGAGATCACCGCCACCCCTGCGGGCGGATCGGCCGGCACGTCGGTCGGGTACACCCACACATCCCAGTCGTTTTGGAAGCGGGTTCCCGCCAAGCCCACGACCAGCCGGTATTGGGCGGGCGCGGGCAGGGGGGAGAGGTTGATCCGCGCTTCGCCCAGGCGTATGCCGTTGCCGAGCGGGATATCGTGGGCCGGGGTGGCGCCAGCGGCGACGGTCCGCCCGCGCCTGTCCTTCAGCTCCCACGAGGCGGCCTGTCGTGGCAGCGGCCGGGGGCCGAAATGAGCGACCTCCAGACCGGCGACCAGGGTTTCATCCTGGGTGAAGACCCGTTTCGCGAGCCGCGCCAGCGGCACCGTGGCGTTGCAAAACCGGCGGTATTCCGCCGCGGTGACGTAGCCCTTTTCCCCCCAGAAGGGATCGAGCACGCCCACCAGGGCGGTGCCCTGGCCGGGGAAGTCATGCAGGTCGAGCAGTTCGAACCCGCCCATGCCCGGCGTGCGGAGGGCCGCTTCGATGTCCTCCTTGTAGCAGAGCGTCTGGAGTTTGCCCGAGGCGAGCAGGAAGGCGCGCGCCTCGTCCCCCATGCCGCGCGCGCGGAGGGAGTCGCGGAAGATCTCGAAATTCCGGGGTTTGAGGTAGCCGCGGTATTTGGGAATCTCGTCGAAGTTTGGGTAAACGCACCACTGGCCGATCTCATGGCTGATGACCGGCACCGTCCGGTGGCTGATGTAATCGCGGTAATCGGTCACGGTCTCCGGGGGCCGGGCGTTGATCCGCGACTTGAGCCCGCCGCCCCATGACTGCACGCGCGGGTCGGGCGTGACGTGGAACTGGTTTTCGGGAAGCTGCGGCCACCCCGACCCGCTGCTCCAGAGGCGGCGGGGGTCGGTGTGTTTGAAATGGTCGACGTACTTCGCCGCGTAGGCGTTGGCTTGGCGGCCGCCCGGCTCGTTCCCGTAGAGCATCAGCAGAAATGACGGGTGGTTGCCATAGGCGGCCAGGATGCGCTCCGTCTCCGTCCAGACCCAGCGGTCGACCGGCTTGCCGTCGCCGATCGTGGTCGAGCCGTTGGCCCAGCACGTCTCCACCTGGAAGTAAAACCCGAGTTCGTCACCCGCGATGAAGGCCGCCTCCGGCGGGCAATAGGAGTGAAACCGGAGCAGGTTCAACCCAAAGCTCTTGGCGGTGCGGATCACGCGCTTCCACGACTCGACATCGGTGGGAGGGTGGCCGGTAAGCGGAAAAATGCAGCACTCCAGCGTTCCGCGGATGAAGGTCTGGCGGCCATTGATGACGAACTGTGTGCCTTCGGTTGCGATCTCGCGCACGCCGAAGGTGGTTTCCCGGAGATCGAGTGGCCCACGCGATCCCGGCTCGGTGAGTTCGACGCGCAACCGGTAGAGGCCCGGGTTGAACTCATCCCAGCGATTGGTGAACTCGCCCAAGGGGACGGTGACCTGGAAGGCATCGCCCGCGGCCTGGATCAACGGGTCCGCCGCCGGGTTCGGCAGAGCGTCCCCGACGCGCACGTGGACGTTGTTCTCCGGGCGGTTCTGGTGGATGACCACCACCTCGCCGGTCACGGTGGTGGGCGGGCCGCGCCGCCCCGTCCGGGGATCCTCCAAGCCGAAGCGGAGGGCGATGTTACGCCCGGCCCAAGTGGCGGTCGCGTCCAGCCGGCCCCGGACTTCAACCGACTTCCCGTCCGGACGCGGGAAGACCTGGAGGTCTTTCAGCCACACATTTCCGGTCGAGCGCAATTCAATGCGGCCCGCGATTCCGTTCCAGTTGCCCTGCGTGTGGTCGCTGACCGAATGCGAGTTTTCGCCGACGTCCACGATCATCCGGTTGTCCACGCGGATGGTGAGACGGTGGCGGCCGGGCGCGACCGCGGTTCCCAAGTCGTATTCGTGGGGGGTGAAGAGGCTGTCATTGCTCCCGATCTCGGCGTCATCCAGCCAGACCCGCGTCTGCCAGTGGGGCCGCTCGAGGTGCAGCACCAGACGACGTCCGCGCCACGTCGACGGCACGGCGATCTCCCGCTGGTACCAGGCGGCGCCCGCGTAATAGGTGTCGGGTTGCAGCCAGAAGGGGAATTTGAAATCGCCGGGTTTGGTGTACGGCGCGTAGAGCGGGTTCTTGAACCAGTTCCCGTCCGCGATGCCGCCGGTCCATTTGGTTGCCAGCGAGACGGGGTCGCCGATGCCCTGCGCCGGGAGGGAACCTGGCAGCCTGACTTGTCCCGCGAGATCCCGGCCGAACCACCGGTCGGTGATGCCGTGGTCGCCGCGGTCGAGTTCGAACCGCCATTGCCCCGCCAAGGAAATGGCCTCACCCCGTGCGCCCGGGGCGGCTCCGAGCACCAGCAGCGCGAGGGCGACCAGCGTGGGGAGGATCCCGCTCCGCCAGCAAACCGGGATTCCGGAGGGCCGGCGGAGGGGGCGGGGTGTCAGGCTCATGAGCGCTAATCTGAGCGGAAGGGCGGGGGAGGTAAAGCGGGAAGACGTGGTGGGGTGACAAGGATGCCGGCACTCCCATATTGGGGGTGGCAGGATGACTCACGCGAAGGCGCGAAGGCGCGAAGACTGGACTGAACGAACCCCGCAACGAGAGGGCACTCCGCACTCTTGCCCGTTCCCCCCCCCTCACGCCTTGTCATTCATCACATCGTCAGGCGGGCTCGTGGCAGCTCATGTTGCAGGCCGGGTGCCCTCTCACGCTGTAGGCCGGGTGCCCTCACCCGGCGAAAGCGGACCGCCGCCGCGTGGGGACACGCGGCCTACAGCATCGTGCCTGTCCTTAGAAAACGGGGGGACCTCCCGCCAACGCCTCGTTGCGTCCAGTCAGCAACGGGTCCACCTGGTGGCGGCAGAGCTGAAACATGCGGTCCGGGCCGGCCACCCGGTCGGAGGGGGCCAGGTCGAGGCCATCGCGCTCGACGTGGAAGCCGAAGACGCCCGGTGGGGGCACCGGGCCTACAGGAGGGCGAGCCCTCCTGAAGATGTGGTTAATGACAAGCCGCACGCTTGGGCCCCGGCGGGCAGTTCGCTGTTGATCTGGGCTGCAATTCGTGTTCTCTGGAGCCATGAGAATGTTCGACGCCACTTCGCTTGCGCCATTGTTCGCAATCCTTGCGCTGGGGGTGGCGGGTGTGGGCGTCGCCGCCGCGGAGGCGGCCAAGCCTGAAGGCGCCCGGCTGCTGGCCTTCATCGGCACCTACAACGGGCCGCGGAGCGAGGGGCTTTATCGGGCGTGGTTCGACCCGGCGACGGGCCGTCTGACGGCACCCGAGCTGGCGGCCAAAAGCGCCAATCCTAGTTTCATCGCCCTCCATCCCAAGGGGCGTTTTCTCTATGCGGCGGGGGAGTATGGCGGGGCGGGGCCGTACCGCGGGGGAAGCGTGAGCGCCTTCGCGATCCAGGGGGCGACCGGGAACCTCGAATTGCTCAACGAGGTGGCGGCGGGCGGCGGCCCCTGCCATGTCTCGCTGGACCAAAGCGGCAAATGGCTCTTCACTGCCAGTTATGGCAGTGGCGAGGTGGCGGTCTTCGGGGTCGGGGAGGATGGCCGCGTCTCCGGTCCGGTTTCCAAGGTGCAGCACACCGGGGCAAGTGTTGACCCGCAGCGCCAGACCGGGCCGCATGCTCATTTCATCACCACCACGCCCGACAACCGCCTGGTGCTGGCCTGCGATCTGGGCTTGGACAAGGTGCTCGCCTACCAACTCGATTCCGCCAACGGTGGGCTGACCCCCAACGATCCCCCCTGGGCGACCGTCAAGCCGGGGGCCGGACCGCGGCATCTGGCCTTCGATCCTACCGGGCACCTGGCGTTCGTGGTGAACGAGATGGGATCGAGCCTCACCACCTTCTCCTACGATGCCAGGCACGGGGCGCTGCGCGGCCTCCAGTCCATTTCCACCCTCCCCGAGGGGTTCGCCGGGCGCAGCACCGCCGCCGAGGTCCGGGTGCACCCGTCCGGCAGGTTCGTGTATGCCTCGAACCGGGGGCACGACAGCATCGCGGTGTTCTCGGTGGATGCGGCGAAGGCCAAAGTGAGCCTGGTCGACATCCAGTCCAGCGGCGGGAAGACCCCCCGGTGCATCACCCTGGATCCCTCCGGGCGCTGGCTCCTGGCGCAGAACCAGGACACGGACAACATCGTGGTTTTCCCGGTGGACCCGGCCAGCGGCCGGTTGGGCCCGGCGGCGTGCGAGGTCAAGGTGGGGGCGCCCGTGTGCTTGGTGTTTGCGCCGGGGATTTGATGCGCCCTGCGCCGTGATCCGCCGCGCCGGGGGGTGCTCTCAAGCAAGCTCAGATGAAAATCCATTGTCTCCAGCACGCTCCCTACGAGGGGTTGGGCGAAATCGGCCGCTGGGGCGAGGCCGCGGGGGGGCGGCTTACGTTCACCAAGTTCTACGAGAAACCCCAGCTTCCGGCCGCGGGATCCGTTGATTTCCTGGTGGTCATGGGCGGACCCATGAACGTCTATGAATACCGGGCACACCCCTGGCTGAGGGCGGAAAAGGAGTTCATCAACCGGCAGGTCGACCGCGGGATCCCCGTGCTCGGTGTCTGCCTGGGTGCCCAACTCATCGCCGACGTGCTGGGGGCGAAAGTTTACCAAAACGCGGAAAAGGAGATCGGCTGGCTGCCGGTCCGGTGGCGCGCGCTCCCCTCGAACCGCCGCCTGCTCGGGCGCCAGCCGGGGGAAGTGACCGTTTTCCAATGGCATGGGGATACCTTTGATCTGCCGCCGAAGTCGGAATGGCTGGCGGAAAGCACCGCCTGCGCCCATCAGGCCTTCCTCTGCCGTCGGCGGGTCGTCGGCTTGCAGTTTCACCTGGAGGTGGGCGCGGAGGAGGTCGGCTTGATGGCCCGTCACGGGGCAGGGGAACTCCAAGCGGGCGGCCGTCTGGTCCAGACCGCCGAGCAACTGGCGGCGATTCCCGCTGACCTGGCAACCGGTCACGCGCTCCTCCGGCATCTGCTGGACCGGCTGGTCGAGCGCGAGGTTTAGCGCGCCGACAGGTTGCGGCGCTGGGTTGGAGCAACTCTCGTTTGGCTGTGGGGCCAGCCTCCTGGCCGCTTGGCAGATCGGCTGGTGATCGACCCCATCTGCGGCGGGGAAGGTCGGCTTGGCTCAGGCGCATAACCTGCGCATGGTCAACTACTTGAATTGGTCGTGTCGCGCCTTCGCCCCAATGTTCCCGCAGGTCGAAGTGGTAGAGAACGCCGTTTGCACAGGCCCTTGTCCCGGAGGGACAATCGAACCAAAGCCCAACGATTCATCGTTGGGTTCAAGCCATAGAAGGACCTGCGTCCCGGACGCTTGACCCTGTTCCCAGACCCACCCGTCCTCGCACGGCCCCTTGCGTTTCCGCCGTATCAAGGGACCTGTGGGAGCGGGGTCCGCCCGGAGCCCGGTTACCATCGTCAGCCGTCCCTCCGGGACGGAAGGGGAATAAGGGCGGTGTGACCCAATGTTGAAACATTGGGCTATGCTCGATGGTCCCTCCGGGACCAGCCGATCGCGCAGCCCCGGGATTCCTGATCCCCCGCAGACCCTTGCGCGCCTCGGGAGACTCCCTCCACGCGGCCTCGAACGATGTGGCTAATGACAAGCCAGATCGGGGGGGGCGCGCCGCCGGACGCGGCTGAAGCTGCGATAACCGGCCGACACGGTGCCCGCCCCACCTCCCACCCACCGCGGCCTGGTCAACGAAATGGTGCCGTTCGGGCTTTCGTTCATCCCCCATTTGTGGTATGGCAGTTGGCTGGAGGGCGTGCGATGATCGGCCGTGGCAGCGTGACTGCGGGGTGACGGGGCGGCGCGAGGCCAGGGGACAACTCAACCACAACTGAAACAAGCCGGGCGGATGGACGTCGGTGCGGCCACGGGCTGCGTCGTAGTGCCCTGTTTAGAAGGGCGTCGGCGGCGGGGGGGCGGCCAGGCTGGTTAGCAAATGCGATACTATGAACCGAAAACTCAAGAACAACAGGACCGTGAAACATGCCATGCTGGCGGTTCCGGCGGCCGCGCTGATGCTCGGCGCGGCCCAGGGCGGCAGCACGGTGGGCCTGAACTTCCAGGCTTGGTACTATGACTCCGGCAACACGCCGCAGACCACCGGGTATGGTGCGGGATACCAGACGACTGGTTTCCCCGTGACCGGCCGGGCGTTCGGCGTGGCCCCCGGCAACTGGTCGAGCAGCGACCCGATCACCTGCGGCCACTACGGCGGCACTCCGCTGGTCAGCTCGGTCGTCACCTTCGGCGGCACCGCCACCACCTTCGCCGGCGGCCTTTCCGCTTCCGTCAGCGCTCCGAACGCGTGGCAGTCCGGCATCGGTGAAACTGTAGCCGGCTGGAACTCCGAAGTCGTCCCGCCCGGGAACTGCGAGGTCACCTGGGGTTACTTGGACGACGGCAATTCGAACGGCCAATCCCCGTCCGCCTCGGTCTCCGGCCTGGCCGCCAAGTTTCCCAACGGCTATGTGGTGATGACCATCGCGGCGGAGAACGGGAAGGGTGTCACGTTCGATGGCGTGGACATCACGGACGATTCCACGACGAACACCGTAACGTACTCCACCTATTATGTGGCCAGCGCCGCGAGCGACGGCTACGACGTGGGTGGCACTGTCGGGGTCTCCGGCCAGAGCGGCAAGTTCACCGCCGACACGATCAACATCAATTCGCACCCCAAGACCTCCGGCTCCCGTTCCACCCTGGCGGCGTTCATCATCACCGACCAGCCCGTGGTCACGCTGGACCCCGTCGGAGCGTCGGTGAACACCGGCACTGGTTTCATCCTGAGCGCTCAAGCCATCGGGATCCCGCCGCTCACCTACCAGTGGCAGCACGCCGGGACCAACCTCCCCGGCGCGACGAATCTCTCCTACACCAACTCGGCGGCTGGATCCGCCGCCGCGGGTGATTACGTGCTGGTGGCCTCGAATGCGTACGGGACCGGCAGCAGCGTGCCGGCCACGGTGAATGTCTTCCTGGTCCCCGTCATCACGACGGACCTCCCGGCCGCGGCTACGAACTACCTGACCATGAACGAGACCTGGTCGGTGGTGGCCGGGGGCCAGCAGCCGCTCTATTACCAATGGACCCACGGGGGCGCTCCCATCGCCGGGGCGACCACTTCTTCCCTCACCCTGCCCAGCATCCAGGCGGGTGACGCCGGCCAGTATCAAGTCGTGATCACCAACGCCATCGGGGCGGCCACCAGCCAAGCCGTGAGCCTGGCGGTGATCTCCTCGTTGCCGCCCTACGACGGGTTTAATTACGCAGCCGGTCCCCTCCTCGGTGGCAACGCCGGGGTCGGTTGGCTCGGTGGCTGGTCACAATCGGCCACTTACAACGGCCAGAACGATGTCATCCAGCCCGGTGCCGCGTACCTGGACCCCTCCAACCAGTTGATCACCAGCCCGGGCGCGGTTTCCCTGGCCGCTGAAGGCTCGGCCGACTTTGAAAACGTGCGCTCCCTGATCTGCGACTTGGGTGGCAACGGCACGATCTACATCAGTTTCGTCGGCCAGGTCACCAATACCGGCTGGGCCGAGATCGAGCTGCTGGAAAACGGCAACACCTCCTTCGGCATGGGCTCGACTTGGTACGCCAACAACTGGGGTTGGGGCGATCGCGGCAACTTCAACGCCAACAACCAGGTCTCCTCGACCCCCTCCTCCAGGCTCTCCCTCCTGGTTTATCGTTTCGACTTCAGCCCCACCGGCACCGCGGTCCGGCTTTACGTCAACCCGGCCCTGGAGTCCGAGCCGACGACCCCCTCGGCGGTGGGCACCTGGAGCAGCTTTGTATTCAACCAGGTCCGGTTGGTGGCTCACGGCCCCACCTCCCCCAACGGCATCATTGACGAGTTCCGGATCGGCGGTTCCTGGGCGTCGGCGGTGCCCTTCACGCCGCGCACCGACCCGCCCACCATCACTCGTGACCTGGGCGACCTGCCCACCCCGGTCTATACCGGCGAGGTCCCCGGGAATCTCTGGGTCGCGGTCTCCGGCGCCCTGCCGCTCCACTATCAATGGACGCATGCCGGCACCAACGTGCCCGGCGGCACGAACGCCACCCTGATCCTCCCGCCGGTGACTGCCGCCGCCGCGGGCTACTACATGGTCACCATCACCAACCAGTACGGTTTCGCCGAGAGCCAGGCGGATCTGCTCGAGGTGGTCACCCCGGACACCTACTCCACCACGGTGCTGGCTGACGGCCCGAAGAACCTCTGGCCGCTTTCCGAGACGAACGGTGGTTTGGCGCTCGATTACATTGCCGCGGACAACGGCACGCAGAACGGCACCATCGCTGTGGGGCAGCCTGGTCCCCAAGCCCCGGCCTATCCCGGGTTTTTCCCGAGCACGCTGGCCTACAACTTCGACGGAGGGAGCGGCTACCTCGCATTGGGTGCCGCGCCGGCTCTCGCCGGCACCACCGACTTCGCGGTCGAGGCTTGGATCCAGCCGGTGCCCACCGGGGCCACAGAGATGATCATCCAGCAGCGCTACAGCGGGGGCTACAATGGCGAGTTCCAGTTTGCCATCAACCCGGCTGGAAACCTGAGCTTTGATGTTTACGGCAACGGCGGCTACCAATTCCAGATCGCCGCCACCAACGTCAACTCTTTGATGGACGGGAACTGGCACCACGTGGCCGCGGTCCGCAGCGGCACCAATGGTCTGGTTTATCAAGACGGCCTCGCGGTCGGTGGCGGGACCGGTCCCCTGGCTCCGCTTGACCCGACCTTCCTGATGTACATCGGCGCGGACATGCGTGACGGTGTCTCCTTCTTCGGCGGTTACATGGCCGACGTGGCGCTCTATGGCTACGTGCTGTCCGCCTCGCAGGTGCGGACCCACGCGCTGGTCGGCGTCAACGGGGCGCTCAAGCTGACCGTTTCAGGTCATTCGCTCATCTGGTCGGGCAGCGGTACGCTGCTCTCCTCGCCCGTGCTCGGATCGGCCGCGGTCTGGACACCGGTTCCCGGGGCGACCTCGCCCTACGCCATGCCGGCCAGCGGCCCCAGGTTCTACCGCTTGGTTTTCCGGTAAGCGCCCGGGGTTCGCCTCCTGACAGGCCTTTCACGCGCGGCCGGGCTTTGATGCCCGGCCGCGCTTTTTTTTCCGGTTTTTATCTGCTTGCCCCCTCCCGCCGGGTCGGGCAGATTCTGCCCCGCCAGGGCCCATGGAACGTGGACTTATGAACCCCGCCAGGGCCGGAAGGCAGCAACGGTAATTTGCTCCGCGTCTGCCGTGGTCACCCTGGTATTTGAGTTGTTTTCCGGCCGCGCGCCGGCGGGAGTTAGAATCCATGTCGTACCAAGTCATAGCCCGGAAATACCGTCCGCAACGGTTTGAGGACGTGGTGGGGCAGGAGCATGTGACCCAGACCCTCACCCGTGCCATCGAGCAGAAGCGCATCGCCCACGCCTACCTTTTTTGCGGCCCCCGCGGCACTGGCAAAACCACCATCGCCCGCATCTTCGCCAAGTGCCTGAACGCCACCGGCGGCCCGCGCGCGGACTTTGATGACGCCGACCCGCGCGTGCGCGAGATCACCGAGGGGCGTTCGCTCGACGTGCTGGAAATCGACGCCGCCTCGAACCGCGGCATCGAGGAGATCCGCGGCCTGCGGGAGACCGTCAAATACGCCCCCGCCGCGGGCAAGTTCAAGGTTTACATCATTGACGAGGTTCACATGCTCACCAAGGAGGCGTTCAACGCCCTCCTCAAGACCCTCGAGGAACCGCCCGAGCATGCCAAATTCCTGTTCGCCACCACCGAGCCCGAGAAGGTCCTCGCCACCATCCTTTCCCGCTGCCAGCGCTTCGATTTGCGCCGGATCCCCGCCGCTCTGATCGTCAAGCACCTGACCCAAATCAGCCTCTTGGAAAAGGTCCGGGTCGCCCCCGCCGCGTTGTACGCGATCGCCCGCGGCGCGGACGGCGGCATGCGCGACGCCGAATCCACGCTCGACCAGCTCATCAGCTTCTGCGGCGAGCAGATCGAGGAGGCCGATGTGCTGTCCATGTTCGGCCTGACGGCCCAGGGCCAATTGGTCGACCTCGCCGGGGCGGTGCTGGCGGGGGACATCGAGGGGGCGCTGCGCCAGCTCCATTCGCTGGCGGGCAGCGGCAAGGACTTGGCGCGGCTCCTTTCCGACCTCCTGAGCTATTTCCGGAACCTCCTGATCTTCCACGTCTCGGGGGGGGATCTCCGCCTGATGGAGGTCTCGGAAGCCGAGGCCGCCGCGCTGGCGGAGCAGAAGCGTGTCTCGACTCCCGAGGGGCTCACCCGGATTCTCGAAACGCTGGGGGCTGCCGAGATGCGCCTGCGGGACGCGGCTTCGAAACGGATCCTGATCGAGGTGGCCATCCTCAAGGCCATTGAGGTGCGGAACGCCCTGAGCCTGGATGCCGTGCTCAAACAGCTCCAGGCCTTGCGCGAAGGGAAGCCCCTGCCGGAGCTCCCGGCGACGCGGCCCCAGGCCGCCCGCCTGGCGGCTCCCGCGGCCGCGCCGGTTTCTCCCGCCGCTCCCCCGCCACCGGCCACGACGGTTCCCCCGCTGTCGGCCGCCCCGGCAGCGGCTCCCGCAGCCGCTGGACCGGCGTCGGCCACTCCGGCTGGGGGCGACTTGGCGGAGCTGTGGGTCCAGCTTCTGGATGCGGTGGGACGGGCCAGCCCGTTCACGCGCAGTTACCTGAACGATGCGGCCCCGGTTTCCTTCCTCAAGAACGTGCTTACGATCGGTTTCGATGCTGAGTTTGAGGATCACCTCGGAATGGTGGACACGGCGCGGAACCGGACCCTCCTGCAAACCAAGCTCGCTGAACTGGGCCACCCGAACGCCCAGTTCAAGTTCATCAAGAGCGAGTTCGAGACCGGTTCCGCTGCCAAACCGGTGGTTTTGCCCGCGCCCGCCGGGGTGCAACCGCCCGCCCCCGCGCCATTGGCTTCCGCTGCCCCCGCCGTTTCCTTGTCGGCCGCGCCGGCGCCGGCTCCCGCGCCCGCGCCCGAGCGGGAACGGCTCGCCTCCGTGCCGTTCAACCCGCAGGATTTCAAGAACGACCCGCTCATCCAGAAAGCCCTCGAAATTTTCAAAGGCCAGATTGTCGAGGTCCGCGCCTGAGGCCGGCCCCCAACCAGCCCTCCCGCCAAACCCCAACCCCCGCCCAACCATGTCCAGCATCGGAAAACTCGTGAAACAGGCTGCCCGCATGCAGCAGCAGGTCGAAGCCGTGCAGGCAGCCCTGGCCAGCCGCACGGTGGAAGCGACCAGCGGCGGCGGTGCCGTCAAGGTCATCGCCAGGTGCGACGGCGTGCTGGCCTCGATTCAAATCAAGCCGGAGGCCATCAACCCCGCCGATGCCGAGATGCTGCAAGATCTGATCCTCTCGGCGGCGAACCAGGCTCTCTCCCAGGCCAAGGAGATCTCCACCACCGAAATGAACCGCGTCACGGCCGGGTTCAACCTGCCGGGCCTGATGTGATCCGCCGCGCTGGGATGGGCGGCCTGTCCCGCGGGCGCATCGGTGCGGATCGCGAGCGCCGCTGCCTGGCGCGCGGTGGCTCACCCGCCGGCTTTCCCCACCATCGCCCATGAGCCCGCTCCCGGAGCCGATCACCAGCCTCATCGCCGCCCTCAACCGCCTGCCCGGCATCGGCCCGCGTTCGGCGGAACGCCTCGCCCTGCACTTGGTCCAGGCCGAGGTGGGGGCGGTGCGCGGTTTGGCGGAGGCCATCACCCGCGCCCGTGACCGCATCCGCTTCTGCGAGATTTGCGGGGCACTGACCGAGTCCTCCCCCTGCGCCATCTGCTCCGACGCCCGGCGCGATCCCTCGCTCCTCTGCGTGATCGAACGTCCGGTGGACATCCTCAGCCTCGAGAAATCAGGCACCTACCGCGGCAAGTACCATGTCCTCGGCGGCAAGATCTCGCCCTTGAACGGCGTGCAGCCCGAGGATCTCCGGATTGCTGATTTGGAGGCCCGTTTGGGGCGCGAGCCGGTGGGGGAGATCGTCATCGCGCTGGGCACCGACGTGGAAGGGGACGCCACCGGCTATTACTTGGCGAAACGTCTGGCGCGTCCCGGGCTGCGAATCACCCGCATCGCCCACGGCCTCCCGGCGGGAAGCGGATTGGAGTTTGCCGACGAACTCACCCTCTCCCGCGCGCTCGAAGGCCGGCGGGAGATGTGACCGTTGGGGCGGGCGGCCCCGCTGACCGATGGCCGGGTCAGCCGGCGCTTTTCTTCCCTCCGCCTCCCTGCCTCCTGGCCCGCCGGCAGGGGCCGCACTCCACCGCGATCGCGTCGATATGGCCCTTGGCCACCTCGTAATAGTGCTTTTGGGCCTGTGCCTTCCAAATCTGCCGTCTGCCACAGACGCGGCAGGTGAAAGGCGTGTCCAGGTAGTAATCCGGCAGATCTCCGTAGGTGTTGATGTGGGAGAGTTGCTCGTGGTCGGCCTTCACTGCGGAGGGGTGGTTGCTCTGCTGGGCCGGGGTCAAAGCCAGCACCCGCTCCGCCTCGCGGAGTTGCTTTGCCGTGGGGTTGCCACCCGTGTCCATAACACCGCGGGCGATCCGGCCCCCCGGGTGAATCCCGGGGGGCCGGGGAGGATCACTTCCCGATCCGCAGCAGCACCACGCCGTGGCGGCCGACGGTGGCCTCGAAGCCGTCGGTGGCCGCCGGCAGGTCGGCCTGGCGCCACAGGTCCCGCACGGTGTGTTCCCCGGTGAGGCCGAGGTCGGACCAGTTCACCCGGATGGGTGCCGGGTCCTCGCCGCGGTTGAAGAGGCCGACCGCCTTCGAGCCGTCCTCCATGTCCTTGGCCCAGACTTCCAACTGCCCTTTCTTGGCGACGCGGCCCGCCTGGCGGCCGAGGGGGTCCTGGCTGACATCGATCACCTCGTCGTTGGTCAGCAGGCCCAGGGTGAACTCGTCGAGCTTGGTCATGTCGCAGCCGATGAGCAGCGGGGAGTTGAGCAGGCACCAGAGGCTGATGTGGGTGTATTGCTCGTTCGGGGTCAGGCGCGTCGGGCGGACGTTGGCGCTCCAGCCGACGTAGCCGACAACCAGCATGTCCGGGTCGTTCCAGTGGCCAGGGCCGGCGAATTTCTCATGCCCGGCCTGGTTGAAGCCGATGCCGCTCATGCTCGACCAGGTGTCCGTGATATCCCCGGTGGTGCGCCAGCAGTTGCCCCCGACCTCCGCGCCCCACTCCCAGACGTTCCCCATGCCGTACTGGCAGAGGCTGAAGACGATGTCGCGCGGCGCCTGCGCGAGCGCGTCCCGCATGACCTGGTAGGGCTTGAGCAATTGGGCGTGGTCCGGCCGCGGGGCGATGTTGCCGTAGCTGCACCAGTCGTACTTGAGGTAGTCAAAGCCCCACTCCGCGTAGCGTTGGGCGTCCTTGAGCTCATGCTCGTAGCTGGCGGTGAACCCGGCGCAGGTCTTCGGGCCGGGCGACGAATAGAGCCCGATTTTCAGCCCCTTGGCGTGCACGTAGTCGGTGAGCGCCTTCATGTCGGGGAATTTGTTGTTGGCCAGGATCTTCCCGTCCGCATCCCGCCCGGCTTCCCAGCAGTCATCAATGTTGATGTAGGTCCAGCCGTGCTGGATCAACCCGCTGTTCACCATCGCATCCGCGGCGGACCGGACGTTCAGGTCGTTAACGTCGCAGGCGAAGCAGTTCCAACTGTTCCAGCCGAGCGGCGGGGTCAGGGCCACCGTATCGCCGCAGACGATCTTGAGCGGGCGCTTGTCCGTCCCCAGGCCGTTCTTGACGTGGAGCGTCACGGTGTGCGTACCGCGCTCCTTGAGCGCTCCCGTGATGATGCCGGTGATCGGATCGAGTGCGAGTCCTCCGGGCAGGCCCTCGGCCGAGAAGAGCACCGGGCGCTCGCCCGTCGCCGCTACGGTGAAGAGAAACGGCGAGCCGGGGCGCACGCCGACGACCCGCGCGCCGTTCAGGCGGGGTTTGGGGGACGCCTTCGGGGTGAGAACCACGGCGGGCTCGGGCGGCCGGGTCGAGTCGAGGACCTTGGGCGATCCTCCGCTCATCGTGATCACGGCCTCCGCCCAGTCGGCGTGGTCGAAATCAATCCCGTCGCCGGCGTCATCCACCGCGAGCAGCAGTTTCTTGACGCCATGCAGATCCACCGAAACGGGCGTGGCCGCAGCGCCACCGCGGATCACGCTGCTCTCCCACAAGGTCTTTCCGTCCCCGACGACCCGGAAAACCACGGTGCCCCGGCCGCCGGTCTCGTCATCCACCCCTACGCTCGCCGTGAAGGTCTCGCCCTTGCCCCCCAGGTCGAGCCGGAACGTGCTGTTCGCGTGCGTGCCGACCCCGTGGCTGAAGGGATGTTTGCCGATGGAGAGCCCGCGCCCGTCGGCTGATTTCCCGGCTCCGGCATGGCCCCAGTCCTGCTCGACTTTGGAAAGGTCCAGTTTTTCGAGCGGAAAGGAATCCGCCCGGACGGTGCCGGCCAGCCCGAGGGCGGCGAGCAGGAGGAGGGAGGTTTTGTGGGTGACGATCATATCGATCCGTTCTCTTTGGAGAGGTGTTTCCCGCCCGGTTGGGGGCGGGTTTTGTTAGGCGGGCATTCTCCGGCAAAGCGGGCTGCGGGGCAACGGAAATTCCCCCTTCGCCCCGGCGTTCGCACTGAACGGCCGCCGCGTCCGCGCGCGGCGCGTGGGATACAATCCGTTTGAACTGCGCCCCCCTTTCCACTAGCTTGGCCTTTGGACGCGGGCCCCTGGGGTCCGTTTCCTTCACACCTATGACTTTGACAGAGAAAATACTGGCCCGCGCCGCCGGCAAGGCCAGCGTGCAGGCGGGAGACAATGTTTGGGTGAGCGCCGACGTGCTCATGACGCATGATGTGTGCGGCCCCGGCACCATCGGCGTCTTCAAGCGCGAATTCGGCAAGGCTGCCAAGGTGTGGGACCGCCAACGGATCGTCATCATCCCCGACCACTACATCTTCACCGCCGACTCCAAGTCCAACCGCAATGTGGACATCCTGCGCGATTTTGTGCGCGAGCAGGGGTTGGAGTATTTCTACGACGTGATCGACGACCCCAACGGGCACTGGGTGTTTGACGCGGCCAAGGGGCCGTTGCAGCGGCAGCACGGCTCGCAATACGCGGGCGTCTGCCATGCCGCGCTGCCGCAAAAGGGCCACACCCGGCCTGGCGAGGTGCTCTTCGGCACCGATTCGCACACCTGCATGGCGGGTGCCTTTAACGAGTTTGCCACCGGCATTGGCAACACCGACGCCGGGTTCGTCATGGGCACCGGCAAGCTGCTGCTCAAAGTCCCCGAAACCATGCACTTCCGTCTCGAGGGGGAGTTGCAGCCCGGGGTGATGGCGAAGGATGTGATTCTCCATTGCATCGGCGAGATCGGTTTTGACGGTGCCACCTACCGCGCCTTGCAGTTCGATGGCGCCGGGGCCGCCAGCCTCACCCTGGACGATCGCATGACCATCGCCAACATGGCCATCGAGGCGGGCGGCAAGAACGGCATTTTCGAATTTGACGCCAAAACCCAGGCCTATGTGGACCACCGCTGCAAGCTGAACGGCACCAAGACCACCTACGAGCCGGTGGCCCGCGACCGCCACGAGAAGTTTTTCTCCGAGCACGTCGTCGACCTCACCCGGCTCGAACCGACGGTGGCGTGCCATCCCGACCCCGGCCAGCGGAAGCTGGCGAAGGAGATGGGCGGGACCAAGCTGGACCGTGCCTATGTCGGCTCGTGCACCGGCGGCAAGACGAGCGACTTCATCGAGTTCGCCCGGATGCTGCGCGGCCGACGGGTGGTGATCGACACTTTCGGGGTGCCGGCCACGCCCGAGATCGTGCATGACCTGCAAACGGCCCGGTGGGGCGACCGCACCATCTGGCAGGTCCTGCTCGATGCTGGGGTGCAAATGACGGAAAACGCCGGCTGCGCCGCTTGTCTGGGCGGGCCGGTGGATACGTTCGGCCGGATGAACGCGCCGTTGAAGTGCATCAGTGCCACCAACCGGAACTTCCCCGGCCGCATGGGCCACAAGGAGTCCCAGGTGTTCCTGGCCTCTCCGGCCACCGTGGCCGCCAGCGCGCTGACCGGCCGGATCACCGACCCGCGGGAATACCTGCCGGCCTGATCGGCTGCGGCCGGGATTGCGGAGGGCAGGACCGGGGTTTAGGCTGTGCGGATGATGCACAAGCTGCCGATCTCAGTCTGCCTGATCGCGGGGGCGGAGGAGGCCAGAATTGGGCGCACTCTCGAGAGCGTCAGCGGTTGGGTGGCCGAGATCGTCGTCGTTTTGAACTCGGAGGTCTCGGACGCGACGGAGGAAATCGCGCTGCGCCATGGGGCGCGCGTTTACCGCGAGCCGTGGAAGGGTTTCCGCGACCAGAAAAACTCGGCCGCCGCGAAAGCGACCCAACCCTGGGTCCTCAACCTGGACGCCGATGAGGCGGTGTCCCCGGCATTGCGCGATGAGATCCAACGCGTGATCCCCTCGCCTTCGTCCGGTGCCGTGGCCTACAGTTTTCCGCGCTTGTGCTGGTACTGCGGGCGGTGGATCCGCCATGGCGACTGGTATCCAGACCGGGTAACCCGGCTCTGGCGCGCCGGTCAGGCCCGGTGGGAGGGTGACCGGGTCCACGAGCGGTTGGAGGTTTCCGGCCCGGTCGGCAGACTGGCCGGGGACCTCTTGCACTACAGCAACGACACCATCAACGGGCAACTCGCCAAAATCGGGCCTTATGCGGACCTCTTCGTGGCGCGGGGGCTCGCGGAAAAACGGCGGGTTGGGCTGTTTGATCTCGCGGTCCGGCCGCTGTGGAAGTTCATCCGCGCCTATATTTTCCGGCTCGGCTTCCTCGACGGCTGGCCAGGATATTATATTGCCTGGGTGAGCGCTTTTTCGACGGTCACCCGCTACGTGAAAATCCGCGAGGCCGCGCTCAGGTAGTCACGGCTCAGGGCTCGAGGTGGTAGAGCGAGAATAGCTCCTGCTGATGGCGTCCACTCCAAGCCAGCTTCCACCCGGGACCCGGCGGCCGTGGACGCTTGCCTTCCCGGTCACCGCCTTGGATGAGCTGCCACTTGGTCTCCAGTTTTTCGTGGGTCTCCGCCCGGAGCGGTTTCAGGCCGGTGTAATAGTGGACCATGGCCCGCTGCGGTTCACCCAAGCCCACGCAGGACATCAGGCCGGGACTCTCTCCGGCGGCCTCCCGGAGCCCGGCGAAGTCGAACCGATAGCTGGAACTGCCATTGGTGACGGGCAGCCAAAGGGTCATCCCCAGCAGGTAGAGCAGGGCGGTGGCGCCGGCCCAGCGGAACGCCAGCGCGGGCGGGCCGGTTTCCGCGCGGGAACGCAGCAGGATCACCCAGCCCGCCGTCCCCGCGACGGCACCCACCAAGGCGACCGGCCAGAGCGCGGTCGTAAAGTGGGGTGTGGCGCTGTGGATTCGTTGGAGCAGGGCGGGGGGCCAGCCGGCGGCCACCGCGCACCACCCCAGCCAGGCCAAGCCCGCGGCGAGGGTGCCCAAGCCGCCCACGAACCACATGGCTCCGCGGGCGAACCGCTCTCCCAAGGCCGCCAACCCCCGCACCCCCAGTAGTGCCAGCGGGACGAGCAGCGGAGTTGCATAGAGGGAGCGTTTCTGGGACGCCGCGCTCAAGACGAGAAACAGCGTCACGCACGGCAGGAGGACCGCCTGCACCGCCGGTTCGCCCAGCATCTTGCGTCCCCCGCGCCACAAACCCCATAGCGCCAGCGGGAAGACGGGGAAACCAAACCCGCACAGCAGCGTGGCGTAGAACCAGGCGGGGCGGTGTTCCGGCCCGGCGTAAGGGCTGCCGCCAACCAGGCGCGCCACATTGTTGTTCCAAAACCAATCCACAAAAAGCGAAGGGGAGCGCTGGTAAAGCAAGGCCGGCCATACGGTTACCCACGGGAGCACGGCCAGTAGGATGCCGGCGAGCAGTTGGCCGTAATTCCTGCCCCGCCAGTTCTGGCCAAAGACCGGCAGGAGGAGGACCGCCACGCCGAGCGCGCCGGGGCCGAGCAGCCCCTTCGAGAGAAATGCCAGCCCGGTCCCGGTGCCGCAGATGATTCCCCCAGCCCACGGGCGTCGGAGGGCCAGCGTCAGCCCGTAAATGGCCATCGCGTACCCGGCCACCAAGGCCAGATCCGTCTGGAGCATGTGCGCCGTGTGGACCAGCCCGACGGCCCCCATCAGGAGTAGGGCCGAGGTTCGCCCGCCCCCGCGGCCGTACAACTCCCGTCCGGCGAGCGCGGCGAACAGCAGGGTCAGGCCGGCGAAGAGGACACACGCACCGCGCGCCGCCTCGTGGGGTTGCAGCGCCCAGGACAGGAGCCGCTCGAAGAGTGTGGCGGTGAGGTAGAAGATCGGGGGCTTCTCCATGAACGGGTCGGAACCGAGCGTCGGTACCACCCAGTCGCCCGACTGGCTCATGTTCAGGACGAGCCCGAAACTGTAGGCTTCATCCGCCTTCCACGGGTCCCGCCCCACCAGGCCGGGCAGCATCCAGGCGGCAAAGAGGAGGGCGAAAAACCACGTTTTCGACCTGGTCCACCCTCCCATCGCCCCCGGTTCCGTCATGTTCGCCCCGCCGCCCGAAGAATTCATGCCTGCAAAGGAGCATTCTAGCCAGTGTGGCAAAACGGCGTCAACGTCCCATAATTGGCTTGCTGGCCCGGGGGTTTGTTGAAAAATTGATGCGCTAC
>Ga0182030_10004547_pt1 | contig 29554 bp, 24 predicted proteins | sample 812S3MmetaG_FD_121299 | JGI IMG/M metagenome (GOLD analysis project Ga0182030, IMG submission 121299) | Permafrost microbial communities from Stordalen Mire, Sweden - 812S3M metaG (Illumina Assembly) | ecosystem: Environmental > Terrestrial > Soil > Wetlands > Permafrost | place: Sweden...
TCCGTCTCCATCTCCACCAGGCGCGGCAGCACGGTTCGAGCGCTAAGCTGCGTTGCGTCGCCGCCAAAAATCCCGGAGAGGAGCGGGTCGGCAAGCCGCTCCACCGCCTCGGCCCCAAAATGCCTCTCCACCAGTGTCGCTACCGATTCGTCCTGGCCGCTTGGGCGCGGAGGATGCAGCAGCTCCAGCCCCATTCGGATCTTTGTCGACAGGCTGAAGAGCCGTGTCATTGCTGTCGGAATCAGCTTCGTCGGCACCAGGAACATGAGCCCGTCGGGCAGGGGAACCAGCCTGTTCCGCACCACCACATACGTCTTGCGCTCTTCGTCATTGGAGGGCGTCAGCTGGTTTGCCAGGCCAAGCTCGCGGCATAGCTCGGCTGCCGCTGGCTTCTCACTCAAAAACGAGTCGGGACCGTACTCAAGCACCGCGCCATTCACGATCTCCGACGAAAGCGTTCCGCCGAGGCGCGCCTGTGCTTCGTACAGCGTGTACTCAATGTCCGCGCCGGCTGCGCGCGCTTTTTCGAGTTCATAGGCAGCTGCCAGCCCCGCAACGCCGCCGCCAATGATCGCTGTTCGCATCGTCACCGCACCCATCGAAATCGATCCCACACTACTCTCTGCCGAGAATATGTTCAGCCGTCACCTCAAATTGCAGATGCGGCTCTTTTCTAGATTCAACCCGCCTCGGCCGGTTGGGAGTGATTTGAGTCACTCACGATGCTTATACCATCTTCCCGCGCAATGCACCCAGCCGAGGAGAAACCGTGGTTCCGTCTCTGGCTGGCTAAACTACTCCGTATCGCGCATCTGTGCAAAAAAAAAGCAGGCGGCCTGCGCTTTTGCGCTTGTGCCGTCTGCTCACAGGACTCAGAATACTCAATGCGTCGTCGGCTCGTGCCGTTTTTCTACAACGTCACGAACGTATCGGCAAACTCCGTGGGTCCTACACAGGCGCACTCTTCCTCCGCCAGAGGAACCCAATTTTTCGGCTGATAAATGCAGCAAGGTTCCTGTGCCAGCGGGTCGCCGGTCAGCGCGTAAGCACGCGCCCGCGAACCGCCGCAAATTTCTTTGTATTCGCAGGCCCCGCACTTGCCTTGCAGGCGGCTGGTGTTGCGAAGTGCTTTAAAGATGGGTGCATTGCGATAGATATCCGCAAGCGGGGTTTCGCGGATATTGCCCGCGTGAATGGGTAGAAACCCGCTCGGGTAAACGTTCCCCATATGCGAGACAAACAGAAATCCTTTGCCGTCGTTGACGCGCCGTGTCGCCCAACCGGCGGTGCGCGTCTGCGCGTCAGCCTGTGGCGCGCCGGGCTCGTACTGCTGCGGCGTTGCGTGAGGATGCCCATGCCCCATGCGCTTCTCCTCGAGGTTATGTTGCAACAGATAGCGGCGATAGTGCATGGCCTCTGTGGTTTTGATCTGGAAGTTCACACGGTGCGAAAGCTCGTAGATCTTGCCGAAGACCTGTTCGAATTCTTCGCCACTCAGCAGATCGCCCAACTGGCCGCGGCCGACGGGGACGAGAAAGAAAACGTTCCACATGACGATGGCCAGCTTTTCAAACAGCGCGCACAGACCGTCGAGATCGTGTGCATTGTGCCGGCTGATGGTGGTGTGTACCTGGATAGGAATGCCCGCCTCGTTGGCCCACTCGATGGCCTGGATGGTGCGCGCCCAGGCGCCAGGGAGACCGCGAAAGGCGTCATGAATTTCCGGCGTCGAACCGTCCAGAGAGATTCCCAGGCGGACCAGCCCCGCTTCTTTCATTTTGAGAATCGATTCGCGCGTCAGCAGTGGCGTGGCGCTGGGCGTCACGGCCACTTTCACGCCCTTGTCGGAGGCGTAGCGGATCAATTCAAAAACATCACTGCGTTTCAGCGGATCGCCGCCCGTAAATACAAAGATCGGCACCTTGAGATCGGCAATCTGATCGATAAGCGCTTTGCCTTCTGCTGTCGTCAGTTGGTCTGGGTGGGCCAACGGCTGTGCGGCGGCACGGCAGTGTTTGCAGGCCAGGTCACAGGATTGTGTGACCTCCCAAATCGCCAGAAAAGGTGCTTCGTCGTAGTTGAGCCCGCCGCGTGCGGGAATCTGATGCATCGGCTGCATTGGACCTCCATGGAAATCGCGGCACTGCCTGGTAGGCCTGCGGCGGGAAATTGCCGGTGGCTGGCTTCAACGAGCTCAAGCCAAAGGGCCAGGTATCTTTTTCGTCAAGAAGAAGGTATCTGGCCGTCGCCCGGCGAAGCACATGCGCCGGAAACCGCTCCGAACGCCACGATTTCTATGAACTAAGGAAAGCAGCCTTGTTGGCCGAAATCTGTGATTCAGGTCACCTCATAGCTCGTGTCATCACCTGTGGTAGTTGTCACTGGACAAACTTTAGAAACGGGGGCACAATTGCGTTACATCAGCGTGGCCAGGGACTAAGAGCACGCAGTAATCCGGAACGAGCGCCCCCACTCCGACGGTTTGCAATACCGGTCAGTCCACCCTCCTTATGGTGAGTTAGATCACCTGACCTTGTGCCGCCGGGCACCGACAACAGCTGTTGAATTCGCCACAGTACAACCACAAAACAAGGAGGTTCCTATGGCAGCTGCAATAAAGCCAGGATGGAACAAACCCTCCACCATCCTCTTTGCCTCCGAGATCCCCGCAAATGAAAAGGCCCTCAGCTTTGCCACAGCGCAGGCCAAGGAATTTAGCGCGAATCTCATTCTGTTTCATGCCTATGACACGATGGTTGTGGCGGCTTCCGAGACGTCGGGAATCCGTTACTACGACTACGCCGCAGCCGCCCGTGCCGAAATCGATCATCTCCAACCTCTCGCCGAACAGATCAGGGAACAGGGCATCTCCTGCGAAATCGCTGTCCGCCCCGGCCTGGCTGCCGATCAGATCATAGCTTTCCTTCGCGAGCGCCGCGTGGACCGCATCGTCATGGGGACACACTCTCCCGGGCCGGTGGGAAAACTGCTCGTCGGATCTGTCGCGGAGGCAGTCTTACGCACGGCCAAGGTGCCGGTCTGCATTATTGGCCCGGACGTTGTCGACGGCAAATACCGCAACTATGCAACCAAAACCATTCTGTGTGCTGTCAGCCTGAACGAATCCAGCGAAACAGTTGCCGAATTCGCAGCGGAGCTCGCGGGCCGCCATCGTGCCCGCCTCGTTTTACAGCACGTCATCAAACCCCAGGATCGTGCAGAGGTTCTGGCCGGCCGCACGATGGAGGACCTCGAAGAGGAACTCTATTGCCTCGTTCCGGAGAAGCTGCAAAAGAAGCTATCGGTTCAGGCCATCGTGGTCCCGGGCGATCCGACCGAGGAACTGCTGTACCAGGCGAGGGCTCAGCAGGCCGACCTCATCGTGTTGGGAGCGCACGGTGCTTCGGCATTCGCCGCCATTGCTCGATCAGGCATTGTCTACAAGGTGCTGGCCCATTCGCATTGCCCGGTCATCACGCTGTCTCCGGCTCTTCTGGCGGACTGCGGTGTGGTCTCAACAACACGGCGCGAGTATCGCGCGGAGGTGTTTCTCGCCGGCGTCTTTTAAGCCGGAAGCGAAGGGTGCTGTACAGAATCGCGGGAATTACACCGGGTGGGTTTTCGTTCAAACGAATCCCCACCCGGTTTCTGTTTTCGGACGAAGTTCTGGACCATGGTTCAGCTCAGTGAGACGCCGCAACCAAAAAACGTACAGTCGCCGATTTCCAATCGCATAGTCTTCCGCCGCACAGCGCTCCGGTGATTCCTTTGCCTTCGGCGATCGTGTAAATGCGATCGACGGCGGGAAGCTTCAGCGATTCCTTCGCGCCCGAGGGCCAATGAATCTCCGCCGTTCCGGCATCGCTCGCGTCTCCCAATCCAAAGTGCGCTCGTTGATCGTTCGAAGAGATGTAGCTGCCCCCGCTCATCACGTCTTCACGCTGGCGAATTCCGTTGGCGGTCAGATACACCGTGGCGCCGATGGCGTCGCGCGGGCTTGATTTGCCATTCGCGGGGTTAAAGCCGCCCACCAGCTTCAATTCCACCCAATGATGATGGTCCGGATTCACATTGCGCAACAAAACCGGAGGGCCATCAATGGGATTGATGACCACATCAATCTTTCCATTGTTGAATAGGTCGCCAAACGCTGCACCGCGCCCCGAAGTAAGCGTTGCGAGTCCCGAGCCTTTCACCGGCGGCACATACTCGAATTTCCCATTGTGATTGTTATGGAAGAGCAACGGTCGCTCGGCAAACGTTGTGCCCCAGTCGTGTTCGTCCACCTGCGGATAGACGTGACCGTTGATCATCATCACGTCCTTCCAGCCGTCGTTGTCGAAATCAAGAAAGCCATCGCCCCAGCCCACAAAAGGAACCGGGATCTGCGCCAGTCCCGCTTCACTGCCGATTTCGGTGAAGCTTGCCTCGCCGTCGTTGCGGTAGAGCGCCTTGAAATCGTCGGAAAAATCCGTGACCAGCAAATCGACGAGTCCGTTGTTCATGTAGTCGCCCACAGCCAGACCCATCGACGCGATCTCGCGGCCCTCGTTGTTGAGAGCAAATCCTGAGATGTAACTCTGGTCCTGAAAAGTCCCGTCCCCATTGTTGATGTAAAGGAAATTCGGGTCCGAGTCGTTGGCCACCAGCAGATCCGGCTTGCCGTCGTTGTTCACGTCCACGAAGATTGCGGTAAATCCGTAGTAGGCGTTCGGATCCGAGACACCGGCCTCCTTGCTTACATCGGTGAACGTTCCGTCGCCGTTGTTGTGGAAGAGATGATCCGGTTCTCCCGGCAATCCGCGCGGACCACACATCACCTTAAAGCCGTGCAATTGGCAGAAGGCGAATGCCACGCCTCCTTTATCGAAGTCCGGCTGGTGCTTCAGATCGTAGTGTACGTATCCGGAAATGAAAAGATCGAGTCTCCCGTCGCCGTCGTAATCGCCCCACGTGGCGCCGTCCGACCAGTTGCCTAGCGTTACACCGGCCTTTTCAGCCACGTCGGTAAATGTGCCATTGTGGTTGTTGCGATAGAGCCGGTTTTCGCCGAAGTTGCAGACAAGAATGTCGGGCCAGCCGTCATTATCAAAGTCGCCTATGGCCACGCCAAACCCCCAGCGGTCATTGGTCACGCCGGCCTTCGCGGCAACGTCGGTAAACGTGCCATCGTGATTGTTATGGAAGAGCGCTGCATGGGGTGGAGATTTTCGCCCGGCGATTGCATCGTAGGTGGATCCGTTCACCAGATAGATATCTAGCCAGCCGTCGTTGTCGTAGTCGATCAGGCCCACACCCGAACCGTCGGTCTCAAGGATGTACTTTTTCTGCGCGGTGCCCATCACGTGACGCCAACTGGCGAGTCCGGCTGCCTTTGTCACATCCTTGAAAACCACGGTTCCTTTGTCGACGAATCCGCCTGCGGTGATGGGGCGTCTCTCCTGGTCGTAGATCGGGGCGAAGGTTCCTGCAGAAGAGATGCCGCCCATGACGGTCTGCGGCTGCTCGGGCTTTTTTACCGGCTGTTGCGCGAAAAACCGCAAGCTTGAGCTGCTTATACCAAGTGCGCAAAGGCTAAGCGCGATGGACAAACAACAACTACGCGAACGACCGCAAAGTGAACCAGCGGCGCTAGGATGCACGAACAGCACTGGAAAACCTCGCAAGAGCCAAGTCTAGCGCGAGAGCCCGGCGAACGCTCTGTTGCGTGTCTCAATTCGCTGCAGGCGTTCTGGCGGCTGCAGTGTTTGCAGCGTTCGCGTCTGGACATGTCTTTCCGCCGCACATTGCTCCGGTAATTCCTTTTCCCTCGGTGATCGTGTAAATGCGATCCACGGCAGGCAGCTTCACGGTCTCCTTCGCGCCCGACGGCCAATGAATCTCCGCTGTCCCCGCATCGGTGGCTCTCCCCAGCCCAAAATGCGGACGGCGATCATTGGCGCCGATGTAGCTGCCGCTGGCGAGGACGTCCTGGCGCTGGCGCATACCGTTCGCTTTTAGAAATACGGTGGCACAGGTTGCATCGCGGGGGCTCTTCTTGCCGTTGGCGGGGTTGATGCCGCCGATTAACTGCATCTCCACCCAATGATGATGGTCGGGATTCACGTTGCGCAGCAACACTGGCGGTCCATCCACCGGATTGAGAATCACGTCGATTTTGCCGTCATTGAACAGGTCCCCGAAGGCCGCGCCGCGTCCGGGAATCACGACGGCGAGTCCCGAACCTTTTACAGGCGGAACATTTTCGAACTTCCGTTCCTTTGGCCCGTTGGGCACATTATGAAACAGCAGCGGACGCTCGGCAAATGTCGTGCCCCAGTCATGCTGGTCCACCTGCGGATAGACGTGGCCATCTGTTTCAAACAGGTCAAGCCATCCATCGTTGTCGTAGTCGATGAATCCATCGCCCCACCCCACGAACGGGATCGTCGTTTGCGCAATGCCTGCGCGGTAGCTCACATCGGTGAAGCTTGTGTCGCCGTCATTGTGGTAGAGCACTTTGTAGTCGTCGCCAAAATCGGTGACATAGAAGTCCACCAATCCGTTGTTCTCGTAGTCGCCGGCCGCGATCCCCATCGAGGCAATCTCGCGGCCGTCCTTGTTCAGGGCAAACCCGGAAATGTAGCTCTGGTCGTCGAAAGTGCCGTCGCCTTTGTTCACATAGAGATAATTGGGCTCCGAGTCGTTGCCAACTACCAGGTCGGGCTTGCCGTCCCCTTTGAGCGAGACAAAGATCGTCGAGAATCCATAGTACTTTTCTTTGTCCTCGACCCCGGCTTTGGCGGTCGTGTCTGTAAATGTTCCATCGCCGTTGTTGTGGAAGAGATGATCCGGCTCGCCCGGCAATCCGCGCGGGCCGCAGTTTACCGTAGCTCCGCGATAGAGACACGATGCGTAGCCGACGGCCTTTGAGCCTGCAATAGGCAGGTTGTCGCGGTCGAAATGCACGTACCCAGTTACGTAGAGGTCCAGCAATCCGTCACCGTCGTAATCGCCCCACGCTGAGCCCGGCGACCAGTTTCCCAGCGCGACGCCTGCCGTTTCGGCCTTGTCGGTGAAGGTCCCATCGCGATTGTTGTGGTAGAGCCGGTTCTTGCCGTAGTTGCCGACATAGATGTCGGGCCAGCCATCGTTGTCGTAATCGATGAGGCACACGCCCGAGCCGTTGGTCTCGACAATAAAGTTTTTCTCCGGCACGCCCATTTTGTGCGTCCAGCCGGAGAGTCCTGCCTTTTTCGTGATGTCCTCGAAAATTACCGGGCCCGAGTCCACAAATCCGCCCGCGGTAATTGGACGCCGCTGGGCATCGTAGACGGGCGCCGCCGAGACGCCGGATGCGATGCCGCTGCTCATTCCACCCTGCTGCGCGCCGCGCGGCGTGCCTTGTTGCGGTGCTGGGGCCTGTTGGGTTCGCCCTCCGGAAGGGCTGAAAAACAGGCAAATCAAGACTCCGCAAACTACACCCTGACTGCGCAAACAATCCACCCCTTTTTGGTGAAGTGTATCGCAACGGCGCTGGTGCTCGAGGTGACTCTTGTCTTGCGGCATCGGAAACAGCAAACACTGAGCCGATCGAGCCAGGATTCGCCCCCTGACCCAGTCTACTCAGCGCGTGTCTGTTCCCTGTAAATGTGAACCGATCGACTTTGCTTCAGAAGACCTTGAGCAAAAGCAGGATCAGGACGACGGTGAGGATCAGGCTCAATCCGCCGCCACCGTAGTAGCCCCAACCTGGGCCTACGCGGTAGCCGCCGTATCCGAATCCAAAGATGAGCACCAACAGAATTACGAGTAACAGCATATCGTTTCTCCTTCGCAGCGCGAGGGTTCACACATCCTCGCAACCGCTCCTTCATATTTGGCGATTTCCCTTGCAACGACTGGATGTCAGCGCCGGGTGCCGAGTGCACTAAACAGTTTTGACTCTTAGTTAGATGCGACGCCAAACGTGCGCGGCTGTATCGCTGTTCTCAACAATCGTTGTGGCCTCGTTGGCAAGGCCTGATGCCGACGTGCCAAACGTGGCAACTAAGGTTGTTAGGGAATCTTCAGTTATTCGGCACAATTGCAAACAACCTTACACACCCAGGGGGGCGTCCAAGCTGTGGTTGTCGAAGTTGACAAAGAGTGAGAAAGCGGGAGGGAAGGCCAATGCTTTGGACAATCTTTGTAATCCTCCTCGTACTGTGGCTGTTGGGCGTTGTCAGCAGCTATACGCTGGGCGGGTTCATTCATATCTTGTTAGTGATTGCACTGGTTGTACTTCTGATCCAGTTGATCTCCGGGCGAAGGCCCGTGATCTAAGTGCGTCATGCAGGCGACGGTAGATAGACCGTCTGAGACTATGTTCTAAAACCCAAATTTCCAGTTTCAAAAGAATCAACCACCAGGAGGTAGAGCGATGGACAAAGATAGAGTGAAGGGCACGATCGACGACACAGTAGGCCGCGCGAAGCGCCAGGTCGGTGAGTGGACCGGCGATACAAAGACACAGGTAGAAGGCGCCACCCAGCAAGTGAAGGGCAAGGCCGAGAAGGCATGGGGCAATGTCAAGGATGCCGTTCGCGATACCCAGACAGATGCCGAACGGGAACGCGAGTCAGAGCACGTGAGCAGCGCCCCGGCGAAGAGCCACAACCGCTAATTGCAGAGCTAACTGTGCGGTTGACCTCCCCCACCATAACTCGCTAGGCACGCTCATTTCAGGCGGCGCGGATTTCCCCCCGCGCCGCCTGATCTTTTGGGGCAAGCACCCTGACCAAGTCCGGGACTTGGCCACAAAAAGAGAGGAGGCGCTGTCCTGAAGTAACTTCGGCGACCCGCCGTTCGATACTCCCAACCGAGCGCCATGTATGGACTAAATTGACGGGGACGGTATACTGAAGCAGTGAGGCTGTGGTTGCTGCCGCCTTGCGCGTGAGGTGCGTCTTCCGCAGGGACTCCGGTTCACTGACGTTCGACGTTCCGCCATCGGGGATTTCCAGATGGCGCGCAGTAGCCCGCGTGCTTCGAAGTACCATTGATCCTGCTGTTTGCACCATCTTTCCCGCGTATTGCACACTCTGCGGATCCCCCCTGCCGCAACTCTCCTCCGCGCCGATTTGTAACGCCTGCTGGATGGAAATTCCTGTTCAGAGCGACCCGCTGTGTCCGCGGTGCGGCGACTGGCTCGGCATTCTTTCTGGGCAATTTCCTGAAAATTCCGATTCGCAAGCGGACCGGCTCTGCCGCGCCTGCCGTCTTGCTCCGCCGCCCTTTCAGAGAGCAGTTGCCTATGGTCCTTACCAGGGCCGCATGCGCGATCTGATCCATGCTCTGAAGTACGACCGCCTTTCCCCCGTTGCGGCGAGGCTAGGTGAGCTGCTGGCCCGTGCGATCATGCAGCTTGCGCCCGAAGCTCCCGCCGAAATGCTGGTTGTTCCGGTTCCGCTCCACCGGTCTAAGTACGCCGATCGCGGCTTCAACCAGGCGCGTTTGCTGGCTTCCGAGGCGATCGCATATCTGCGCAAGAAGCATACTTCCTGGCGTCTCACCCTTGCCCCGAGCGCGTTGATGCGCCTTCGTGTGACCGGGAGCCAAGCCGGACTGACTCCGCGGCAGCGCCGACTCAACGTGCGCGGCGCTTTCGGCATTTCTAATCCCGCAGCCATCGCGGGCAAACATGTTCTTTTGGTCGACGACATCCTCACCACGGGCGCGACTGCACGCGCGGCGGCACGCTCTCTGCTCGATGCCGGCGCAGAGTCCGTTTGGGTGGCGACCGTGGCTCGTGCACGCTTGACGGGCCCGGCTTCTGGCCGCTCTTCAGCCTCCACTGGGGAGGCAGCAAATGTTCGATTAACCAACAACGCAACCGGTCTACCGTTTCAGCACGCAACCATGAACTCACTGAACCAACCATCTTTTTGACGGGGAGAAAAGGATGTCGCTGGGAAAAGCTATGATTCATGCACGCAAGCAAAAATCGATCGCCAGGGCAACGGCGCTCGCCGCCGCTGCCGAACGTCCCGCGGTGCAGCCGACACAGATTCTACAAATGCCGGTGCTCGTGCTCAACGCCTCCTACGAGCCTATCAACATTTGTGGTGCGCGGCGCGCACTCGTGCTGGTGCTGAAGGGCATCGCCCGCACGGAGGAGGAGCATGGCCTTACCTTGCATGCGCAGCGCAGCATGATCGCCATGCCGTCCGTGATTCGCCTGCTTGAGTACCGCCGCATTCCCCATCAGACCCGCGCCCTGTCGCGCAAGAACATTTTGCTGCGCGATCGAAACGCGTGCCAGTATTGCGGTGTCGTGCTCCCCTCGGCCGAACTCACTCTGGACCACGTGGTGCCGCGTTCGCGCGGAGGCAACTCCACCTGGGAAAACCTCGTGGCCTGCTGCCATGCCTGCAATCGGCGCAAGGGCAATCGCCTGCTCAATGAGATCGACGATATGGTTTTGCTCCGCGAGCCGCGCCCATTTTCGCTTCACACCAGCCGGCAGATTATGCGCATGCTGGGGCGGGGGGATGATCGGTGGCGGAAGTATTTGTTTTATTGAAATCAAATGGCACGTTTGCGGATCGACGCGTCTGTGTTGCGAATCGTAGTGCTTTTCGCACTCCTCTCTGCGGGCCTGCGCGCACCGGCGCAGGAAAACGAACTCATCCTCGCAGCCGCAAAAGGCGATCTGCCCCGCGTTAAAACGCTCATCGCCTCAAGAGCCGATGTGAATGCAAAGGTGGGCGGCAGCCTGACGGCGCTCATGGCCGCGTCTCTCAACGGCTATACGGAAATTGTGCGCGCACTCATTGACGCACATTGCGACTTAAACGCCGCGACCGCAGACGGCGAAACGGCCTTAATCGGCGCGGCGCAATTCGACCACATCGAGACCCTGCAGGCACTGCTCGACGCCCATGCGGACGTCGACAGCCGGGATAAATCCGGTAATACTGCACTGCTGGTTGCGGCCATGGCCGGTCATGCGGACGCGATGCACGCCCTGGCCGCCGCGCACGCCGACGTGAACGCCAAAGAGAATAGCGGCATCACCGCGCTGATGATCTTTTCGCAAAACGGCCCGCTGGCCGCGGTGCAGGATCTGCTTGAGTTCCATCCCGACGTGAACGCGAAAAACAACGAAGGGCACACTGCGCTCATGATTGCCTCAACTAATAACCATGACGACATCGTGCGCGCATTGCTTGTGGCCAAGTCCGATGTCAACGCCAGCAACAACGTCGGCGGGACCGCGCTGATGGCCGCCGCGCTGGTCAGTGACCTGGCTATCGAGCGGGATCTGTTGGCCGCGGGAGCCGACGTCAATGCCCCTGCGATCGACGGCACCACGGCCCTGTTGACGGCATCCTTTGCAGGCCGCGCCGAGGTGATGCGTCTGCTGCTTGCAGCTCATGCCAATTTGAATGTCAGCAATACGCAAGGAGCCACACCGCTCCTCTTTGCTGCGGGAAGCGGCGATCCCGACGCCGTGCGCGTCCTAATCGCCCACGGGGTCGATGTCAACGCCAAAGTAGTGGGACAGCCTACGGCCGAGGCGGACGGTGACGCCACCCCCTTGATGGTGGCCGCTGAGAAGGGTCACTCCGAGGCGGTCGGGATTCTGCTCGCCGCCAAGGCAAATGTGAATGCCACGACGGCCAGCGGTGCCACCGCTCTTATGCTGGCGTCGAAGTATGGGAATGCCGAGGTGGTTAAGGTACTGCTTGCCGCCGGAGCAGAAGTGAACGCCCGAACCAAGAAAAGCGAAACAGCTCTCAGCGCCGCCGCCACTCACCCCGAGGTTCGATCGATTTTGCTGCAGGCCGGAGCCAAAAACTAGGGGCAACCGGCAGGGCCATCAGGAGGTTCTGTCCATTCAACTTTCCGGAGAGCAGTCACGCTGCAACAGTTTCGCACTTTGACCTCTCGAACGTGAGGTTGACTGATCGCTCTCCAACCGGTCGGGTCCGGTGGCGGACTCCGCGAGGAATCGTCAGCAATTGGCCGGGATGAAGCTCCAGCGATCCGCTCTCGAAGTCGATGGCGAGCTGTCCCTCAATGACCAGAAATGTTTCGTCGGAGTTCGGATGAAAATGCCAGTGATAGGGTCCTGTCATCGTGGCAATCCGAACCACATGGTCATTGGTCTTGGTAATGGGATGATTGTCGTATCCGGGATGAGTCGAAGACTCAGCCTCTAGCGTGACGATTTCTGGAAGGCGGTTACTCATTCCTAATCCTCGCGTTCAAGGTCGGCCGAATTGCCCTCTGCCAAACCAGCAAGTCCCGGAAGGATTGATTCATAAAGGACACCTCTTGACCCGTCCATTGTGAATCACTAGCTTTCGTTCCGCAGCACCACCGATCACTCAGCACGGACCAGGGATAACTGACAACTGACGACTGACAACTGGCTACTTCTGTTGCGGCTTCGGTTGCTGTCCAGGCTGCTGCGCCTGCGGATTCTGCTGCGGCGTGATGTCCTGCCCTTCATAAATAATCTTCGAGGACGAACCGAACCGTTTGTAATCCGTGTACTTGATAATGTCGCGAATATGCACGTCCTCTGCCATGTAGCCGTTGCCACCGGAAAAGTGCAGCTCCCCCTCGCCCTTTGTATAGACCGGGAACCAGTAGTGGCCGTCCACCTGCGCGCGCCACGTCATAAACGGCGGGTGTAAATCTTCTTTCCCCTTGCGCGTATCGTCAGGCACCATGCGTCCGTTCGTCACTACAATCTGCAAATCCGTCGCGTCGACCCAGATGCGCCCGTCGAGGTACCGCTTGCCCTTTTCAATCTGCTTCGGACTCACCTCGAAGACATAGCAGTCCACCTCGTCCACCTTCTGCCGGCCCACATACTTCACGTTGTAGGCTCCGATATCCTGCGAGGTCAGTACAAAAGGATACCCGTGTTGAATGTCCTGAAAGTCGGACGGCGACATCATCACCCGTTGCAGCGTATTTCCCGGCGCAAACACTACTTTTTCAGTCCGCTTGCCCTGAGAGTCGAAGATCACGTCATCCACTTCGTAGTATTCCCCGTCTACTTTATTGTCATCGTCAACTGTTTGCACGCGCGCGACGCGACGGTAGGTGTAGTGGTTCAGCGCCTCCTGGAATTCCGTCTCCTTGGCGGCAAACTTGCGAATAATCTCCTCCGGCGGAGTAGCCGGCGCCGAGATATCCATGCGTCCGAAACCTGAATCCAACGCCATCGGCGTAAAGGTGTCCTGCGCGGCCGCAGCCAGCGCAAAAGCGCCGCCCGCAAGTAGAATCGACCAACGTAAAATTCGCACTCTCAATGCACCCCCAACGGATTTCCAGCGGCCATTAAATTTCAACAAGGCTTCAACGCCGGCAAGACCATAACACGTCTTGCTTCTACAACATTAGACGCATGTACAGGAGCCGAGTATGGTTGAACAATAAATCGTGGCTGCGCTCGGGGCGAGGTACGCCAGTCCACCGTTTGATCTTTCTCTGGCCTTGCACGCAGAGCAACCCCAATGCCAGGGGTGATTTACATCGCCCATTGCCCAGTATGGTTGTTTTGATTAATTGAGTTCCAGAGCTCTCAAACACCCATGCGATCAAGTATTTGATCTCATACTGTTACAGAAGGTGATCCAAGGAGACTCCCGGCTGAAATGGCCTATAGCTACCAGCTTCCCGCGTTCGTTTTGACGGCGTTGCTGCTACCGGCGTTTGCGCAGCTTTATCTGCGTTCGCGCGACACGCGCACCCTGCTCTGGCTCCTTGGTTTTCTCTTCGCTTGCCTGCGCATGTTGCAGGTCTATCAGTTCGGCCTGTGGGACTTCTCGAACCCGCAAGTTCACCCCTGGATTGCGGCTGCCGGTCAAACTTCGGCGCTCATCGGTTCCACTCTATTCCTCGCATCCTTGTCGCCGCTTTCCTTTCGCTTCAAGGGCAGGCGCATCCTCTATGCGGTGCCGTTCATTATTCCGCTGGCGCTTTACGCCATCCTCATCGACGGCGTGTATCACGGCGAGATGCCGATCAGTATTGCGTTCTTCATCTTTCCGGCTCTCGGCGCGCTGGCACTCTTCGTGGGCTGTTTCTGGGCCTTCTCTCGCGGCAGCATGCCCACCTCTCTCGGGCTCACCCTTTGCATCGCCATGGGCGGCGTCAGTTTCTGGATCTGCATTTCCATCCGCGGAAGCTGGCCACTGGTTTTCGTTGAGAGCGCACTTCACCTGACCACAGCTCTTTTGGTTTTTTACGTCTTCCGCCGCCTGACTCCGGGAACGATTCTCAGCGGACTCGGCTTCTTCGCATGGGCGTTGAACGTTGCCGTGATTGCACCCCGTTTAATCGACCATCCGGCGCTCGTCCTCGGCATGCAGAACTTCTCGGTGCTCGGCAAAGTCGTTGCCGCCGTGGGGATGATCGTCCTGGCGCTCGAAGATCAACTGGCCATCAAAGAGACGGCCAAGGATCGGGAACGCCGCGCGCGCAATGAATTGGAGGCCTACACCAAAGTCGTTCTTTCTCGCCGGCGCGTCGAGGACTTCGACCGCCAGGCCAACCAGATTTGCCAGAACATCACGGCGAACAGCCGTTTCGCGCAGGCAGCCCTCATCTTTCTGCAACCCTCGGGACAATACCGGCTGGCCGGCGCGGCAGGGTTCGACGACGCAGCCTTGAACGCGCTTGAATCGCTCACCGCGCGTATTCCAGCTGCTGGATTTCTCGCTGCCGGTTCGTCCCCGCCTGCAGCGGAACACAGCCTGTCCTTCGCATTGAGTCTCGAACCATGGCTTCTGCCGGGAGACGATCTCGAACGTTTGCACCTCACCGAAGTCGTCGCTGTGCCGCTCAATGGCCGCTCGAGCGCCGATGGCGCCTTGATTCTGGCGGGTCTGCGCGACCCCTCGCAACGGCTTGGGGCCGACGATCTGCTCCCCGTCGAAGTGCTCGCTGCGCGCATCCAGGCCTCACGCAGTCAGACCATGATGCTTGAAAAGCTGATCGACGCGGAGAAATTTGCCGGCCTCGGGCAGTTGGCCAACAACGTTACGCGGCAGCTCAACAATCCGCTCACCGTGATCCTGGGCTATGCTTCATTGCTTGAGGTCACGCCGGCTATGAGCCCCCAGGAACGCAAGGGCGTCGAAGCCATCCTTACCGAAGCGCGGAACATGCGCGCAACGCTCGAAAGCCTCTCGCGCATGTCCCGCTCGCAGAGCGACCAGTTCACCGCCATCTCGGTGACCGAGCTTCTCAGCGACATGGAGCAGCTGCATCGCTCCGAATTCCTGCATCGCGCCATCGATTTTCGCCTACAGGTGGCGCCGGCGCTTCCACGCGCCCTCGGCAATGCGCAGCAGGTTCGCCAGGCTGTCTTGTATTGTCTTCAGTTCGCCATTGAGGCGGTCGAAAACAGCGATTCTCCCACGGAGAAATCAGTCCGCGTCGAAGCCACGGCTGAAAGCGACTCCGTCAAAATACTTATCGCCCACACCGGGCCAGGCTTCCTCCATCCCACGCGCGCCTTCGATCCGTTTGTACCTGCGCAGGCTGCGGGAGAAACCGCTGGGCTCGGCCTAAGCCTCTGCGCCACCATCCTGCGCGAAAACAACGGGCGCATCTCTGCGATGAATTTTGAACCGCGCGGGGCTGGGATTGTGCTGGAACTTCAGGCCGCCTGACGGGATGTCAACTTAGCTCGGACCTGGGTGCCCCATCTTTGACGGGCAACCGAAACGGTTGACCGGCTAAGGTGGGAAAGCACGAACTTAACCCCGCTGTCCTCTTGATTAGTCAATGTAGCTGAACCTTGCAACTCCGCGCGGTGTAAACTTTCTCTTCGCGCGCACCGGACCCTCGGCTACGCGCGTCCAGGACTTTCATGCACAAAACTGCGTCCGTCTTTCTTCTCACATTCATCCTCATCGTCACCGCTTTCGCGCAAACCAATCCACCAAAGCGTCCCATGACCTTCGAGGACCTGATGGCAATGAAGCGGTTGGGCGAAACCGCCGTCTCGCCCGATGGCAAGTGGCTGGCCTATTCCGTCACCACGGTGAGTCTCGACCAGAACACCAAAACGCCGGAGCTGTGGTTGCAGAAGATCGAAGGCGGAGAGCCCTTTCCGCTCGCAGTGGCTAAGCCCAACGACAGCGGCCTCCAATTCGCGCCCGACGGCAAGCGCATCCTCTTTCTCTCCAGTCGCTCCGGCTCGCAACAAATCTGGCTCGCCTCCTTCGACTCCGCTACCGGCGCAACGGGCAATCCTTACGATGCTGCATCGGTCGATGGTCCCTTCCAGCTAACGCACAACACCGTCGAACCAGACAACGCCAAGTGGTCGCCCGACGGCAAGTTCATCCTCTTCACAGCCGCCGTATATCCAGATTGCCCACCGTTCACTGAAGCCGATGCCTCCGAGGGCTCGCAACCCGACAAGTGCAATGTCGACCGCGACAAGGCCCTTGCTGACAACAAGGTCAAAGCGCAGGTTTTCACCCACCTGCTCTATCGTCACTGGAACCACTTTACCGGCGACGAGCGCAGCCACCTGTTTTCCGTCACTGTCGAGAACGCCTCGCCAAAGATGTTGCTGTGGCGCGACCTCACGCCCAACGATCTGCACGATGTCCCGCCCGAATACCCGACAGAACCTCTAGGCTGCGGCTGCGCGATCTCACCCGACTCGAAGGAACTGGCCTTCACCGAGAACCTCGATCCCGAGCCGGCGACTTCGACGAACGCCGATATCTTCACGTTGGATCTAACGAATCCTGCAGCGAAGCCCGTGAAGGTCAGCACCTCGCTTGGCGGCGATTTCAACCCCGCCTACTCGCCGGATGGAAAATATCTGGCGTGGCGCTCGCAGGAACGTGCGGGCTACGAGAGCGATAAGTTTCGGCTCGCTCGATACAACCGAGCGGAAAAGACAATTAAGTACCTTCTGCCAAATATGGATCTGTGGGTGGATGAGTTCATTTGGTCGCCCGATTCAAAGAGGCTTTACTTCACCTCTAGTTTCCAAGGTGCTGAACCGATTTATAGCGTCGGTGTCGACGCAAACAAATTCTTCATTCTTACTCTAGGGAATGGTGAGTTTTCTGGACTCGCTGTGTCCGGCGATGAAAGAACTTTGATTGCATCTGGGATGCATGTCTGGCAGCCGTCGGAAGTATATGTGCTGCGCTTTCCGCCGCCCGATCACTCATCCGAGTACACAGGGGAGCACCAGATTACACATCTGAATGATGCCCTGATAAAACAGCTCGACCTCTCAGATCTTGAAGGGTTCGAGTTCCAACCACCCAATATGCGGAAACCCCTGTCCCCATCGAACAAACAAACCTCTGGAGGGATTGTTGTCGGCGCTTCAGAGCCCATCGAAGGCATTCAAGGGCTTCTGTTGCGTCCCCCCAATTTAAATCCCGCGAAAAAATACCCGGTCAAATTTCTAATCCACGGAGGCCCGCAAGGCGCATGGGGCGACATGTGGTCCTACCGCTGGAACGCCGAGCTCTTTGCCGCCAACGGCTACGTGGTCGTCATGATCAATCCGCGCGGGTCAACCGGCTATGGGCAGGCGTTTGTCGATGGCGTCAACGGCGACTGGGGCGGCAAGCCCTTCACCGACCTGATGTCGGGCCTCGACTATGCCGAGCAGCATTATCCTTTCATCGACAAGGACCGCGTGTGTGCTCTCGGTGCCAGCTACGGCGGCTACATGGCCAATTGGATTCTCGGCCACACCGACCGGTTCAAGTGCATCGTCTCCCACGACGGCATGTTCAACGCCGAATCGGCCTTCGCCTCGACCGAAGAAGACTGGTTCAATCAGTGGGAGTTCAAAGGAAATCCGTGGGACTACTACGGGAAGCCCGACAGCGAAAATCCATTTCGCAAGTGGTCGCCTTCGCTCTACGCGAAGAACTTCACGACTCCCACGCTCGTCATTCACTCGCAGCTCGATTACCGACTCGACGTGAGCGAAGGTTTCCAACTCTTCGACACGCTGCAGTTGCTCAAGGTTCCGAGCAAGATGCTCTACTTTCCCGATGAAGGCCACTGGATCCTGAAGCCGCAAAACTCGCGGCTGTGGTACAAGACTGTGAACGACTGGGTGGATCAGTGGGCGAAAGGCGGGGAATAGGGAATAGGGTGTAGTACAAAATAGAATTTTGTACTACGCTTAGAGCATGGGAGCTACGGTACAGGCACGGCTGGACGATAAGGCGGAAGCGGCGCTGCGGCGCATTGCGCGTATCGAGGGGTGGACGACCTCCGAAGTAATCCGCAAGTGCATTCTTGAGGGGGCAGAGCGGCGCGCAGCCAAGCCACGTCCCCGCCTCATCGGCGCAGGCTGCTTTGACAGTGGCGTCACCGATTTGGCCACGAACAAAAAGCACATGGAAGGCTTTGGGAAAAAATGGCGAGTGGATAAGCAGGGCAAGGGCAGATGGGATTGGTAAAGTTCTCCTCGTCCTCTCTGCCCATCCTTGTGGATGCCAGCTTCCTGGTCTCGATTTATGACAAGCAGGAGACCTACCATCGGCGGTGCATGGCGGTGCTTGATCAGGTTAATCAACCGCTTGTCACCTGCGAACCGGTCGTCACGGAGGCAATATATCTTCTTCGAAGACTGCCCGGCGCGCCTCAGGCGATTCTGGCCAGTATTCAAGAAGGTCAATTGGAGATTCCCTTTCAGTTGCCCCAGGGGGTGGATGAAGTTCTCGCCTACTACACGAAATACCGTGACACGCCCTGCGACTTTGCGGATGCTTGCCTCATTTATCTGGCCGACCAATTCGGTACGGGCGACATTCTCACCCTTGACGGCGACTTTAAGCACTATCGCTGGCGGCGGAAAAAACACTTCCGCATGCTGATTCCGCTGGAGTAGCGCCATGCCCTTTGGCCGCAAATCCGCAAAGCCGAAATCCTTCCTCAACGAAGCCGGCCTCTACGAATACGCCGTCCGATCACTCGGACGCCAGATGCGCACCCAGGCCGATCTGCACCGCCTCATGAAGCAGCGCGTCGAACCGGGAGAACTTGGCGAATCGGCAATCAACGCCGTCCTTAAGCGCCTCACCGAGAATGGCTATCTCAACGACGCCGCCTTCGCCGAGACCTACACACGCCTGCGCAAGGAAAACGAGAAGTTCGGCCAGCGCCGCGTGCAGCAGGATCTGCGCCACAAGGGCGTGCCGACGAACCTGATCGCCACAACCTTGGACGCAGCCTATGCCCAGACCAACGAGGAAGCGCTCGCACGCCAGCACCTTGAACGCAAGCGCATGCGCAAGCCGCAAAACGACAAGGAAACCGCGCGCGTGATGCGCCGCCTCGTCGCCGCCGGCTTCTCCACGACGGTCATCTACAAAATTCTCCGCCAGTGGAACGTTTCCGACGAATCTCTCGCCGCGTTGGACAATTTGGCCGACGAACCTCACGAAGAATGAACTATTCATCTGCCGATCTCGTAAGACAGGTATAGATTCACCTCGTAGAACTTTCCGGAGGTTTAATGGCTTCGGCCCCGGCTGTTCCGGTTTCTTCTGCAACCTTGCCGCTCGCCATCGAGGCGCTCGTCAAGCGCTTCGGCGCGTTGACTGCGGTTGCCGGTGTCTCGCTCGAGGTGCGTGCAGGGGAGTGCCTCGGTCTTCTCGGCCCCAACGGCGCGGGCAAAAGCACCGTGATTCGCGCTATTGTGGGCCGCGTCATTCCGGATTCCGGCCACATTACGGTCTTTGGCGCCGCCGCCGATTCCGCGCAGGCGCGCGCAGCACTGGGCTGGGTGCCGCAGGAACTCGCCGTCTATCCCCGCCTCACTTGCAAAGAGAATCTAGTCGCTTTCGGCAGCTACCACGGTCTCTCGGGCAAGCTACTCGCCGAATCTGTCGCATGGTGCCTCGAGTGGGCCGCGCTGCAGGACCGTGCCGGCGACCTGGCAGGCAAGCTCTCCGGCGGCATGAAGCGCCGTCTCAACATGGCTGCCGGAATCATTCAGCGCCCGCGCGTCGTTCTCATGGACGAGCCCACCGTCGGCGTCGATCCGCAGTCGCGCAATCGCATCTTTGAAATGATTGAGGCTCTTCGCGCAGCGGGCACCGCTCTCGTCTACACCACCCACTACATGGAAGAAGCAGAGCGGCTGTGCGATCGCGTCGCCATCATCGACCACGGCCGCATCATCGCTCAGGGCACCAATCAAGAACTGGTTCACAATGCATTCGCCTCGCGCAGCCAGGTGTTGGCGCGTTTCGCCAACCCTGTGGATCGCGTCGCCGCATGGGTCGAGAACCACGGCGGCCGCATGGTCGACTCCATCGCCGAGTTCACGATCGAACGTTCGATCGAAATCGCCGCTCTGCTCGATTCTGCTGCTCACGACGGTCTCGAACTCGAAGATGTCTCATTGCGCCGTCCCAATCTAGAATCTGTCTTTCTGCACCTCACTGGAAGGGAGTTGCGCGAATGATTCTCCCGATTATCCGCACCGCCATCGTTTCCCTGCGCCGTGATCGCGCCGCGCTGGCGCTGAGCTTTATCTTACCGATTTCCTTTTTCAGCATCTTTGCCGCGATCTTCGGCGGCCAGCGCGACTCCACGCCCAGAATCACCGTTCTCGTCGTCGATGAGGATCAAAGCCAGGCGTCGCAACAACTGGTCCACGCTCTTCAGCTCGAGAGCTCGCTCGTAGTCATGACGCGGCCAACATCCAAAGAAAAACCCGCAACGGCGGATTACACAGCTGCAACAGCGGAGGCCGCTGTGAAGGCCGGCGACGCGCCGGTCGCGCTCATCGTTCCTAAAGGCTTCGGCCAGAATCCCATCTCCTTCGGTCCCGCGCAAACTGGCTCGGGCATTCAACTGCTCAATGATTCCAGCGACATCATCGCTCCGCAAATGGTCACGGGACTTCTGCAAAAAGCTGCGATGACCTCCATGCCCGTTGCAATGGCTGAACAGGGCATGAAGTATACCGACCGCTACATCGGCGGCCTCACGCCCGAGCAACGCAAGACGATGGAATCGAATCTCGACGCTTTGCGCGAACTCCAGAAGAACGGCGGCCTCAACACCGCAACGTCATCCGGCAATTCTTCCGGCGGCGGCATCATCTCTGTCCACGAGCGGGCCGTAGTTGGGGAGAACAAGAAGAGTCCGATGGTCTCCTTTTATGCGGCGGCCATCGGCGTCATGTTTCTTCTCTTCACGGCCAGCGGATCGGCTGGAGTCCTGCTCGATGAAGCGGACTCTGGCACTCTCGATCGCGTGCTCAGCTCGCATATCACCATGACCACGCTGCTTGCCGGGAAACTTACATACAACACTCTGCTCGCCTTCACACAATTGACGGTCATGTTCCTCTGGGCCTGGGCTGTCTTCCACGTCGATCTTTTCAGTCACATTCCAGGCTTCATCGTCATGGGCCTCAGCACGGCCGTCGCCGTGGCCGCATTCGGCATGCTGCTGGCCAGCCTCTGCCACACGCGTGCACAACTCGGCGCAGTGTCGACGCTGCTCATCCTCATCATGTCGTCGGTCGGTGGCAGCATGTTTCCGCGCTACCTGATGCCCGAATCGATGCAGAAGGCCGGCCTCTTCACCATCAATGCGTGGGCCATCGATGGCTTCACGAAGGTCTTCTGGCGCGATCTGCCGATTACCGCTCTCTGGCCGCAGGTCTCGGTGCTGCTCGCAACGGGCATTGTCCTCTTTCTCATCGCCCGCCGCGTCGCCCGACGGTGGGAGTTCGCCTGAACAGCGCCGGCCCTCGGACTACAACCGCGCGCACGCGCGAGCCGGCCCCACCGCAGGTGGTTACACTGAGTAGGATATGCAAGTTCGATCTGGAAACGAGATTCGCGAGCTGTTTTTGCGCTTTTTTGAGTCGAAGGGCCACCGCCGCGTGGCGTCGTCTTCGCTGGTGCCGCACAACGACCCGACGCTGCTGTTTGCCAACGCGGGGATGAACCAGTTCAAGGATCTGTTTCTTGGCGCGGAAAAGCGCGACTACACGCGCGCGACCACTTCGCAAAAGTGCGTGCGCGCCGGCGGCAAGCACAACGACCTCGAGAATGTCGGCTTCACGCGGCGGCATCATACGTTCTTCGAGATGCTCGGGAACTTCAGCTTCGGCGACTACTTCAAGCGCGAGGCGATCCAGTTTGCCTGGGAACTGGTGACGAGCGAAGAGTGGTTTGGCATTCCCAAAGATCGGCTGTACGTGACGATTTTCGAGGGAGCGGATGGCGTGCCGCGCGATGATGAGGCCGAGCAGTATTGGATTGAAGCGGGCGTAGCGAAGGAGCGGATTTTTCAGTACGGCGCGAAGGATAATTTTTGGCAGATGGGCGAAACCGGGCCCTGTGGCCCCTGTTCGGAGATTTTTTACGACATGGGCATCGAGGCTGCGGAGACGCCAGGAGTGGACAAGCCGTTTGGGCACGACGATGCGCGGTACGTAGAGATTTGGAATCTCGTCTTCATGCAGTTCGATAGAGTTTCTGCGCCAAAACAATCGGGGCTGCTTGCGGCGAGACTTCCACATTTTAAATTGCAGCCTTTGCCAGAACCTTCAATCGACACAGGTATGGGTCTAGAACGTATTGCGACAGTATTACAGGGTAAGCTCAGTAATTATGAGAGTGACTTATTCGTGCCGCTCATCGAGGCCGCGGCTCGATTAACTCTCCCTGAGATCGCTGGCGTTCAGAGCCTTTACGGAACGAAGTCGATGACGATACCCGACGAAGCGTTATTGGGGCAGGATTCGCCAGTCGAAAAACTTATTGGCAATGCCTCATTGAGGATCATCGCCGACCACGCTCGCTGCGCTACCTTTCTAATTAATGATGGCGTAGTTCCGTCTAACGAAGGCCGAGGCTACGTGCTACGCAAGATCATGCGCCGCGCTATCCGCCACGGCCGCCTCCTCGGCCAGGAAAATCCGTTTCTCTTCGAAATGGTCTTCGCCGTCCGCGATCTGATGCAGGGCGCGTATCCCGAGCTGAAGGATTCGGCGGAGCGCGTAGCGAAGGTGGTGGAAGCAGAGGAAGGGCAGTTTGCTAGGGTCTTGGAAAAGGGATCACAAGAGTGGAACCAGCTAATCATTCAAAAGATCAATGAGAATTTCAATAAGGAATATGAGTTTAGGTCGGAAATCGAAAAAGCTGCGCCGCCGGACATTGCGGAACAGATGCGTGTCACGACTGCTGCGATGCTCGACATGAGCAAACCCGCCCTAGAGACCGAGGAAGCTATAACAAAGATATACTCGCCGCCGCTTGCTGCTCCTTTGCTTGAACGCCTGCGCGAACTTCGAACTGCAAAGCCAAGCATCTCGGGCAATGATGCCTTTCACCTTTATGAAACCTTCGGCCTTCCGCTCGACTTCATGGTAGACGCGGCACGCGACGCCGGAATCGCCTTCGACATGGAGGGTTTCGAAAAGGCTCGCGCCGAAGAGCAGGCTCGCGCCCGAGCTTCTTGGAAAGGCGGCCCCCAGAAGACCGCCAGCCCTGCGTTTCGCGATCTGCCGAAGACCGCCTTTGAGGGCTATAAACAGCTCACTTCGACCAATTGCGAAGTGCTCGCCATCGTCAAAAACGGTGCGGGTGTTCCTGCTGCCTTTGCCGGCGATGAAGTCGAAGTCGTCCTCGATCACACCAGCTTCTATGCCGATTCGGGTGGTCAGATTGGCGACACCGGTTGGTTCCTCTCTTCGGACGGGAATACTACTATCGCGGAGATTGTCGGTTGTGTCGCCCCTGTCCAGGGCGTGCGTGCGCACAAGGCGCTGCTGAAACAGTCGCTCGCTCTCGGGGATCGCGTTAACACCGTCGTTGACGGCGAACGCCGTGACGCCATTCGCCGCAACCATACCGGAACACACTTGCTGCACGCGGCGCTTCGTCAGGTACTCGGCACGCACGTCAAGCAGGCTGGTTCCGCAGTGCATCCCGACCGGCTGCGCTTTGACTTCTCTCACTTCGCCCAGGTTGCCGATGAGGAACTGGAAGAGATCGAGTCCATTGTGAACCGCGAAGTTTTGAAGAACGCTACCGTCGAGACACTCGTCGATGTGCCGATCGACGTGGCTGTGAATGAGTACCATGCCATGGCGCTCTTCGGCGAGAAGTATGGCGACAAGGTCCGCGTGGTGAAGCTGTCGGATGGATTCTCGACTGAGCTTTGCGGTGGTACGCACACTGCGGCGACGGGCGAGATCGGCCTGTTCAAACTTACGGGCGAGACATCGGTTTCCTCCGGCGTGCGACGGATTGAAGCGATCAGCGGCATGGGATCGCTTGACACGTTTCGTCGCGACTTTGCTGTTGCGCAGTTCGCTTCGCAGATTGTTGGGTCTCCTGACGGCAATCTTTCGGATGGGCTTCGCGCCCGGCTGGCCGCGCAAGAAGACGAACTCAAGAAGCTGCGACGCGAACTGGAAGATTCGCGGATGAAGTCTGCTGCCGGTGGGCTGGACGAAGCTGTCAGTCAAGCAACCGAAGTGAAGGGCGTCAAGGTCCTGACGCATCGCGCCGACAATCTTGAGCGCGGCCAGTTGCGGACGCTGGTCGACAACCTGAAGCAGAAAGCCGGTGAGGGCGTGGTCGTCTTGGCATCGGCGCAACCGGAAGGCAAGGTTGCCATCATCGCCGGCGTTACGCCGGGGCTGGTCAAGCGCATTCAGGCTGGCAAGCTCGTCGGCGCGGTCGCTAAATTTGTGGGTGGCTCGGGCGGCGGCAAGCCCGAGATTGCCGAAGCCGGCGGCAAAGACCAGTTGCAGATTGATGGGGCACTCAAAGCTGTCCCTGAGATTGTTGCTTCGCTGTTGACCTAAGGAACTGGCATTCCCTAAGCGGCTAAAGCCGAAAATCGAAGTCGGCTGTTGCTGTACGGGCTGAAGCCCGTACCCTTCAGCGCACAATTTGTGACAGGTTCTAAGAGCGCGAGCCTCAATCAGGCCGGCTTTTCAATTGCGCAAAACTAAAGGCTGCGGTCTCCTACAGCCCCAGCTTGATTGTGGTGGATTGGGCAAGCTACCGAGTTCAGTGTGCGCCGCTTCCCCCGCGGACCGGAAAGCTGTAAGCCACGCCGAACGAGACAATTGGATATGTTTCGAGCGGATTCAAATCGCTCTTCCATTTCGCAATCTGCGCGGCCAGGCTGGTTTGAACGTCTTGCGCGGTCGAATTCGAGGTGTCTTGTACGTTGCCGCACTGGGTTTGCGCCTGATCCTGGCAGGCCCAACCCGACAACGTTACGTTGATTGCGGGCGAGCCGATGAGTGCGATCCCAACCTCAACCGGGAACGACCAATGGCGGTCGCCTCGAGGGATCGTGTTGCCCCAGCCGGTGGTGATCGTAAACGCCGGCTTGGTTGAATTCAGGTGAAGGTATCCGTCCGCGTTCAACGGTGTTGCTCCAGTGGTTGGATTGGCGTTCGCGGAGTAATAGGTCGCATCGTCGAACGTGAAGCTGGTGCCACCGGCTGCGACCGAGGTCCCCGAGACCTTGTTGTTATTGACTACCAGCAGGCCGGGGCTTATGCGAAAGCCCTTACGAAATGGATAAATATCTGCCGAAATATCTGCCGAAACCAGGTTCAGCTTAGCGTTCGCGTCGAATCCGCTGGTGGTGAAGTTGGTGGAATAGTAGAAGGCGTTGCCGTATGCGCGCACATTCAAATGTTGATTGATATTGGTGGTTATCTGCAATCCCGGACCGAGGGTGCCGACGCTGCCGCCAATGGCTACCCTTGAAAATGGCCCGTTGATCCGACCATTTTGAACCGTCGCCGCCGGACGGTATGTTCCGCCGCCCGTAGTATTTGGTCCATCGGCAATCAGGCTTGACGACTCGAAGGAAGATTGCGCGGCCAGGGATGAAGCGGCCAGAAGAATGTTAATCGACACCACAACTATCTTTTGTTTCAACATATGTACCCCCAGAATTTATAGGTAAACAGAGCTTTCGTCAGACCCGGCGTCCGCCGCCCAGCAGTTGGCAACCCGGTACTCATATCTTTGGATGACGAAAGTGCTATCAAAACTTACCATGAGGGGAGATACATTGTTACTTAAAGGCCATAACGCCTGTTACGGAAGATGTAGACAGCGGTGCGCCCCAACCTTGACTCGAGATACGGGGCTGGTAGTCATGCACGACGATTCCCCGAAAGAAATGCCTTAAGCTTGCGCATGTTCAGAATTGAAATCGAACCCGAAGCGAGATCCAGAATCCGCCGGCAGCTGCTCGCCTGGTACGACCTGAGCCAGCGCGATCTGCCGTGGCGGCGCAGTCGCGATCCCTATGCCATCTGGGTCTCCGAAATCATGTTGCAACAGACCCGCGTCGCCGTCGTGGTCGATCGTTATCAGGCATTCATGACCCGGTTTCCTACTCTGGTTTCGCTGGCCTTGGCCACCGAGCAAGAGGTGCTGGCTCTCTGGAGCGGCCTTGGCTACTATCGCCGCGCTCGCATGCTTCACAAGGCCGCGCAATTCGTCGCCGCCAATCGCGAAGGCAACCTGCCCACCACTGCAGATCAGCTCCGCCTTCTTCCCGGCATCGGCAATTACACGGCGGCCGCGATTGCCAGCATCGCCCATGGCGAGTCGATCCCTGTAGTCGATGGCAATGTGGAGCGCGTCCTGTGCCGCCTTCAGGGTTGGGAAGCCGTCGGCCGTTCCGGTGCGGCGGCGTTGCGGCATAAAGTTGACTCCGTGGCAACGCAGATCCTTGATCCCCGACGTCCCGGTGACTTCAACCAGGCTTTGATGGAACTCGGCGCCACTATCTGTGGTCCGCGCGATCCCCAATGCCTGGTTTGCCCGCTCTCGCCCGATTGCATTACGCGCGGCGAGCACAAAACGCAAGCCAGGCCGCGTATGCTCAGCAAGGAGATTTCTTACGCGCTTGCGGTGCGCACAGGGAAACTTCCCGGCTTCACCAATCGCGAAGTTCTGCTGGAGCAACGGCCCGATTCCAACACCGTAATGCCTGGAATGTGGCAGCTTCCCGTTCTTCGCGAAGCTGCGGTGCCCGAATCGGAGTTGCGCATGACTGTGCGTCACGCAATCATGCAGGTCAACTACTACGTGCGCATCCGCACCGTGTTTGAGGACGATGTTGATGGGTTCACCATTGCGGAAGGCCGCCGGTGCTGGGTTCCGCTCATCAACGCGGCAGGCATGGCGCTCACTGGCCTGACTCGGAAGGTGCTCAGCAGGGCGCATCTGTTGCCGGTGGCGCCGCTTGAGATTTTGACTCTGAAAGCTGCGGAAGACCCGAGTTGAAGAATGTCTGCACATGCGCATCGTAAAATCGATGCGTCTGAAAAATCTTTTCCGATTGAGCATCTTTGTCCCTTCTCAATTCCCGCTTCACGGAGATTGAATGCACTCGAAGTACATCGTTTTTCTAGCGACCGCAATCCTCGTTACGGCGTCCATGGCGCGCACTCAGGAATCTGGCACCGTTCCGAACGTCCCCGGCCTTGCGCCTGCCGCGCGCGCGGCTGCTGCTTCCATCGATCCCGAGAAGATTCGCGCCCAGGTGCGCTTTCTTTCGCTCGATCTGCTGGAGGGGCGCGGACCCGGCACACGCGGCGCGGAGTTGGCAGCGGAATATATTGCCACCCAATTTGCGCTGGCCGGACTTAAACCTGCAGGCGACAACGGCACCTATTTCCAGCCGGTCCCGCTCTTCGCAGTCCACACGGATGAAGACAAAACCAAGTTCGCTTTTGTGCCTGCGAGCGGTCAACCAGTGGATCTTGCCTATGGCACCGAGATCGTCGCGAAGGATCAGACCGGACGGCCCACGGCCGACTTCGACGCTCCCATCGTCTTCGTTGGCTACGGGATTCACGCGCCTGAGTACAACTGGGATGACTACGCGGGCCCAAACGGAACCGAGATAGACCTCAGGGGCAAAATCGCGCTCGTCATCGTCAACGAGCCGCCCTCCGAGGACGAGAAGTTCTTCAAGGGCAACGCGCTCACCTACTACGGCCGTTGGACCTATAAATACGAAGAAGCCGCGCGCCGTGGCGCCGTCGGCGTGCTCATCATTCATCGCCGCGACCTCGCCAGCTACGGATGGGAGGTTGTGCGCAACTCGCAGGCGATCGAGAAGAGCTATCTGCAAGGCGACCCTGCCGCCACCTTGCGCGCCGCCGCATGGATCCAGCACGACGTAGCTCAGCACCTGTTTACGTTGGCCGGTCTCGGCGACCTCGATCAGGCCATCGACCGCGCCGGCAAGCGCGGGGCATTCCATGCCGTTCAACTTTCGGTCAACCTTCGTGGCCATATAGAAAGCCGCGTGCGCCGCTACGTCAGCTCGAACGTAGTCGCGCGCGTTCCCGGTGCCGCACCTGGGGGAAACTCCGTCCTCTACACCGCGCATTACGACCACCTCGGCATCGACCCTGACGCCAAAGGAGACAACATCTACAACGGCGCTGCGGACAACGGCACAGGCTGCGGCATCCTGCTTGAAATGGCGCGCGCCTTTGCACAATCTACTCAGCCGCCGCCCCACGAGATGTACTTTGCCGCCGTTACTGCGGAGGAGCAGGGCCTCCTCGGCTCGCAATTCCTCGGCATGCATCCACCGGTTCCGGCGCGTCAGATTGCGCTCGATCTCAACTACGACATGCTGCTGCCCATCGGCGTGCCGCGCTCGGCTGACTTGAATGGAGCCGAGCGAATCGACTTCTGGCCTACTGTCGAAACCGTTGCCAAGGCATTCGATATTCAGTTGCTGCCCGATCCGACGCCGATGGCCGGTCACTACTACCGCAGCGATCACTTCTCGCTGGCGCGCGTCGGCGTGCCTGCGTTTTCGGTCGATCAGGGCGAGCTCTATGAAGGCCACGACGAGGCTTGGGGCCACGCGCAAAGCGAGGACTTCGTCGCGCACCACTATCATCAGCCGAGCGACGAATACCGTGCCGATTGGGATTTTCGCGGCAACGCCAAGATGGCTCGATTCGGTTTCGTTCTGGGTTGGCTGGCGGCTGAACAGGCGAAGCCCGTCGAGTGGCTTCCTGGCGACGAATTTGAAGCTGCGCGGAAGTAGGCAAGCGAAGCGAAGTAGCGGAGCAGGCGCGCGAAGCGCCATTCGCCTCACGCGCAGTGCCGCTGGACGCGCAGTCCCGTCAGTAGTAATCTGCGCAGCTAAGAAAATACCCGCACTGCGTGCACAGGAGCTTGCAGCGATGCCCGGTGAGCCGGTGCGAACACGTGGGACACACCTGGCTATGATGCTCGATGGGGCGGTCAACTCCCTCGTCGCAAGCCGCACCGTTTTGTGAAAAATTGCGCGCAAAATCCCCATCGAGGGCGAGGGGCCTGTGTGGAAGCATGCCCGAGAGATTAGCATAGAGATGTAGGCAGCCCGCCAGCGGCATTGCGGCAGGTGCCTGAAGGATCAACTCTCCGCGCCGCCAGCGATTCTCCAAGGGCGACGCATCAATCACCCCCACAAACACCGGATTCCGGAACCCCAAGGAGGGTCTATGGCAAGCAAGGCAAGTGCGGTTTGGACTGGCTCGTTGAAAGAA
>Ga0182030_10004548_pt1 | contig 29553 bp, 43 predicted proteins | sample 812S3MmetaG_FD_121299 | JGI IMG/M metagenome (GOLD analysis project Ga0182030, IMG submission 121299) | Permafrost microbial communities from Stordalen Mire, Sweden - 812S3M metaG (Illumina Assembly) | ecosystem: Environmental > Terrestrial > Soil > Wetlands > Permafrost | place: Sweden...
GAGGATGTGAGGGGTGGGGGGATGGGTGAGAAGGAGAGCGAAGCGGATAAGGGGTGGGGGGTGATGGGGATTTTTAGTTGTTGTGTTGGGGGGAGGAAGGAGAGTTCATGATTGAGATAGAATAGATGGGAAGGGAAATTTTCATATCATTGTGGAGTTGGAGTGGAAAAAGTGGGTACACATAAGCATATTGGTGTCTGTCATTTATTTGTTGGAGTACGGAATGGATGGGTTTGGGAAAATGGATTCACTAGAGCAGGAGTTTCAATGGCGATCTGATTTAGAATTGCAATCATTTCCTATCCTCTCTATATTTATTTATCTGTCTCTCGCATCTTTGGTGGCTTTGTCATCCCTAAGTTGCATCTTTTCTCCATTCGCGTGAACTTTCATTGAAGTTATAAGAACTCAATCTGATCCGAAGAAGTGGGCTTTAAAAAGGCACTCAGAAATGCCAATGGTAAGATCGATAGGTTCGCGTACCATTGTCGAATACTTCTGGCGATTTTGCAAACGGAGGTCAATTTGAGCTTTGTGTAACCCACAAATTTCAATCTCCTCCCAAACCACGACACCCCCTCCAACCTAAAAATACCCCATAACACCTTTATCCAACCCTTCCCTCTAAAAACCCACCCATCAGCTCGTAAAACCACGCAAAACCCTCAAGCGCCTCAGCCACACACCTCTCCGTAAACAACCAATCAGCGCTCACCCTTCGTGACCAGCTCAGCCCTACAACCCCTACCACCCACCAACATACGTGGGGGCTCAACCAACGACTCCGCCACAAAATATGCAAGTCATCGCTCCTACCACAAGCATCATCTGCAAGTCATCGATTCCTACTCCGATACCTCGTCTCTTCCTCTTCCGAATTCTCTCTCGCTATTTGTGGAAACCCCCCTGTGAAAACGTGGGGATTAAAACTCCGAAAGCTGCGCCACGACATTTATGCACGTCATTGATCCTGTTTGAGGTGCGCCTCTTCCCTTATTCTCTTTTCGATTCCGGTGATTGGAGTGATTGGGGTGTTGGGTAACGTGTGGTAGGTGGGTTCTTAGATAGGGTTTTCAGCCTCCATTTTTAGTTCCTACGATTCCTTATGGAATACGCCAAGGTAAGTTGAGGCTCGTGCGATCCGTGATCCGTCGGACAGAGCCTCGTATGTATGCGGCTGGCTGGTAAGTGCTGGTAGGTATGTGTGGTGAGGAGGGGTAAAGGTAAGTGGGATATATAACTCCCCGTCTGGACCTCAATAATCCAACAAGCCATCCATCACATCCACACAAAACCAACCACCAATCAAACAACCCAGCAACGCACCATCAAAGCAATTACTTGACTCACACACATCCATCAATCAACCACCACAAACAATCAAAATGAAGTTCACATCATCCCAAGTCATCCTCCTCCTCGCCTTCAACTTCATCACCCCTATCTTCGCGGGTCTTACAAAGTCATTCATAGGTGACGTCGCAAAGGACGCTGGCAAGTCAGCTGTGACCCAGATGGCTAATACTGCTGCGAACAACGTCGCCACTGGTCTCGTTCACGACAACTCGCAACAGCCACCGTCTAAGAGAGAGGTTGAGGAGAGAGATGTTTGGGGATTGCAGGCTAGGGAGGTTGAGGAAAGGGAGGTCGAGGAGAGGAGTGTTGATCTTGAGGAGCGAGACATTGAACACAAGGGGAAGGGGAAGGGAAGCAGTGCCGTGAACCATGAGAGTCAGGATGAGGATGATGATCAACAAACCAATGACAATACCTGGGGAAAGAGAGATGTGAAGGAAAAATTTGCTGCCAGGACTGTTCAGTGGACTGCATAAGCGTTCTAAACCTACCACTCTCAAATTTAGGGAGGATGAGCTTTCTTGTGTGAGTAGTAGTAAAAGTGGAGGCGTGGCGCAAAGGTGTTGGTAAAAGTCTTGATTTATTTGATTTTAGACCGAAAAAGCATGCTTTCCTATCAATTTTTGTCTTCGTATCGTGACTAGTTGCTTCTATTGTCTCGTATCACTGATGAGCTCTTGTTAGTTAGGCCTTTGGAGAGAGTTGGACTTCTCTGTCCTTAGGACTTACAGGTGTTTGGCAATTTATTGAACAGACTGCGGTGGATGAGGCTACCTCATCAGTCCTCCGTTCGCCAAACTGCGGAAGGAATTTGTTGAATGAAGAAGCCACTGGAGCCAATCACCCTCAACACCACTAACCCCTTCTCCGTTAAACTCTAGTTGATTGCCGTTCCGATATTCCTTTTGCAGGAAAGGGTATCTTTGACAGTTGGTGATTTTTGGGGCTCTGCTGGTATCACGCTTGTTTCCATTGCGCTGGTCTTGCTGTAACTCTCCAAAGTATTGCACAAAGTAATAATCTGAAATAGATCGCGCTCGTCTTCTGGAATTGAAAAAGACGTGTTCATCTTCAAAGACTAACAATCATCGGGGAAAAGTAGGCACCGTATGCATAGAACCAGGTAAGTTTCCACACTGGCATAACAAGACTATTTTGACGGCCAACACGAGAGAGATCCCCACGACGTTAATTGACATGAAAGGTGCAACCCCAAACCTGGTGAACGAGTTATGGTAATCAAATACCGATTTGCCATCAATATAAATGAATCTGGAGGGCCCTAATTTGAGTCGTGAGGGTTCGATCTCACTCGTCACCCTTACCATTTGCTCAAGTACATCACTGAAAGGTGCGGTATCTTCCTACCTTACGGAGTACGCATTGGGCCAGGCTCCCAGGTCCCTGGAAATTGAAGGTCGCAGACGAGACAAATTATAGATTGTGTGAGTTCCAAATCGCAAGGTGCCAACCTCAAAGCAAACTTATAGCGCTGGGCCCTTGGCAGGATACTTTACCCTTTATTAGGAAAAGTCTGCTACCTAGAACACAAAATTCGATGAATTTGGAACCTTGCGAAACAATTCGAAGTACGACTATGATAACGGCTGTTGGGTTTTATGCAGGAAACAGGTATAAGGGTAATCGAGAGCAGAGGTTGAAGCCCCAATTTTAACGTTTAAGTGCATTTTCTGGAGAAATCGTTGTTAGAGTATGAAAATGTGAATGTCTGAAGGTTGGGGAATAATTGGTATATCCATTTGAATAGGCTTTATATCATCCCTCCCAGATTGCATCTTGTGTATCCAGTCCCCTGTGCGGTAAAAATGCAGGTGACCGAGTCATCGTGGTACAAGTGTCCCGTATCCTATAGCAGAGAGAACGAGATCCAACACCGAAACGCGCCAGCCGCTATTCATCCACAAGACGAGGGCTGCCTCATCCGAAAGCTTCATAAAGGCCGTGTCCCGACAACGAAATTAAAACTGAGGGGATGAAGACCAGCGAGCCCTCAGGCCCTGCTGCCCCTTGAAATTTAGAGCAATGGCCCTTTACGAAGGAATCCAATTCATAGTAAATTTCCCAAGAGGATACAATAGGCCTTCATATACATCAACGATAGCTCTAAAAATAGGCCCTATAGGATTCAGGAGCTTCCCAAATCCTAAAGGATTTTGTCACGTGACCGTGCTCTAAGCATGCGCCACTGTTCCCTGACAAGGAGTGCATCCGCAGGAGATGATGAGCCTCGTTGCACGGCATACGACTGAGATGAGTGAGCCCATGTATAGAAGGATCACTCAAGCTCCCTCGTGCTACAATGCTCACGGACACTTGTCCATCTGTCGGAAGTCAAAGCCGTGCAGCTCAGAAAAGGGCCAAAAACAACTTGCCGATATAGCTTTACACTTGGGGCCGATCAAGATCCTAGAAGAGGAGTAACGGCGAAAACCGTGATGGAAACGAAGAAACGAAGTTGCTTGTTGCCGTATTATGAATACTCTTTGTAGTACTACTAGGCGGTTGGGCGGGTAAGCACCTCATCGACCCCCATTTTTCATTAGATCTGGAATTAGGCGTCAGTTTGAAAGATGCTCAATATGTAATTCAATCCAGCGACATTGTCCTTGAAATAGTTAATATTTGAATGCATTTGTTCATTTATTAATTTTTTATCTTGGAATGATTGAAATGCGTTACGCCAACGCGTTCATCCTGTTGCTGGCCCAAATAGGGTCGGTACATTCAACTTACTTTCCTCCTAAACCAGAAGGTGTGGTCGTCTTGAAGTCCAAATTCCACGAAAATGTGACCATCTCATACAAGCAGGTCAGTCGTTTCTACCTGCTTATAGAAATCTACTCATGGAATAGCCTGGCATTTGTGAAACGACGCCAAATGTGAAGAGCTACTCTGGCTACGTCCATTTACCCCCGGGACTGCTCAGTGACATCGCTGGAGAGACTCAGGATTATCCTATCAATACGTGATTGCTCTAAAACTCGTTTAAACGCCTTCACTAACAAGATTAGCTTCTTCTGGTTCTTTGAGGCTCGCAAAGATCCTGCAAATGCACCGCTGTCGATATGGATCAACGGCGGGCCCGGGGGATCATCTATGATGGGACTTCTTCAAGAGAATGGCCCTTGCTTCGTGGGAAACGATTCAAACTCTACGTATCTGAACCCCTTCTCGTGGAATAATGAGGTAAATATGCTATACCTTGATCAACCGAGTCAAGTAGGGTATTCATACGACGTTGCTACCAATGGAACCCGCAATATCGATACCTGGGAAAATAAACCAGCAGACTTCAGCGATGGGTATCCAACACCTAACAACACGTTCCTGATAGGGACCTTCGCGAGCCAAAACGAGAACTTCACCGCTAATTCAACGATTCATGCTGCTCATGCTATCTGGCATTTCGCCCAGACTTGGTTCGAGGAATTTCCATTCTACAAACCCGAGACTGAGAGGATCCATCTGTGGACAGAAAGTTATGGTGGGATATATGGCCCCGCTTTCTTTGGCTTCTTCCAAGAGGAGAATGAGAAGATCGCAAATGGGTCTATCTCTGAGCCGGGGGCTCATTATCTTCATCTGGACACTCTGGGTATAATCAATGGATGCATTGACTTTGCATATAGACAATTGGCGTCTCTTGATATGGCTTACAACAATGTAAGAGCATCCCATCCCAAATGACTACTGATGCTTATGCAAGAAGACATATGGTATTAAATCTATCAACGATACCCAATACGCTACAGGTGTAGATGAATTCTGGAAGCCCGGTGGTTGTAAGGACCAACTTGCAGATTGTCGAGAAGCAGTTGGAAAGGGCGGATCTGGAGCAGAAAATAAAGATGCCGACGAGATTTGTTCGGCTGCCATGGATTATTGCGATGAACATGCCGACAAGGTCTTCGAACAGCATAGTGATGTGAGTTGCTCCGGCTTCTAAATACCTGAACTAATGGTATAGACTCCGAGGGGCCGGTTCGATATTGCTCATCCAAGAGCTGATCCTTTCCCACCTCCATGTTGTGTGATCCTTCTCAGGTTGAAAATATAACACTGACCTGCTATCTAGACTTATACGGCTTTTTGAATCAGCACTGGGTCCAAGCTGCCCTTGGCGTTCCGGTGAATCATACTTCCTCATCAGGGGCCGTGAGCCATGCATTTCATTCTACTGGGGATTACGCTCGAGGGACGAGTCTTGATTCATTAGCGTACCTTCTTGATAGCGGCGTCAAAGTTGCAACCATGTACGGTGATCGCGATTGGGCATGCAATTGGCTCGGCGGTGAGCGCGAAGTCCTGGATGTGGAGTATTCAGGCGCAGAAGGCTTCAGATCAGCTGGATATGAGCCCGTTGTGTACGGCTCAGAGAGTTCGATTGGTGGTCAAGTGAGGCAATATGGGAATTATTCGTTCGCGAGGGTCTATCAGGCTGGGCATGAAAGTAGGACTCTCTTTTCACAATGACTTGAGTTCTGGCTGAGTATTATACACAGTACCATCATACCAACCAGAAGTATCATACGAGATCTTTATGCGGGCAACCTTCAACAAGGACATTCCGACAGGTCTCTTCGACATTAACGATAACTTCCAAACGAAAGGGCCAGCGTCGGTGTTCCATATCAAGAACGAGCCGCCAGAATTCCCAAACTCTATCTGCTATATCCTAAATAAGGGGACTTGTACGGAAGAACAATATGCACAAGTACTTAACGGGACGGTCTTGGTCAAAGACTTCGTGGTCGTGGAGTATGATGTTGAGGCTGGAAATAATAGGGTTGGGATTTCTGATAACACAGAGATGGCGGCCCAGAAAGTACTAGGCCATTGAGGCCACCACAAAATCCAGAGAGGGAGAGACATACATGAGGCGATCAAACTGCCACGTACTAGGGGCTTATTCCCGAATCATACTCCACCATCAGTGCACCACACGTCCCGAGACAATGCCAATCACAATCCTAGTCTCTTTCTCTTGACTGTATGATTCTCTCAATCCAATTATACTTGTACCTAATTCTCCACTATTTTCGCCTCCATCCCGTCTTACGATAAACCCCAGCGTATCGCCTTGCATTATGCCCCCTTGCAAATTACTATTCATAGAACCAACCACAACCCATGTATGAACCCTGAAAGATTCCCCGCCACAACGGCACAGAACCGTTATATTCTCGCCTCTCTGGTAAAATATGTACAGATGATGGAAAGATCAGCGTTGTCTAGACTTTGCAATACGATCTGTGCGATGCAGATTGAAGATCTGTTTCATGTTTTTTCTCCGGCTTTGACCTCCTGCGATGCGGGGGGGTTACATGGCAAATGTTTTGTTGGGTGGGTTTCTTGATGTGGTGGGTGTGCTGGGTGTCATTTTGATGACGTCGAGGCAGGTCGGGATAGATAAACTTTGTATGCAGGTTGTATCCTTGAAGTATTTTCACTTTTTTTTATGTACTATGGACTTATGGACTTTTGAGATAGGTCTCGGCAAGGGCGGCATTTATTAGAAGCCAAAGACAGGATACGGTGAGTATAATGGAAATGGAACGTAAGATGCAGTGAGCTATGAGTAAGCTCTATGGGGGTGGCCTGACGATAGTGTTGTCGCAGACACAAACGGGGTCGACGGAGAGGTACTTAGTACTCAATCTAATCCTAGTATATACCTCCTCTAGCAAACGGTCACCCCATTCTTGGTGATTCAGACTGTGGTTGAGAGACTTACTTTCCCTGTAAGCTCCATGGCACTTTCTTGGCTGCATGACAAGTAGCAAAATGACATGCTTGAGACCAACTTTCCCATAGCAAAGTAGATAGGAAACACCTCATACTGTGATGATAGCTTGTTTTATCTAGATATTATTATGGGCTCTCCTCTCCACTTCACTGTCAAAACTCGTATTTCAAGTTTCTCGTATTGAAGAGAAGAAACATGTGCTGTTTCTAGGAGAGACCTGACCATTGTTTCCACTCCAATTGAAGTGATCTTTGTCCTTCTTTTTCTTCTCAGCTCGCTACATCCACTCGTTGAGGTCGAACAAAATCGCATCTATTCTCAATTGGTAAGAAAATGCTTCTTTTTGGGACATATTAGATATTTAATGTCGATTGTCGGACTTCCATGATATTTTTGAGACAAGTGGGCGTCATCCAGTCAACATCCTTGGCTGGGTGCCACTGTGCCCCTCATCACGTCCCTGTCAAACAGCTTACCCGAGAAAAACCTTCCATCCTGCCAACATTTTGCCCCCCAGCCACCGTGAGCAGGTGCGGTGTGATAATTGCCTGTCATACCCAAACCTCTCGACAACAAACCAATTGACCCAACTTCCCGTTTGCTGCAGTGTGCAAACTTGTCATTCGTTCAAGAATCATTCGTGCATTCAGCTCCACTGCTCTGCGCAACCGACACTCGTTCATTCTTTACCTCGATACCTGAACCTTGGATGGCGAACATGAATTTAGCTGATGGCGAAAAGATCAGAGATAGTGAGCGAGGGCTCGTGAATACTGCATGTCTTCCAAGCTCATATCCTTCCGACGAGAAACGACCAAAGCAACCAAAGCAACCAAGCAGGATGCCTTCGATTCGACGTTTCCTCTGCACCCTCCTCGTCCTCTCCATCTTGACACTTGGCCTGGTTTCTGCAGCTTCGAATGGCAGATTCCCTCGGAATCCCACCCCTGAGGATAAGCTGCGGTTCCAGGAGCTGTTGAGCAGTGTTGAGCCTTCGTCACTTCACGATGTGTTGCACGAGCATATGGAGAAATACAAGCACGGGGTTTTCAGGGAAGACAGGGCTGCGTTGGCTGTTGTTCACCAAGCAGATGCTGTGGTAGCAACCAGCTTGATTGAGTTGGCAAAGAGACAGGCTGGGAATACCAACTCATCTTCTGCGTCGTTAGCAGTTTCAACTACAACAGCAGTGGCTACAACGGAAGTTACTTCGACTCTCATCAGCTCTATTACATCAAGTACCGTGGTCTCTGAGACATCGTCCCCGTCCTCAACTTCGCCATCGACAAGCTCACAGAGCACCTCAGTCAGCACATCTCAATCAACCTCTACTCGAGTTGAAACGACAATAAGCTCCTCTCTTATTATCTCGAGTTCGTCGACCACAGTAGCGCCCTCAACAACCACCTCAGGTATGTATGAAAGCGCCCCAGCCGCCTACCCGCTCGCTTCTTCACCTTCTACTGCGTCTCATTCTGTGATGGACTGCGGCGATATGTATCGGGGTTCAAACTCGTCGTCCGCAACTTCTAGCCTTCTTTCTTCGGTGTCGGAGTATGTATTTGCTTCAGGCGCTCCAACTTCGGTGCTCTTGAGTCCTTCTGTAATTTCTACGAGTTCCGCGTTTCCTTATGCCGCACGCACCTCCATTGCGGATAATGTTACGTTGGCTTATACTCCAAACATTCCCTCTTCGCCGGCGAACTCTACGTATCCAATAGCCACGTCGAGCTCTCCTGCGTCAGATAATTCCACATCTCCTTATTCTTCGGCTCGTACGGGGCCTCCTTATTTGAATTCTACTGCGTCTAATTCTGCCTTTTCAAATCTTACCTCTCCTTCTGGCTATTTTAACTCTTCTTCAGGCTCTGCGTCGCCTACCAATTCCTCGAGCTCTCCTTCTTATTCTAATATTACCTCTTCCTCCTCGAAATCTAACAGCGTCGTAGCCTCCACTTCTGGATCTGAATCTCAATCCAAGTCCTCACCCCCATCCAGCAGTCCTTCACCAACTTCGCAAAGTTCGCTCACGTCTCTCGAGCTTATCACGACAAAAATGCCAAATGGCTCTCCGACGACAGTCACCCGAACAACTGTCGTTCCGGCAGGTCAGGCGGACCAGACTGCCGTGGGTGGTTCAGCCAGCAGTACGAACGGGGCGAGTGCAAGTTTGCAGACAAACGCAGCAACCATAAGGAGTGCAGGGGCGAGCTATTTCGTAGGAGCAATTGGCCTACTGGTTTTTGGTGCATTATGATTGGGGAGTTAAGGGGGAGCATATTTGATTTTACAGCATTGCATAGCGGCGGGTCATCAAATTCAAACTAACGTCTCTCCTTCTAACGGCCGCGATGGCGCTACGGATACACGGATTTTATGCTGGATAAATTGATAATAGATTGGATTACTGGATCCACTGATATTGCATCACTGCATGGAATGTTTATGGGAAGGCATATTATGGAGGATATGCGTACTAGGCATGAGATAGTGGGCATGATAATGGTACATCATGATCAGTGTATTAGCAGGAAGACAAAAGCCATTGGCGCGTGGATGGCATGGTAAAGCTAATGCATAGAATATGAATACGACTGTACATCAATTCTCAAACAAAGCGTATTCGTGATGTGAAATTTCATTCCTATAGGGGTGGGTAGGTGGGTCTCGTATTTCTGGTTTCCATTCCCTGGACATCTCGTATTTGAACTTCATGAAACACGCGTCACCTTGGCACGCACGAACTTTGCATCCGATTTCTTTTTAACTCCATACCCAGTTGCCTGCTTCCGCTTTTCAATAACTTGCTGCATTTCGTGTTTAGACGTTTCGAGTATTCCATCCATACGCAAGATCAGTATTCGTGGCCAACGTTAGCCGTGAAACCAACCCCACATTTCATGAAAGACCAGCAGTTCCGCTCACAAAGATAGCTGGAGTTGGAAGTGAGATATGATGGATCCATAGCAGGGTACCAATATGAGGACGAATGAGTGTGTGATGCAAGAAAGGAAATCGAGCGTTCTGTAATGCAGTAGTTATTAGGTAGCGAAGATGATCGATTTCTTGAATGTGTGTATCTTGTGCTATGACTTGAGATACGGAGTGCCTTAGGCTGGAGAATAGAAGATTGAAAATTACTACTTCAGATAGATGGTTATTTATCTGCTGATGTGTGGAAGGCTAGGAACCTGGCGAGGTTCGACTAAAAGCTATCTAGCTTAGGTCAGTATGGTTGAAGAGCATGGTAACTTGAGGCAAGTGCTCATCAAAAGGGTTGTCGAATGTGTAGTGTGAGCGCCAATTGGGAGGGAGAAGGAGAGGCAGAGAGAGAGAGAGAGAGAGAGAGAGAGAGAATAAGCAAGATATTATGGTTTCAATACGGCATGATGGTTGATGGGAGAAGTTTTATGGGTGAGGTTTAGCGCTATAGAAAGGATATGGGGAATAATTTACTTTATGGAGGTTTGGTGAGGTTGTGGGCGATCGGAGCTGATAATATGTAGGAGAAGGATTGCGGTGTGTTTTATTACTTGATTAAATTAAGTGAATTTAGATGGTAGTTAATTGTTTTAGATGGTTTTGTTATTGGGGATTTTTGTTCGTGATGATTAATCTTAGGTGTTTAGCAGATTTGAGTGAGTTGGCTGGTTTTTCTTTGGGGTGGATGGGCTTTGAAGGGCTTGACGGCATTGGTTCCATAATAATAAACGGGCATTGTTGTAGGATCTTCACAACCCCTAATATTCAGGGGAACCTCGCTTAAATCCTCCGTTTTCCACACCACAATCTCAATTAACGGCATCAACTCCCTCTTGAATCTTAAGCATGAGTCTATTATCCCACGTATCCTCCCCCAAATTTACGCCATGAAACCTCCCAATACCCTCCTTTTCACCATCTCCTAATATTTCCTCTGCACCAACCCCCTCCGTCTCCCACGTCCAAAAACCATTATTCTCTTCATCCAGGAAATACTCTCCTCTTTCCACATCATCTATCTATACATTTTCCCTCGCTTTCCCCCATATTTCGATAGTTGAGGGCTCAGAACACGTTACAAAGCCGACCTGACAGCCACCGCCGCAGTGCGAGGTCGTGTTACCGCAGGATCCGTAAGTGTTGCAGCAAGATGTTAGGGTGGGGGAGGTGGGACAGGTGCGGGTGTTAGAAGAGCCGCATGTGCCGTCTAGAGTGATTATTAGGTTTGAGGGTGTGGGGCGTGCTCGAAGGTGAGGGTGTCAGATGCGTCAGTATCGGATCCGGTAGTGAGGTCTTCGTTTTGAGGCAGCCTATGTATTTTAAGAGTGTGTTACTGAGAAATTTAAGAAGAGGTTAGGAAGCGGAGGAGGGGAATACCGAGTGAGGAAATGCAGTTTCTACATTGAAATTTTAACCTAGCATCTATCCAAGGGATATTTACTTAGCATCAAAATTCTCTGGAGGCTTCATAGAGCCCGCGTGCCTTGACATAGTCTCTCCGGTACCGCCCTATAATATGAATTAGCTTGGGCTTCTGGGGAATAGAGATTAAGATCTAAATACCTTGACTTTACTCTTGGAAGCATCAAATAATCTCTGTTTTTCTGCTTAGGTCATAAACTCGACTTCCTTCTTAGTCTTCTTTTACATTCCTCTTTGCTGTCAGATCCAGGGCTTGCGTCAGATGTAGTTCAGCGCCACCAGCGTGTTCCCTGATATATTGTTACTCATAGTCTACCTATGTATGCCAGGGGAGCCTTCATAGACGCTGTGTACTTTGGTACAAGATCCTAAGCACCGTCGTAAGACATACCTTAGCTCTTCCGGAAGATTACCATGATAAAGGATATACCTTCCTACAGGCTGTTTCTGAGTCCCTAGATTGTTTTAGGTCAGGAGCTTCATCTGACTTCGGTGGATCTGTCTTAACAGTGCTCTCTTTGATGGCCTCAATGCCAGAATCTGCCGCTCGGTCCACGTTCTAGAAACTTAGATAAACTTAGTATTCTTGCCAGCATGTTCCGAGACAGGTTCTTCATTTACCTATTAAACCGATCAGTTCATTTTATCGGTCTATATCACGAGTTGAAATACCATGCTGTGGCTATCCAATCCATGCTTCGGATTTCTTTCTCTTCAGGTGACATTCCTGCCCTGTCCACGTTCGCCGCGGTCTTCGAGTCATGCAGCTAAGTCTCTGCTAAATAATTCATATCGATGGCCTTTAATCTAATGATTTGTAATAATGCCTTAACAAATGCAGCTTTTGGGCTTCAAATACTTTGGGAAAAGTGTAGAAAATTTGCGTGGTTAAAATTTGGGTTGCTCGTTGTCGATTCAATAATGTGGGGTAGTTGCTATTGCCTAGGATTTACGTGGCGTCTATATTTCGATGTTCGAAAACATGCTCGAAACATGAAGCAACGAAGTATGAAGAGACGATCCTTTAGAAGGAAAGTGGATTGGGTCTTCTACTTGCAAGGAGGATCATCTATTGTACGCTCCTGCGCCCATAGTCACATGCCTATCTCGATATCCATACTTTGGCATAGACCAACACCCTCTCGAACAGCAATCTCAACTCTGCCGACATCTCTAGCAAGAGCTATGAATACCGTATCCGACAGAGCAACCCGAAATCCGCTCCGACCTCCAGTCCTAGCATCAGCAACGCCATACCATAACAAAAATCACTGCTCCTAGCAAGATAATCATGTCGCCCAAACGAAGCTCAGACCCGGTTATAGGGGAGATTGAGACGTCTCATCCAGGACCAATTCTCGGCATGTCATGATGCTCCGAGAGATTCGACAGATATTTGTTCAGTTCCTCCACGCGTTGTTTGTGTGTCTTCACACCCTCCTTCTGTAATCTATCCTGCAACTAAATTATATGCAATCAGCTTCTATCCGCGATATTTGGAGGGAAACGTGAGGGGTAGGCCAGCGACCTGCACAGGGAAATGGAAAAGGGGAATGAAAATATAGAACATACACGTCTTCTCCTCATCTCTTCATAAGCCCTCTCCGCCGCTGTCTTGCCATCGCCTCCCTTTTCCTCCAACTCCCTCAATTGGTCCTCGTTCATATCCTCTCCTTCCCCCTTTCCACCTCTAACCATCTCCTTACTCGTGCCCGCATTTTCCTCTTCCAACGCCCTCTGCAGCGCCGTCTTCTTACTTTCACTCTCTGCTTCGGTTTCCTTCGTTTTGTCTTTCTTTTTCTTCTTCTTGATCCCAGCCGGTTTTGCGGCACCTTTTAGTTTGAGGCCGCCGCGGACAGCGGATGCGTAGTCGTCTGATGTCATTGTGTTGTGCTGTGGAGGATGAGTTTGAGGTTGAGGAGGCTGAAGATTATAGTACGCGAGCGCTAAACGCGGCAGAATTTATAGGCTTTGGCTCGCTAAATTCGCTAAGGATTCAGGGGCTGCTTCTTGAGAAATCTATTGTTTTGGGAGCTTTGTGCTTTTTCAATAGAATTAAGATATTCTATGTTCTCATTTTGTCAAGGAAAGATATAATAGATTGCATTTGTCATTTAAGACGGTCGGTTTTTGAAGGGTGTTTTCCAACGTAGGTATGTCCGAATAAATCTTCCACATTGGCACATTTGTTCAGCGATGAGTATTTGCTTTCTCCGTTGAATTGCAGTTAATTTTGGGGGGGCAAGTTACATGCAATGTTTTCAAATGCCTATACTGTCAACGGCCATCTTTGAACATGTCGGATTGTTTAGAATACATATCAGTAGAAGGAGGTTGAAAAAGGACTGGAAACGACAAGGGCCATGGCAAGCAATTCACTTGGATCGACTCCTCTGACTTTGGAGGCGAATACGGGCCGACACTTCAAAGGTGATGATTGAATATACAAGCCAAAGAATGAAGAAATCTACCACATTTGCCTCTCCTTTGAGCTTTGGCAACCTTCCCCACCATTGCATCGCATTGCAACAGACCGCTGTCAAGCACTGACTACAGACTACTAAGACCTGACATAGACAGAGTTGCTTGAGATAATAACAGGAAATCAAATTAAGTAGTCCAATTATTTTCTAGTTTCTCCTTTTGTGTCTCTTGCCATTTTCAGGTTGCAATTCTTCGTTCGTCGTAGTTGCCGAGCTTCTAACAACACAATGTCCCAGACGATTTGACACGTTGAGGAAGTTGCACTCTCTGGATATCAGGATTGGACATCCCATTGCTTCAGCTTCTGTAGAAAAATAGGATACGGATTGCCTCTTTGATCCTGCTTGCCACCCCTATTGTCCAACACGTAGTCGCACAATCAATTAGCCGCTCAACTCACCCCTCCCAGATGTCTCGCCCTCAACGACTCCCAGCTTTCTCATTTACGCCCTCTTCCCGGCCTGCAACCCCAAATAGCGCCACTATTGACGACACCGATATATCCATCGCGTTTGCCATACCTGCCTTGACACAAACCTCACCATCCCGCACGCCACCATCGTCTCCTCTTCCAGGCCGCTCCTCTCCTCCACTAGGTCGCTCACCCCCCATTTATTAGCCGAGCACCAGATGGACGTTTCCGCCCTCCAGCAGAATTTGTTATTGATCATAGGGTGACTGAGGAGGAACGCCGGTGGGCTGCGGATTTGAGAGAGCGTGGAGTGGCTGCTGCTATGAGGGTGAGGAAGCCCGGTTTATTTAGGCGGGTTTGGGGCAAGTTGAAGAGAGCATTTGGATTGAAATGTTTCGCAATTTGTAAATTTTTGTCGTTTTTGGATACCTACTTGTTTATAACTATTATGATAAAGGACACAATTGATACTGAATTTGGACTTGCCATTCATTGAACCATCTGAGAACGACAGTATGTATACCGAAGGTCAAGATAGAACTCACATCATCGGATCTCTCACACAGAAGAGAAACCCAGAGATCGGACTACTGAAGAAGTATCTTTATTCTAGAATTAGTCTAGATATCTAATCCCTTGACACAGAGCCACAGCACCACAGGGACGACAACATTATCATTCCCACCCGTGAGCACCGCTTCCGTAAGACTCGCCACCCAAGCCGCAACGCCAGCCTTCCCAACCGTCATTACCCAAGAATCGGCATTATTAGCCGGCCACCCACCAATTCTAAGCCACGCTTTTGCAAGAACTAACGCCAGCCCAACTGCAGTCGCAAATGCGACGCTGCCTTCAATACTTTTGCCGCCGCCCCAGGTCCATTTCCGACGCCCGTAGCGTCGTCCGATTAATGATGCTGCTGCGTCGCCCATTCCGACGCAAATTACGCCGCTCACCATACTGACTTCTCGGGTCGGGACCTCCCAGCCGGAAAGGTAGGATGCCCCGCTTCGGGGGAGTGTGCCGAGTGAGAGCCAGAGGGGAATAGCGCAGCCGATAAGAAGAAATATATGGGATATAACTACAGGTCCTTTGAGATCCCTCCCATCTACATAGGGAGTGAGAAAATATGCTAAGGATTTTGAGAGAGGTGGGAGTTGAGATGCGCGGAATAAATCGAGAAGAAGGAAGATTGCGAGCATTAGACTGAGTGCCATTGCGGCAAATGTGGGATCGATGTAGGTTGCTGGCAGGAGCATTGCTACCATCATGAAATGGAAGACTTTGCGACGGGTGTCAACTTCGTAGATCGAAGACAGGCGGAAGACGACGGCGAGACCGACAACGATAATTGCAAGCCAGTACGCACACAATATCAGTCGAGTATTGGCTTCTCCAAATGACGCATGCCTAAGATGCTCGGCCCAGCCCAAGTGGCATGACTCTTCGTCCTCAGCACCCCTTCGAGGAGGTAGACAAATCCACCTCTGAAGATTCGCAGATACAACTTCCATTCTGAACCACGGGAGATCGCCAAAGAGGTATCCAAGTGCCCATCCAATTGGCTCATTTCCTTGCAGTGCAAATCTCTGAACATATTCCCTGATGCCCCCCAAGATTATTATTAAAATACAGAGATATACATAGCCCGCGTAGAGCCATTTGCGTAATGTCGCCTGACCTTGTGTTAGAGAAAAAAATGATTGAACACTTGAGGAAGCTGACCGCTTCCTGCGACCAGAAGGTGTCCTTTGACTCGATTTCGGAGGCAATGAACTAAGCGTAGATAATGTATGGCGTCTCTGAACTTGAGAAAAGCCATTGGGGTTACTTGCTGCAAACCTATTCGAGTTTAAGAATGTACTTCCAGATGGCATATCGACAGCTGATGCCGTACCATTTTCAAACTTGCCCGCCTCAATATCTTTTGTGGAGAGGCTCAAACTTGGGATTGTACGCTGACGTGTCACTGGTTCTAGTGCATTCTCATCGTCGGTCGAGTCACTGGAAGTTGCATCTCTGGCGAAAAGTGAAGTGCCCAGCTTTCCAAGTGAGATGGATTTTAGAGAATATCTTGTTCCTCTCTCATGCTGCGATTTGGCGGAACTTCCAGGTCGTCTGAAACGCCACTTCGGCACTCTTGCCAATGCAACACCCCATTTAAGTACACTTCCACAAGTGATGAGAACGCTAACCCCTCCACCCCACAGCAGAGCTTTGAGAATAACCGACTGTGGTGAAGACGCTAAGAGTAATAGACTGATTAAGCCAATTGAAAGTAGCTCTAATTCCGCAGTGAGGAGACTCGTAGTTGTCAAATAATGTAGAGTGACGCACAGTGCTTGATGAAGAGGCGCTATCAGGACCAGTACTTCTGGATTTAATTCGATTTGCTTATTTTGGTTTTGGGAATGATCTAAAGTCGCCTTCGATTTTGAGAGAAGCGGTAAGCAGGAGAGGAGCCAGTGGATGGTGTTCAAGCTTTCAACTCCTCCAAACGATGGTATTAATTGCTTAGGAAGGGAGGAAATGGAAAGGATAATGCTAGGGAGAAGACCTTTCGGGTTGTTGGTAGAGATCAACATTGAAACGAGCATAGTCAGGATAGGGGGGTAGAAGAGCGGAGCAGGATCGAAGGAGGACGGAATGGCCAATTGGAAAGGTCTCTTCCACGGTTTTGCAGGATTTATATGCCGCAGCACTCGTAGAGGATATGCGGCAACAAGGGAGGTGACGACAAGAGCTTCGCAACACAATTCTGTTCAAGGTCAGCCCAACCCACAGTAGACATTCAACACCGCCCACCTCGTCGCCATAATTGCAAGAGCTCTCTAACCTCATAGCTCATACATAAAATCGATCCCACAAAGATCAGTATAGCTGCCTCGGTAGCTCTCCTGACAATTTCCACCTTCCTCTTGCGTCGCAGCTTCTCTGCAGACTTGCGTACTTCCTCCTGTGTCAGAGCTATGGCGGTGGCGGATGGCGTTCTACCGCTACCTAGCATTCGCTGCACATCTTCATCGAGGATTGCTGGCGACAACAGAGGGCTTGGTGAATTAGACAAAGAGCCATCACTACCCCTCAATCCCTTATGAGGCCGTAACTTTGGTGCAGGTAATCCTTTCAGAAAATGTTCATCATCTGCCTCTGTGCCACTATCACTATTGGTAGACTCCCTATACCCTGCCACCACCAGTGTTGCGCTCTCGTGTTCTTCATCGTCGGTGTTTTGGGCGGATCGTAAGGGCGATTGTGTAGTTGAGGCATTCGTGCTGAAACGTTCCGAGCCATAGGGCAACTCGAATTGCTGCCTATGATACGGATGAGGAGATCTTGATAACCTTCGGCCGGCCTCTTTTCGCAAGATTTGAGCATGCGATGGGGTTTGTATTGGCTTGAGGCGCTCAGGCATCGCGGACTGAAGCCGTTGAATTACAGTAATAGCAGGTCCCGCAGTCGACCATTGCTTTGCGCCGGAAGACAGGAATTTGGAGCGAGAGGATTTCTGAGGAATTGAATAGATTAAGAGGGCAATGTCGAATGTTCCGAATTGATATAAAATCGGATATCATGTGAAATAGCCATCATATGATTCACATGCAAATTGTTGGGCTTCTATAAAGTGCGGCTGACGACGGAAAGGCGACGTAAGATCTAGGCATTGACAGGGGATTCCATTTCGCAGGAATATTGACTCGGTCACGTGAAACTAAGAGCAATCAGAAGCTCATGGCAGAGATTTTTAACTTTTTGAAGTAGTTCTCTTCTGTCTTTTGGGAATTGTCAATTCTATGATGCACAATTCAGACGATGGAACGAGAAGCAGCATCACTTCTTCGATTCTGCTGGTATAAAATACTCGGACAAAATTCCAACCCCGGCTCCTAGGATCTCCAATCACAATAATCCAATGTCCTTCCAGCCCTTTTCTGGGGAAAGCTGAATTTGTCAACTCCTCTTACACATTACCTTGATAGTCACATCCCCTCTTTGACAGAAGTCTCCTCTAAATGCGCTTCCATTCCACGAAGCGCTCACTTCCGATTGTGCCCGAACTCGGCATCAACTTGTAGGCTTTCTTGATATCCTCGGTAGATTTTGATGTATTAATGCGCCAGGGCCATTTTGAGATAATGGGATTATTTATCTGCTCCTCTAGCCCCGCTGCTCTCGCGGCCCCTGCAAAGTCTTCTTTGAACCCGTATGTCGTCCAAAGTGGGTCGTTGTCTGGGAACGTTTCAGCGACCTTGAAGTAATTGGCCTTCTCAAGTGGAAAGAGGTCGTCTGGGTTGCTATTACTCGTAGCTTTTATCGGATTTGGCAACACTAATTCTGTGAGCGCCCTTATACGGGCCGCAAACTTCCGAGGCTGGCGCGCCTGGAGTCCTGCGATTGCATTGATAAATGTCGTCAACAGCGTGGCGAATGGGTTGTCAGTGACAGGTTCGAGGATGGGGGGCATTGACACTAGCGTTTTCTTGAGTCCGAGAAATGGATAGTCTGCGATGTTTGAAACGTCGATTCGATCAAAGACCTGGTACTCAAAAAGCCAAGTAGATGTCTTGACTCGTTCGGCGAGAAGTCTAGCATCGAAGCCATATAAGTTGAAATTAATTTCGTGCTTCGTGAGACGGCGGGAGAAGTCTTCTATCATGTCTCTGCGCTGAAAGAACATGATACCATGGATATCATTGGATGGAATGCCCAGTCTGCTAGTAATCTCTGTGATTTCACAGGAGTTGAGTCCTAGCGTGACAAGTGATGCAGGAGTGTATTGCATGAGCCAATCTTGTGAAGGGCCGTACAGTGTACTGAAACCCAAAGTCAGCTATGAATTCTTCAAATCGACGGGCAACCTACGGATTTGGAGTATCAAATGCGCCGTACTAGCCCCTGTAGCAACGAGATACTGCTTCTTTTTCACGGTGACGGGCAATTAAATGGTGCGGAGGGGATCCTGCGATTAATTTAAGGGTAGAAGCGATTTGAAACAAAGACGAAAAGGGATTTCAAGGAGATGCTAGTCCTAGACAGCATCGGCACGAAGACTGGGAGAAACTCATGAATGATGCATATCGGGAAACCTGAATTGGGGACCAATAACGTAGAGCAAAACCACACTGAAAGAAATGTCAGAAACACGTCGAGAAGAATCGTTTATCCACAACTTGGAGTTCAAGCTTTTATCTACAGACCAGCAGATAAACCAAACGAAATGCTGCGGCAATCCATGACTACTGTATGTAGCCGGCGAATGCCATCAGCAACGGGCAAGCCTGGCATCTGTGATGCTTTTCAGAATCAACGCCTTGACATCCGTTCCCTTCCATCAGTTTAAGGGGAAGCTTGAATAGAGGTACCTTATGTCCCATAGCACATAAGAAAGAGAGGAGTTGCGAAATGTCATAATTACGAAATCTACTCTGGCATCAGTCAATCAGCCACAGTACAGTATTCCGCTCAATATGGTCAATTATGCACGTAAATATGACCGTCTAGCCAGTTGGTGAATGGGATCTAGCGGTTGATTAACCGTGTCATCAAAAAATTGTGTGATGAGGAAGAAAGGCGAAAGCTGTTGAATTTCGTGTATTGGTTATTTTGCGCTAGAGCACTTTAGATCTAGCGGCTGATGACTAATAACGCAAGATCTTCCACCTTCAAATTTTCTTCTGCGTTTCTTTCCTCACTTATCATGTTCACCAACCGATCCAGAAATCCCTCTGCTTCAATACAAGGTCGAGATCAACTCTGAAGGGGCATACAACTGTCCGAGAACATCCGGTCAATCTTCTCTTTATGTGATCTCCTCGATCTGGGTTCTAGTATACGAATTTGTTTTCGACTTGCCTACAGGCGTATTTCTTTCCTTGGTGACATTTTACCTCGTCGCTGAATTTCAACAAACCACATATTGCCTACCTCCTGTGCCTCTTAATGGACTCGAGCGTCACTTATTTCAATATCGTTCGTGGGAGATAGAACCAACGGCCTAGACAGCCAGTCCCATCCACCCTGCTGGCGTTGACCAAGTGCGCCAGGAGGACTAATCAGGACAAACAAATCCAACTCAATTTCGGTCATTTGGCGAGGAGAAAGGCCTCTACAGGATAACGGAATTCTATTACATATCCAAAGTAGGAGTTGTCGGCCTTTTGGACGCCGACGCTATTTAATCCATACAAAATAATATGAACAATGCCAAATGAAACTCGTTTTCCAGTTCGCCTTGAAGCTCTTGCATTATCAAAAAAGCCGACCATAGTTTCGTTTCTCAATTCTGAGTTGAAAGAAAGGACAAGAGAAATTTTGCGATCAAGCGCCCCGTATTGTTGTTTTTTATTTCCCTTGGCTCGACAGGAAACCCAGGATTGACAATCGGCGGCTTCACTGACAAATCTTCCAATTCATTATCTACATCATCAGCGGAGAAGTTTTGGCTCTGAGAGAGAACTTACACGAATCCCAGATTATCCAATTGATCGATTTAGCCATTTCAAGTGTCCCTCGGTCCAACCCGGTATCAACTCCCGCCTGAAATGATCGGAATGGATTGAAACCTCCCTCTCTCGCACCGCCATTCGACTCTTTGTGGGAACGATAGATGTCATGGAAAAGCTTCTTTGTTTTCTCGAAGGGAAACTCGTCGAGAGCTTGGCACGCCATGAAACTTTCTCCACGATTGTGCTGTGAAGCGATCCCATCCCTTCTTGATTTCTCGGCGTCACAAACCACGAAGATATCTGCCGCAGTCTGCAAACCCTCGATGCAAAGACATAGCAGCAAAATAGCGCAAAATGATGGTCCCCAGAAGTCTTTCGTCCTCGATCTCATCGATTTCTCCAAGCGCTCAAGAACATCTCGGAGGATTTCCCGATGCAGCTTATGCATTACGTATTTGATCTGGCGACTAAGTAGTCTTGACGAGAAGTACTGCTCCAACGGGGCGCCGAGAGGCCTGATAGCACGGTGGACCTTTCTCGCCGAGTCGTTGGAGAAGCTCACCAAAGCAGCCATGAAATGATGGCAGGCGTGAAGCTTCATGGCATTCTCGAGCAGAGTGGACTATTCTTTTGCTTAGCAAGCAATTTCTAGATCAATTTGGTAGTCTTACCTTATTCTGAGCACTGTATTTTCGGACAGCCTCTAGAACTAAATATGCACTTGATCTCATATCTTCATCTGTTGTTTGGAGAGCGTACTGCGGATTCGCAATCATTTTCTCAATATATTTTTCGCAATCTCTTTTAATGTCTGATAGAGAAAGATTCATCAAACCGACGGGAGCGCTGTCACAGCATACCAACTGGGAGTTCGGTCCTCCCGCCTCTACATGATGGAGTCGGAGCAACTCCATTGTTTTTGGTTTGAATACATGAGCGTATAACTTCATGGGTTCAAAACACGATCCGGTAGTAATTTCGACGTGGAAGGCAGTATCACTGAAGCCAGTGACATGCTGGCTGATCAAGCCCTGGACTTCTTGTTTTGTGAGATGCGAATGAAGGAAAGCTAGATGTGATCAGCTTTTGTCTTGAGGGAAAAACCAATAATAATCACCCGGGAAGAATATATCTTCATAATCAATAAACCCTGCCCTAGAACAAAGTTGATCTCCTGACGGGGAAGGTTTCGAGAACTGCTTGAAACACCGGTCGCATATCTCGCCTTCCGAGCACTTCTCAATAGTCAGTCACAATGATCTACATGAAAGCATCGCATAAAAATCCAATCCAATATTTAGGCAATCAAGATCGGTTGATCTGTACCAAACATTCCAAAGATGGGAAACTCACAGGAACTTTTAACACCCAACAGTTCCAGCAAGCTTTTATATTCCTCACTCTCCGGACTTTCTCTGCTTTCTCAGGGCCTAGTTTCCCTTTCCGAACACCAAAGGCTCGTGGACTTGGTGTCTCATCTTCACGTTCGAGGACTTTCTGAAGTCCATCGTTCCGAATCACGGTGTGTTCCCATTCCAGATTGGCCTTGGATTTTCCTTTGGACGATCTAGTTGTGGACTTCGTGGAACTCTTCTTCTTATGAGAAGTTTTCGGCTTAGCATTACCTGGAGATTTTGATAAACCATATAAGAGACTATCCGACGGAGACGGCGGCGCAAAAGCAATAGAACCAGGGTCATAACGAGGAACCCTATGCTCCAAGGGGTTCCAAGAAGCCTCAAATCCCTCATAATTTTTCTCCAGCTGATAGGGCGGCGAAGCAGTCGTCGACGCATCCTTGGATTGAGTCGTATAATTCTCCATACCTTCCTGATACACCAGCTCCTCACCACTACTAACTGAAACCGACGGACAAGTATGATACATCGAGCCCTCTTCTTCAATCAGCCCACACATCCCCCCAAGATCAGACATCGACTACTCACCATTACTCCCCAGATCCGGTAAAATTAACATATGCTTCAACCCTACGGCCTCCCTTTCCCTCTCCCTATTATCAACCGCAAACGCGGCTCCAAACGACCACTCTGCCATCCCCTCACTCGGCGTCGAAAGACACGCCCCCTCACTCCCACTAGATGTCTGATTCGACTCGCTCGAATTAGCTCTATGATGCACCACCAACCAGTTGCTACAATTACTATCATCTGTAACTGCGCAGTCAGTGCTATTATCAAAGAAGGTTCCTGTGTCTGAACTTCCGCGTCCACATGTGCCCCAGCTGAAATCCATGTCTGTAGAATATTGGTGGGCTATGAGAGGAGAGAATGGCTGGGGGATCGAGAGGTGCGAATCATTGGGAGAGGGACTGGGGATGGTGCTGTAGGGTTTGCGGTTGTGAGGCTCGCTTTTTGAGGAGCCGTTTCGATGAGGGTGCGAAGGGCGACGAGACCTCTGCTGGATGTTGTCCGTCATGGCGCAAGACATTCCGTTAGTCAATTAGGATGATTTTGTTCTTTTGGTTAGATGAGGCTGCGACAAGGCAAGCTATATGAACGTAGAATTGGCACGGAAGCCTGATCAGTGAGACGAGGCTATGGAATAAAAGCGGTCAATTTGTCGACTAGATTGGCGAAAATGGGTCGCGAAATGGTGATCACCTCTTATTAGGAAGAGGGTTTAGGACAGAGGCCGCCCTCCCAAGCATCGATTATGTAGAGGTGCAACATTCGAGGCTCAGCATTTCGGTAGCAGGATAGGGCAGAAGATGTTCACCGATGTGGCTTGCATTAGTGGCCTCTCGCGGAGCTACGACAAGGGTTGCTTATCATTTTATCAACTCATTGGGTACAATTCAGATAATGGTGGGGTACGGTTAAATATGGCTGGTATTGTTCACTGGATTACATCCCTCCACGAATACAGCAACCTGAATCCTTTCCTTTTCCGTTACCGACTCTTCTGAGAAGGCTGAAATTCGCAATAACAAGGTATCCAACACGCTAATCCACCAAACGCCCAGCTCCGCAACACTGCCCAAGTAAGCAACTTGTCAATTCGCATGCAGCCTCCAAAATCATTGGATGAAAATCAAGCAATTCAGACAACGCTAAACGATGAAAAATCCAAAACAGATCTCCAGTTCGCCCGGATATTTGCCTTGCGCCCCAATGTCAATCCGGATTGACTTTCCAAGATCCGCGGCCCTTGGCCTTGGGGTCTAACATATATGCCTTGATAGGGCTCAAGCTAGAATATTCGGTTCCGTTGTGTTGGATAACACTGCCAATCAGGAATGGCCTGTCCTCGGGAAGTCTCCAATCGGTCCATTGGGAAGGGAACCTGTCTCCAAACGGCTGTTTTAAACCCACGGTAACACCAAGAAAAGGGGGTCCAACGGAAAACATGCAAATCCAACACATCACGTATTAACGCACCCTTTAAAAGGTTGCAAAAAAAGACAAGTAAGAAGAGAGATCATGATCGATAGCGGGTGCTAAGCGATCTTTCCTGGATCTGTCTCTCAGTTGTAACGTATAAATGATCCATACAAGCCATTGCATCGGCGTCTTTAAGTAGTTTTGCAACCTGAATTCCGGCGGAAATCAATTGCAGGATATTCCTATCTGTTGGTAAATTAGTACGGCTTTTGATAGACGTTTTAAGAGCAAAGGAGCCGAGCTCTCAATGTCTAAGGTGTTTAGAGACATTCTACTGGAACAGCTCTCAAGACATATTCCAAAAGCTCGGCTCCTCCAAATTCTTGAAATAAAGGCCAAAATAGGACGTACCGTCCTTCAGAGGGCGGGATTGGTGCTTGGCAGCATGCCTCATCTCTAGCGAGTTTTCCAAGATAGTGACAAACTGTTTGATCTGGCCATTGTATAATACTCTAGCAGGAATCCGCCTCTTAGTAGCAAGACGTTTTAAGAGGTATACCCATTCGGTCCATTCGCGGTCCTGGGGTCGCTCCACGGGTCTCCTATATTATGGTAATCAGTGCGAAAATCCATTTAGGGAGATACCGAATCTTTCTTACATATCCGCGGCCAAAGGGACGGGAAACTGATACTTGGCAACAAAGTCAAAGGCGCATTGAGACAGTCGGTCATTGACTTGAGTGAGGACACTATCCTGCTCTTGAACGACAAGATTGGTGGGTAGATGAGGTAGGTCCCTCTCCTGTTGGGCAATATAATCCGGGGATGGGCGCTGCAAAAATTGATGTGGACCATCAAATTCGTCCCGGTTTGATGGGCGCCTTTGCTGGGAATGGCCCTTTCCACTACTCTTCGACTTGCCTGAAGATCGGCTTGAGGACTCAACTTGAAACTCCGTAGGGCTTGGAGATGCAACGTAGTCATCCATGTATGACTCTGGTGAGGCTCTTTCTTGAGTCTCCCAGCTGGTAGTTTGAGTGGGGTAGGAACCATAGCTTGGGCCGGCTGTTCCATAGACAGCAGAGGATGCTCCTACGTTATAGCCGCTGGTTGAGTAGGTCGGGTCCGAGGGGACGATAGAGGCTCCAGCAGTTGTGGAGACTGCGATCGGGCTATATGACGTAGTTACTACGTCCGAGGGGTAGGCGGCGCTTCGAATTTGACGTTCAGTCTGTTTCCTCTGAGATGGGACTGTGAAAAGTCTTACCTGGTCGTTGGGTAGTACGAGCTGTCATATCCTGCTCGACTAACGTCTGTGTAATTAGAACTTGGTGGTTGTCAGTCTCTGGCACATTCTTGAGAGTATCGCATCGATCCGTACCTTCTGGAGGGTTCAGCACGGCCATATCCAAAGTCCGGTTGGACGTAAAGACTTCTCCTTGAAGCCATCATCTCGACTCAAATGACAAACTCGAGGGCAACGGGAATTAGACACGCAAAGGTACGAAATGAAATTTGAAAGAAAAAGTCCTCCGGTGGATTTGATATACAGGTTGCTCCTCGGTAGTCCAAAAACCGGGTATCCAGGTACACGGTATTAATAAAGTGGCTCCTTTTCCCAGGGTCTAGTAGTAATAGAGGCGGTGAGTCCAGGCAGCTGACAAAAGGTAACTTCCTCTCGAGATAACAGCGATACTTTTATGCTATGAGAGTTTGAGGAATGAAGCAGGGAGAGTTGCTGATGCGAAATAAGCTGCTTCTTATGTTATGAGGTATGAGATCCAGGTTAAGATTATACCAGCCTGTAAGTCTGACAGCTCCTGGACTGGGCGACGATCAGCACACTATCCCAGACCAAGGATGGAATAGTGGGAAATGCCAGCTATTGCAGAAAAAAAATGAAGCTTTCGAATGGCGATTGTAGAGTTTGCCACTTTCTGGAATGGATCCCGAAGTGAAAAGAAAATACAAGAAGCTTGTCGAAAGGATATACTCGGTGATAAACTTGTCAAGATCATCACTTCTGCTGCATCTTCAGCAAAACGTGTCAGGAGGACTTCTGCACGAAACTCTGCAGTACTACTCAGCGATGAGCTTAGCTTCAGGGTCTTCCCATGCGCATCTACTAAGTTACTAAGTTACTCCAGAAGATTGAGCAATGTGGCTTGGTGTCAGGCATCAATTGGGCAATGCTGAATTGATGGACCGACCCCCTTTGCGGTCGAGTGGTGACCGAACGACGGTTACAGCGTCTCGCCAGGAAAAGGAGTTGGCGTGGCTGTCCACGGTGAAGTACTTGACGCGATAAATGTTGTAGAGGCAGGGGGCTTCCTAGGAGAGAATTCATAGGTTTAGGCGGTCTGGGGCGTTGGTGCCGCGCTATGCTGGGGCGGCACTTGGGTAGAAATTGAAGCCCAATCCTCGACTCTTCATGCGTCAATGCCTTACACATATTGAGCTGGGCGATTAAGGATGATGACGATATTGAAAGCATGTATCCTGGTGTTGGCGATCGAGATATCCCTAGCATTACCATTGGCTCAATGCGCGATGATGAAGTGGGCTGTGACTCTAGCCAACCAGCCGCCTCCCCTCGGCGTCGGGATGCAAGGGGCCTCACTCAGCATAGACTAACTTCTAGCCCTCAAGACTTCTAGACACAACGAGGATGAAATGCTTCAACATTAGTTGTCGCGTGTTGAATATGAATATGGTGTGGGGTCTACTCACTTCGGCTCTGCAAGACGGCAATCATGATATCATGGCAGCAACCGTTACACAACGTATTGTCAGTTCTGAGGTGCGGTCGACCGGCTTTCCTCGCTCTTGCAGTCTGATTGGGGAAGCCTTCTTCGGAGGAGTCTCCGAAGACCAAACTATCGCGGATCAGCGAGAAGCCGTGAGTTGATAATAAGTGTCCGAATTAGCTATGAGAAGCTGTTACGGTAGTTCCAAAGAAGGTTGTCCCATTACGGCGGAGCCATGACGAAGGATGGTGACCTGTCGATCCATCATTGTTTTCAACTAGCATCAAGTCTTGCATTTGTGTAGTGTATCATTAGAAATGGTCTCCTCGGGTCTTCGAGTTTTCGAGTCTTCGTTAATTTCCCCTTTCCAAGTCTTGCTAAACACGTATAATGACTATACGTAAGCACGGTAGTAGTAGTTCCCAGTTATGGAACTTTGTGCGTGTTCGGGCGTAGCTTCGATATAGCATGCACTATTCATTATCTGTGCTTTCAAAGGAAGGAAAAGTCGGTGTGTTTTCAATTATCGTTCCGGTTCTTTGAACCTTCATTCGTTTTGTCGTGGTGGTGTGAACCGAGGGTTGTAACTACGACCAGATTCAAATTTTATTAATATGGCAGGATGCTTGGGAACGGATCTGATATGCCCTTGACCCTGCTATGAGATACCATGTATTTTAAAGGTCAACGCGGGGTCAGGACCCGAAATACCCAATTTCCTATTTGAAGGTTGTTCGTTATTTGGAAGATGCAAAGCTCCAAATCGAGTGGCCGAGTTGGCCGAGGTGCATTTATTTAGCCATAGGAACCCAGCAAGAAATGATCGGATATACTTCAGCAATTTGCTTGCGGTGCTCTTGTTCGACCAAAATCTCTACCGGCCCCCTGAACCATAGACAGGAACCCAGCACATCTTCCCAGCGAAGGTGTTGCCACAAAACAAGGATGAACATGTCGAGTTGACACCGAGTCGGATCGATTATGGTATACCGAGGACACAATAGAAGTCAACAATCTCCCCGCTTCAAAGGCAATACAAATGGGGCGTACATTGGCTATGTGGAGGTATAATCGGGCGTTGATTGCGGCTCGTCGTTGATGCAGTATGCGAATCTTGGATCTAACCTCACGACGGAAAGCTAGAATATGCAAGTATTCCAGTTACAAGCACGCCAAAGATCCCGGTTTATCGGCTCAGTTGGCTTCATCAATGATCGCGGCCACCAGATGGTGTAGGAGGGAGAAATCACCTTCCCTCCACCTCGAAAACCTCGCCTTGCACATCATATTTTCTTATTCCATGGGCGATTGAGGGAAGCTCTCAAAACCATCTCCCCGCTCGATGCACTGCAGCTGTAAGGAGACAGAATAGTCTCGCCGAGCGTAAAACAATTAAGCAGTCGGCACAAGGTCTTTTGCTTACGCTTGAACTCGGTGTGGTCCAAAAAGTGACGGGATACTAGCATCGATAATCTGGATGGCAGGATGAAACTGGCTAGAGGGTCTACCATGCTAGAATATGGTAGCAATTCTAGCAAGATGGATAGGTGCTGGGATCGCGTAGTAGGTAATCATAGTCGCGTCCCAAAAAAAATTGTACGCGGTGAATCAGTAGGAAGCTGATGAAGTCAGAATCGGGAAGGGAATACTGGACCATGCAGCAGGTGTACCGAAGCTCTTGTTCTCAGTGAATACCCGAATTGAAGATCGTGAAGTGATGACTGAAAATCCCAAAGGCATGCATATTAGTCCCACATTTGGTTGGAGGATGTGCAAAAAGAAAGTCGAGGTTTCGATGGTGTATATGCCATTCTAGCAGTATTATCGATGTTTGACTGGCTGATGCTGTAGAAGTTCTGCACTGTCGACTTCGCTAATAAAGGGTCGTCTTTTCTGAAAAAGAAAGCATTATACTCATAGAGGAAGAGAACATGAACACATCTCTCGGTAATCAGTGGACAAAGATGAGGAATGATTGGGGTAGAGGAGAGGAGAAATGGGTCAAGAAAATTAGACCACGATTTATTTAATCTAGGAAAGGCATGTTAAGGAAGGAGCTATCCCACGACAGCAGTCCGAGGATGGTACGTATCTATTGAACCTGCATTTTGAAGGTCGACAAAAGTCTATTTTCCAAGTCTCAGGGACTTTTCCATACTCAGGTGTACTAGATTATTGAAAACGGCAACTCTAAGAATGGTGTGATATAATTATAACATATCGACCCAGTCAACCTGTACTCCACCGTCACCTTCTCACACCACTCCCTAAACTCCGCCGCCCTCCTCATCCCACCTTCCTCCACACTCTTCGAGGTATCCAACAAATCCTTCCTCGAACTCGGGTGCATCCTCCCCCATGGAACTACATACCCACCACTCATCTCCATCTTCACATCCGGCGACAGTCCCGCATACAACTCCGTATACGCACCCATCTTCAGCTCGTGCAATAAAGCTCTAACTATAAACTTCGCAAGTTTCGACATATGTCGCATTAAATTCGAATTTAGGTTGCCAGGTTTTTGCGTTATGCTGATAATACCATATTGTGAGACGGAATGTGCCAGTTCGCTAGCTAGGAACCAGTTTCCGAC